>Ga0308164_10001347_pt1 | contig 29398 bp, 19 predicted proteins | sample PhyTR2_FD_201031 | JGI IMG/M metagenome (GOLD analysis project Ga0308164, IMG submission 201031) | Phyllosphere microbial communities from UC Gill Tract Community Farm, Albany, California, United States - DLSLT.R2 | ecosystem: Host-associated > Plants > Phyllosphere > Unclassified | place: USA... | reverse complement strand
CCTTCGCAGCCTCGATGGGGCTCGACAGCTCCCACAGTTGATCTTTGTCGTGGCTCAAATTTCTGTCTACAAAGCAGATCCCTTGTGGGAGCTGTCGAGCTTTGGCGAGGCTGCGAAGGCGGTGTGTCAGGCAATGGAAAGGCCAGCCGTGCCGCAGCCTTCGCAGCCTCGCTGGGGCTCGACAGCTCCCACAGTTGATCTTCGTTGTGGCTCAAATTTCCATCTACAAAGCAGATCCCTTGTGGGAGCTGTCGAGCTTTAGCGAGGCTGCGATGGCGGTGGGTCAGGCGATGGAAAGGCTAGCCGTGCCGCCGCCTTCGCAGCCTCGCTGGGGCTCGACAGCTCCCACAGTTGATCTTTGTCGTGGCTCAAATTTCTGTCTACAAAGCAGATCCCTTGTGGGAGCTGTCGAGCTTTGGCGAGGCTGCGATGGCGGTAGGTCAGGCAATGTAAATGCCGGCGGTGCCGCCTTCGCAGCCTCGCTGGGGCTCGACAACGCCCACATTGATCTTCACTGTGGTGGGTAGCTGCGCCTGCCGCGCTATGCACCCAGGCATTGTGCAAATCGTTCCGTCGGCTTGAGGAGTCCCCGATACAACCATGAGTTTCCTCGGCACCTTCCGCTCCCTGCGCAGCCCCAATTACCGCATCTGGGCCGCCGGTGCACTGGTTTCCAATATCGGCACCTGGATGCAACGCACCGCCCAGGATTGGTTGGTGCTGACCCAGCTCACTGCGCACAACGCCGCCGCTGTCGGCATCGTCATGTCCTTGCAGTTCGGGCCGCAACTGCTGTTGCTGCCGTGGACCGGCTTTGCCGCCGACCACTATGACCAGCGCAAACTGCTGATCGTGACCCAGGCGGTCATGGGCCTGCTGGCACTGACGTTGGGGGTGTTTACCATCACCGGGTTCGTCGAGCTGTGGCATGTGTATGTGTTCGCGTTTCTGTCCGGTTGCGCCTCGGCATTCGATGCACCGGTGCGGCAGATCTTCGTCGCGGAGTTGGTCGGCGAGAAGGACTTGTCCAACGCCATCGCGCTCAACTCCACCTCGTTCAATATGGCCCGCATGATCGGCCCGGCGGTGGCCGGCCTGACGATCGCATCGGTAGGCACCGGCTGGGCGTTCCTGCTCAATGGCAGCAGTTTCTTTGCGGTGCTGGCTTCGCTGTTTTTGCTGCGGGTCTCGGGGCAGCACGCCAAGGTTCGCGCCTTGCGCACCAAGGGCAGCCTCACCGAAGGGTTGCGATATGTGTGGGCGCGACCGGACTTGAAGGCGATCCTGCTGATGCTGTTCCTGATTGGCACCTTCGGCATGAACTTCCCGATCTTCATCTCGACCATGGCGGTCCGCGTGTTCGATACCGATGCGCGCGGCTACGGCCTGCTGTCCTCGACGCTGGCCATCGGCACTATCGCCGGCGCACTGATCGCGGCTGGCCGTGAACGCCCACAGTTCAGCTCGCTGCTCAACGGTGCGGCGATATTCGGGATTGGCTGCACCTTGGCAGCCCTGGCGCCGAACTACTGGCTGTTCGCGGTGGCGCTGGTGATCATCGGCGTGGGTGCCATGACCTTCAGCAACACCACCAACAGCCTGATGCAGCTCACGACCGAGCCGGCGATGCGCGGCCGAGTGATCGCCCTGCGCGTGGGCGTGGCCCTGGGTGGAACGCCGATCGGTGCGCCGATTGTCGGTTGGGTCGCTGACCACCTGGGACCAAGGTGGGCGCTGGGGGTGGGTGCGTTGGCAGGGATACTTGCCGTGGGGGTGGCGCTCTATACCCTCAAGCGCCAACTGGATCGACCCGCCTCGATCATGTCCGCCCCACCGAGCCCGAAACCGGAAGATCCCCCAACAACTTGAGCCCGGTGCTCTTCACAAAGGTGTCGTAGTCCATCGGTTTCTGGATCCGCGTCTCGGCGTTGGGCAGCACATACGCCCAGGCACGCTTGCTTGAGGCGTCATACACCAGCTTGAACAGGCGCGTCGGCACCCAGACCTTGTTGTCGCCGATGGTGCCGTAGCCGGCATCGAACAGCGGGCCGGTGAACACATACACATCACCCCCCGCACGCTTGGCGAATTTGCGCACGTCGGCCTCGACTTTGCTCCAGACCTTGCGGTTGTTGGTGGGGTCTTGCGGCACCATGTTCGACAGCGCGAAGGACTGGGCCATGGCATGGGCGTTCGGCGCATCGGCAGCCGGGGCCTGGTGGCCGCGGTCCACGGCCGGGTGCTGGCTGCGGTAGTCACTCAGCTCCGCACGCCCAGCCTTGGGGATGCGAGGGTCGGGGTAGAACTGGTTGGTGCGCTCCTCGCCTTTGGCGTCTTTCAACTGCGCGGCATTCAGGCGCTCGACCACCACCAGCGGTGTCTTGCTGGTTTGCGAGTACAGCACCGCAAAGGTGTCGGAACACAGGGCCAGGGGTTTCATCGACGCCGGGACGGTGGCTGTGTTGATCGGGGTGGTAGCGGGGAAAAGTTGGGCGCAACCGTCGAACGAGCTGCGTTGTTGCGTGGGGGTGTAGGGATTGGCCAGGCTGCGTGCGTCTACAGCGGTGGAAAGCAAAACAAGGGCCGACAGCCCGACTGCAATATTGCGTAGGTACATGCGTTAGATCTTATGGTGAGGGTAAACGGACAAGCGCGAATGTTCGTGCGGGGCCTATGACCCTTATAGGGCTGTTTGGTGCCGCAAGGCTCACGGATAAGGTTGAACCTCTCCTACACAAAGGGGCTCAGAACCCTACATCCTCGGGAGAACATTATGACCCAGACAGCCTTAGTCGTTGGCGCCAGCGGCATCGTTGGCAGCGCCATCACCCAGTTACTGCTCGATAATCAGTGGCAGGTCGCCGCGCTGTCCCGTAGCCCGTCCCAAGTGCCCGGCGTGATCCCGGTAGCCGCCGACCTGCAAGACCCGGCGTCTGTACAGCAGGCACTCGCCGAGTTGAAACCCTCGCATGTGTTTATCACCACCTGGTCACGCCAGGCCACGGAGGCCGAGAACATCCGCGTCAACGCCGCGATGGTGCGCAACGTGCTGGACGCGGTGCGCCCCGCCAGCAGCGTGCAGCATGTGGCGCTGGTCACCGGTTTGAAGCACTACCTCGGCCCCTTCGAGAACTATGGCAAGGGCAGCCTGCCGCAAACCCCGTTCCGCGAAGAACAAGGCCGTCTGGACGTGGAGAATTTCTACTATGCCCAGGAGGACGAGGTGTTCGCTGCGGCCGAGAAAGATGGGTTCACCTGGAGCGTGCACCGCCCGCACACCGTCACCGGCGTGGCCGTGGGCAATGCGATGAACATGGCGACCACCCTCGCCGTCTACGCCAGCGTGTGCAAACACACCGGGCGCCCGTTCGTGTTTCCAGGCTCCCGCGTGCAATGGGACAGCCTCACCGACATGACCGATGCGCGGCAATTGGCCAAGCAACAGCTGTGGGCGGCCACCACACCGGCGGCCGCCAACCAGGCGTTCAACATCACCAATGGCGATGTATTCCGCTGGCAATGGATGTGGGGGCAGATTGCGGATTATTTTGGCCTTGCGCCGGCAGAGTTCCCCGCCGCGCCCGCCCCGCTCGAACGCCAGATGGCCGACGACCAGGCCATCTGGCGCCAGATCGCGGCGCAACACGGGCTGAAAGAAGCGGACATCAGCCGGCTCATCTCGCCGTGGCACACCGACGCCGACCTGGGACGGCCGATCGAGGTCGTCACCGATATGTCCAAGAGCCGCAAGCTGGGCTTCACCGCCTACCAGGCCAGCGACCAGGCCTTTTTCGACGTGTTCGATCAGTTGCGTGATGCGCGGCTGATTCCTTAACCCGACAGCGGCAGCGACACCACAAATTCGCTGCCCTTGCCATGCCCCTCACTCATGCCCGTGACGGTACCGCCATGGGCTTCGACCAGTTCGCGCACCACAGTCAAGCCAATGCCCAGGCCGGCACTGTTGAAACCGATTGCGTGGGCGTCCTGCACATAAGGATCAAAAATGAACGGCAAGGCCTTGGCGGTCACACCGATGCCATTGTCGGCAATGCTGATCCTCAATCGCCCAGCGTCCACGCTCACCACCATCGCGATAGTGCCACCCGCCTGGGTGTACTTGGCCGCGTTGCCTAGCAGGTTGTGAAGGATCTGTGCGAGTCGCACGGGGTCGCCGTTGATAGTCAGGGTCGCGTCGGGAAGCGCCACATCGAATTGCTGCCTACGCGCGATCATCACCGGGCTGCAGGCGTCGACGGCGGCATTCAGGATGCGCAGCATATCCACCTCGCGGCGGTGAATGCGCAGTTTTCCGGTGCTGGCGCGCGAGACATCCAGCAAGTCGTCGACCAGTTGGGAAATATGCTGGACTTGGCCTTCGATCAACTCGCGCATGCGTGGCAGTTGGTCGCTGGGTAGCCTGACCATGCGCTCAGCAATCAGGCTGATGGGCGTCAGTGGGTTGCGCAGTTCATGGGCAACCATCGCCAGGATGCTTTTCTGCTGGCCCAACGCACGTTCGGCAGTGGCTTGAAGCTCCTGGGCGCTGAGTGCGGCGATCACCAGTTGCGCATTGGCTTCGCGCAATTCCTGGAACAATTGTTGCTCCTCGACCTGAGGCGCCGCCACCGCGTCGGATTGCGCCAGCAGTATCGCCAGCACCAACTGCTGGTTGGCCTCAATCAGTTGCTCGACGTGCTGGGAATCCTCCAAGCGGGTGTTGGCGTCAGTCAGTTGTTGCTGCAGCGCGGCCAGTACGGCGCGGGCCTCAACCGTTTTCTGGCCGAGCATGAACAACTCATGGGCGGCACTGGCCACCTCACGCTCGTCCCCGCCCGCGCCTTTACTCATGAGTCAACTCACACATTTTCAGCGCCCGTGTGCTCGCGGGTCGGTCGACCACCGAGCAGCCCCTCCTGGTCAGCGAGCATCTCGCCGATCTGCAGGCCATCTTCGTTGATGTGGTATTGGCGCAGCTCATCGCAATGGGCACTGGCGCGCACCTTGACCACGGCCATGATGCGCAGCAAGCGACTGCGCACTTCGATATAGCGCTGCACGATGATCGCATCTGTCAGGAACGCCGTGCCGTAGGGGCTGAAGCGCAGGTCGGTGTAGCGGTCTTCGAGTTCCGAGGTCATCAACACGCTGACCCCGGCGCGGGTCAAGGCCGTGACCATGCGTGACAGCGACTCACGGAAGTCCTCACGAAAGGTCGGCGCCAGGGCCAGCTCAAAACCCGACAGCGAATCGATGACCACCCGCGTGGCGTTCAAGCGGCTGATTTCGCTGAGCAGCAGTTGGACAATTTCATCAATCGACAGGTCCGGCGCCCGGCTGTCCACCAGGCCGACTTTGCCGCTGTGGATCAAGTCGGCCAGCACGGCGTTTTGCGAGCGGTTGGGGCGTTGTTCGAATACCGCGATAACGCCGGTTTCACCATTGCGTGCACCCTCGGCCAGGAAGGTCGCCGCCAGGATGCTTTTGCCCGACCCCGAAGGCCCAGCCACCAGCAGCGAATAGCCCCGCGGCAGGCCGCCGCCGAGCATGTCGTCGAGACGCGGCACGCCCATTTTCAGGCGTTGAACAGGCAGCGTCATCGGCGCCTCGACCGGGTTGAGGGCTGCCGGTGCGAACACCTTGATGCCCGAACTGGCAATGCGAAAGGTGTGCAAGCCCGGCAAGGTCGGTTGGCCGCGCATCTTCATGATTTCCATCTTGCGCACCATCGAATTGCGCTCGACGCTCTGGCGCAACCAGATCAGCCCGTCGGCCACGGTGAAGATCGGGTTGGTGTCGGTCTCGGTGAAGTACTCGCCGATCAGGAAGGTAGTCGCCTGCCAGGTGGTCATCAACATGCCCAGTTGTTGCACGAACTGCGGCAGGTTGTTATTGGGGTTGTGTTGGGTCTGGCTGGCCAGCACCACCGAGCGGAAGGAATCGACAAACACCAGCGACGGCGAGTGCGCCTCCACTTCGCTGACGATCCGGCGCAGCACTTCGTCCAGGTTCCCGGCCAGGGTATCGTCGGCCAGGTTGATGTAGCGGATCGATTGGTTGATCGCTTCGTTGTCGAAGAAGTCAAACTGCTGCTGATAACGCAGCATCTTCAGCGGCGGCTCGCCCAGCACAGTGAAAAACAGCGCGGGGCGTTCAGGTGTCGCCAAGGCAAACATCATCTGATGCGCCAGCGTGGTCTTGCCACAGCCAGGGGGGCCGGCGATCAGGTTGAACGAAAACTCCGGCAATCCTCCGCCCAGCACCTCGTCCAGCCCTGGCACACCGGTAGCCAGGCGGTTGATAGTTACTTTGGTGCTCATGGCGAATTTTCCTGCGAAGGGGTGTCGCTCAAAGAAGGTTCCCACACGTCGCGCAGTAAACGCGCGGTCAGCGAAGGCCCGATCAGCGTGGTGAGCAAGGTGTAAAAGGTCGTCAGCAACACCTCACCCAAAAACAGCGCATCAGCTTCAGTCTGCTCTAGCAATACGGCCTTGAGCCCGGCCCGATCCGTCGCCGCCTGCATGCGGTCGTGCAAATTGGCGAGTCGCGCCTGGGTCGAGGCGCTGAGATGCAGGCTGCGGCGCAACAGCGCGACACAGCCTTGCTGCCCAATGATGGGGATGAGTGCTGCGTCCATGTCCTGCAAGATCGACATGATCGCTTCAGCAATGCCTGCAATATCAGCGGCAGGACCAGCACGGTGCGCCAGAGAAGCTACGATCTGGCGGCTCTCTTCGCTTAGCGTGGACATGAAGGGCTAATATCCGATGAATTGAGACCCAGCGTACACCCAATGGCGTTCGACCGAGGGTTTAATGAGCCACTATCGCCGCTCCCGCACGCCGTCCCGGCTTGAACCCATGGGCCCTGGCACCCCAGGCAATCGCCAGCGACACGCCAATCAACACCAGCATCGCCCACGGAAATGCCGCCACGCCCCAGCTCTCCAGCAACACCCCACCGACGACGCCACTGCCGGCAATGGCGCTGTTCCAGGCCACCACATTCAGCGACAGCGCCACGTCCGCGCCATCCCCCGCCGCGTCGGCCAGGGCGGTTTGCAACAAGGTCGCGGCACCGCCGAAACTCAGGCCCCATACCGCTACGCCGAGGTAGATCACTCCAGGCAGGTTGCCGAACAAGCCCAACGCCAGCGAGACCCCGCCAAACACCACGAGGCTCGTGAGTACCGTGTGGCGCAATAGCGGCTCTACCAGCCTTGCCGTGATCCAGATCCCCGCCAGCGCGGCAACCCCGAATACCAACAACACCAGGTCAACCCGATCCGCCAAACCGGCCGGTGCGACAAACGGCGCGATGTAGGTGTAGAGAATGTTGTGCGCCAGCATCCAACTGATGACCACCGCCAGCACCGGTCGCACACCCGGCGTGGTCAGCACCTTGCCCAACGACACGCGTTGATGCGCGGGCTGGGGCGCGTAGTCCGGGACTTTCACCAGCACCCAAGCGATCAGCACCAGGCTCACCGCTGACATCAGGCCGAAGGTGGTGCGCCAACCCACCCACCCGCCCAGCCAAGTCCCCAGAGGCACACCCAGCGACAGCGCAATCGGCGTGCCGACCATCGCCAACGCCAGCGCCCTGCCCTGTTGATGCGGCGCGACCATGCGGCGGGCGTAACCGGCAAGCAGGCTCCAGGCCAAGCCGGCCGCCACCCCCGCAAAGAAACGCGCCACCAGGGTCACGCCATAGTGGGACGACAGCGCCGTGATCGAATTGAACAGCAGGAAACCGACGATGGTCAGCAACAGCACATTGCGCCGGCGCCAGCCACGGGTGGCAATGGTCATGGGGATCACCGCCAGCACCGACCCCAGGGCATACGCGGTCACCATCTGCCCTGCCATCGACGGGGAAATCGCCAGGCCTTCGCTGATTAACGGCAAGAGGCCGGCGGGCAGGGTTTCGGTGACGATACAGATAAAACCGGTCATGGCCAGGGCGAGCAAGGCCCCGATGGGCAGGCGGTCGGCTGACGCCGATAAAGTCAGTGAGGGTGTCACGGGAAACTCCTTGAGCGCGATTTAGATACTGATCGATACAGATGTTGCGGGCGCGCACAACGCGTTGTCAACGACTTATGTATCGACTAGTATTTATCTCGCCACCCGCACCGGAGATCCGACATGGCACAAATGGGCCGCCCCCGTACCTTTGATCGCGAACAGGCCGTGGACCAGGCCCTGCACCTCTTCTGGCAGCACGGCTACGACGCCACCTCCCTCGCCCAGCTCAAGGCCAGCCTGGGGGGCGGGATCTCCGCGCCGAGTTTCTACGCGGCGTTCGGCTCCAAAGAGGCGCTGTTCGACGAATGCGTGCAGCGTTACCTGGCGACCTACGCCCAGGTTACCGAATGCCTGTGGGACGAAAGCCTGCCACCGCGCCTGGCGGTTGAAACAGCGCTGCGCCAATCCGTGCGCATGCAGTGTGAGGACGGGCACCCCAAGGGCTGCATGGTGGCATTGGGGGTGATGAGCGCGCCGAGCCCGGAGAATGCGCGGGTGGCGCAAGGGTTGACGCAGTCGCGACTGCGCACCCGGGCGGGGCTTGTGGCCTGCGTTGAACGGGCGATGCGCACCGGGCAGTTGCCAGGCACGGTCAACCCCACAGTGATGGCGACGGTATTTGATAGTTTCCTGCAGGGCGTTTCGATTCTGGCTCGGGACAATGTGCCCCATGCAACCCTCGACGCGGCGATCAGCCAGCTGCTGCTGACCTGGGATATTGCAGCGTCTACGGCACCGCCCATCCGTCCCGACAGTGCAGCAGAAAATCCACAAACGCGCGCACCCGGTGTGGCACATACCGCCCATGGGGATACAGCAAGGTGAACGGCCGCGAGCGTCCCCCGTAGGGCTTTAGCACCTCCACCAGACTGCCGTCGGCCAATTCCTGCTCGACGATAAACTTGTAGGTCTGGAACAACCCCGCGCCGTGCTTGGCCAGCGTCACGCCGCCCAGCACATCATCGGAGCAGCTGTACCCCGCCTCCCCCGCATATTCCTGCGCCTTGCCGTCGACCTGGAACAGCCACGCAATGCGACGACCGCTGCTCGGCAATTCGTACTGGATGCACTCATGGGTGGGCAAATCTTCCAGCGCCTGAGGGACGCCGGCGCGCTTCAGGTAGGACGGCGCCGCGACCACGACCAGCTCGGCATCTTCGAGCAGGCGCGCGATCAGCGAGGAGTCTGGCTGGGCGCGCACGCGGATGGCCAGGTCATAGCCTTCGGCGACGAAGTCGATATTGCGATTGCTGATGTGGATATCCACCGTAACCTGCGGGTACAACGCGCGAAACTTCGGCAGCAACGGCAACAGGCGGTGATGGGCATAGGTGGTGGGAATACTGATGCGCAGCAGCCCCGACGGCACGGCCTGCGCGCCCATCACTTCCTGTTGGGCTTCCACCAGTTGGGTCAGGGCCTGGCGGCATTGCTCGAAGAAGGTCCGGCCGCTGTCAGTCAGGCGGATGCTGCGAGTGGTGCGCACAAACAGGCGCGAGCCCAGGCGTTCTTCCAGGCGCGAAATGCTGCGGCTTACGGCAGCCGGCGTGACACCGGCAACCTGCGCGGCGGCGGTGAAGCTGCTGGCTTCGGCGGCAAGGCAGAAGAGTTCGATACTGCCTAGCTGCAAATCTTCGAAATGGCGCTTCATGGGCACTCCTTCCCTGATGCTGGAACAACGGCCGTGAGAAATTGCAGCACGCCGATGCCAACTGCGCCACATCCTGGTTCAAACCCAATGGCAGGGGCGTAACGGTAACGGTGGATGAAGATGCCGGCTACCGCGCTGAACGTCTTTGGCAATGCGCGGGTGCCGTGGGTGACTACCGAGGGGGGAACCTGACGAATAAAGGCGCTCCGAAGAGCGCCTTTATTCATTTCAACTCACTGCTCGCTGATGGATTTAACATCAGCCTTGGCAGCACCACCAATCGCAATGCGCTTAGGCTTGGCTTCCTCCGGTACGACCCTGAGCAGATCGATGCTCAGCAAACCATTGGAAAGCTGTGCGCCCTGCACTTCAATGTGGTCGACCAGGCGGAACGACAGACGGAACGCGCGCTGAGCGATACCCTGATGCAGGTAGGTGATGCCCTCGTTGTGTTCGCGCTTGCCGCCGGCGACGGTCAACACGCCTTTCTCCACCTGGATCTCCAGGTCATCCTCCACCAGGCCAGCAGCCGCGATCACGATCCGATAATGATCGTCACCGTGCTTTTCGACGTTGTGCGGTGGGTAGGTGGTACCGGCCTCGCTGCGAAGCGCCGATTCGAAAAGGTCGTTGAACCGGTCAAAGCCGACGGAGTGACGGAACAGTGGGGCCAAGGAAAGAGTAGTAGCCATTGCAAAATCTCCTGAGGTTTCTCCAAGTGATTTGATACGCGACCCGTATTCGGCATCGCGTAACACCTAAGTAGGTTCAGGCGGAAAAATTTCAAGCGGTGCCCAAAAAAATTTTATCCGCGGCCATGAGCCCCTGAGGCAAGGCTGACGCACCGGCGCGCAACAGGTTGGCGGAGCCGTCGGGAACCTGCCGGGTTTGCTCCCCCTGCTACGACAAAAAACGTGGCTCCATCTTACGCATTGACATATCGGTAAATCTCGATATCCTCGCGACATGGACTTACTCGAAATATTCAAAGCCCTCTCGAACCGTACTCGACTAGAAATCCTGAAAGGTTTGAAGGATCCCGAAAAGAACTTCCCCCCGCAGGATGAAGGGGACGTTCATACCGTGGGCGTCTGCGTCAGCAGTATTCAAGAAGGCGTCGGGCTGTCGCAGTCAACCGTGTCCGATTACCTGGCCACGCTGCATCGAGCGGGCTTGATCGAGACCCGGCGCATCGGGCAGTGGACCTACTACAAGCGAAACGAAGCAACCATCAGCGCCCTTGCCGAGATCATTGGCAAGGAGCTGTAATTTTTTACTCCAGGATATCGAGATTTCCCGATATCCCTTTTTACCGAAACGAGGTAATGCAATGAAAGCGATGATGCTTGAATCATTTGGCGGCCCGGATTCGCTCGAACTCTGCGAGGTGCCAAAACCAGTGCCGCACACCGGGCAGGTCCTGGTACGGGTCCATGCGACCTCCATCAACCCCTTGGATTACCAGGTGCGACGCGGCGACTATGCCGACCTGGTGCCCCTCCCCGCCATCACCGGCCACGACGTCTCCGGCGTTGTCGAAGCCATCGGGCCCGGCGTCACGAACTTCGCGCCAGGCGACGAAGTCTGGTACACCCCGCAGATCTTCGACGGCCCCGGCAGTTACGCTGAATACCATGTGGCGGCCGAAAGTATCATTGGCAAGAAACCGCCCACGCTAAGTCACCTTGAGGCGGCGAGCCTGAGCCTCGTCGGTGGTACGGCATGGGAAGCGCTGACCGTGCGCGCAGCCCTTCGGGTGGGGGAAAGCATCCTGATACATGGCGGCGCGGGCGGTGTCGGCCACGTAGCGATCCAACTGGCAAAAGCCATCGGCGCCAGGGTGTTCACCACCGTGCGCGAAGCCAACATTGAGTTCGTTAAAAGCATGGGCGCCGATGTGGTCATCGACTACGAAAAGCACGACTACGTCGACGCCATCATGCGGGAAACGGCAGGTCGTGGCGTGGATGTGGTGTTCGATACCATCGGCGGCAACACACTGTCGCGCAGCCCCGACGCACTCGCGCAACTGGGCCGCGTGGTCTCGATCGTGGACATCGCCCAGCCGCAAAACCTGGTCCAGGCGTGGGGCAAGAATGCGAGCTATCACTTCGTGTTCACGCGGCAAAATCGCGGCAAGCTGGATGAACTGAGCACCTTGGTCGCACAGGGTCAATTGCGCCCCCATGTGGGCGCCGTCTATGCGCTGGCCGACATCGGACTCGCCCATGCACGGCTGGAGAGCCCCAACAACGGCGTCCAAGGGAAGATCGCGATTGCCGTCGTGCCCACTCAAGGAGCAACGTCATGATCTACGAGATCGCCGTGCTGCCCGTCCACAAGGAACACATCGACGCGTTCAGGCGTGCCTTTGCCGAGGTGGCGCCGTTGCTCAGCCGTGCGAAAGGCTACGTGGGCCATATGCTTGCCCAGGGGGTTGAAACACCGGAGCGCTTCAACCTGATCGTGCGTTGGGAATCGCTGGAGGACCACACGCCGGGGTTTGAAGCGAGTGAGGACCATCGGCTGTTCATGTTGGGGTTGGAGGGCTATTTTTCTGAAGAGCCACAGGTCTATCACATTGAGGGGACGACGTTTACCGCGGACGATGATCGAGCCTGGGTTTAGAGGCAGCTTCATCCTGTACGTTTGGAACTGCACGGAAAAATCCCACGCAAAAAAAAGCCTGCATCTCTGCAGGCTTCTCTTTATGTCGCTATCTGGCTCCACGACCTGGACTCGAACCAGGGACCCAATGATTAACAGTCATTTGCTAGCTGTTAGGCGCACAGGGGCCACGAAAAACGTGGTGGAGAGATGGGATTGCTGCATAGCGTGGTTCGCATGAATGCGTCACGCCAGGAAAGTTAGTCGGGTTGGGTTGGCTTGTCAAAGCTGTGCAAATTAATGATCTGTAAGAAAAGGAGACGGTCGTTGTCAGCTACCCGGAGACGAGGCGTCTCAGTGATCTACTTTCTCGACCTTATCTGTGTGTACATCTTTGCAGCCAATGGGTGCCTTATCCTTCTAGCTTGACCCAGGCCGTTTTTCCTTGGCATCGGCATAGCCATACTCTTTTGGAACGCTGTAAATGTCAGGAATTTCCGGCCAGTCTCCGGCCAGAAGTATTTTTCCAGCGTCATCCACCATCGCAAAAAAAGGCTAGTCAACCCCATCAAGCGGGTCCTATTGCTGCCACCGGCAAGACCATCAACTACAAAGAATATACATCTGGAATATTAACCGCTGACAGCTACAGCATTCAAGCCCATAGGCATAATGACTTCCGCACGATCTACCGATCTAATCCTTTCAAGTTACAAACATCAATGAAGTCTGACATAGAGATTTCCTGATCACCATCTTCGCCTGCGATCAAAACATCTTGTACAATCACCATTCCTCTTGAAAAGTCCAAAACCACATCAAAGCTATTAAATTCAAACTCTCGTTTATAGACGTTCTCAGAACCACGATTCTCGTCGATGGCGCCCTGTAGGACCCCTCTAACATGAGCATCTAACTCCTGCTGCACAAATCGTTCTATAACATTCATATTCATCACCAGCCCTTAATAGGGATACACAGTGTGAATGACACCATCGCGAACATTCACATGGATGGATTTGACTGCGTTCCCAGCTTTATCCGTCCCGATGACCTTTCCAAGGTTGTACTGAACCACATACCCACCTGGGCCATTGTGGGTTACTTTTCCATATCCCAAAGCATCATCGTTGTTTCTGGCCCAAGTCATGAAGGCCGGCCATTCGTGCCAGAAGGCAGTGAATTACTTTTTTCTCAAACTTTGCTCTCGGCCATATTCGCCCTCTCAACTATCATAAGAATCAATTAGAGCCTTTGCGATTCTAGCTTCGATCAATGAGCCGGAAGCCAACTCACGTAGTTCTCGCATAGAAATAAAATTAGCATTTAGATACATCTCGAAATCCTTCTTAAGAGCAGATGATTTCACTGTAATTACACCAAACTCTTCATAGGCGCTTTCAAAAGACTCCTCAGGGTCAGACCCCATTTACCGCTTCGACTTTAGTACACCCGCAATTTTTCCGCGGCTAGGGAGCCGTCCAAACGCCCCCCTTATTCTTACGACTTTATCTCTGATCGCCAAGAGCAACAAGAAGCTTATGCTCTAATTCTGTAGCATAGGCGACAGCGCTTAAATCTTCTGCAAGCACTTCTTTATTTCTACTGAGGATATCAAGCATCTTCTCGGCGAGTACAGCATACTGCCCCCAAACTGAGCCGGACAGCTCTGAAGTTAACTTCAGTAGCTCTGCATCATCCCAATACCCAACCAATACATCTTTATCTAACTCAGAAACTACCATGGGTAGCAACCTCGAAATATACATCTCCTGCCTAACAGCCCTACACAGGCCCCCAATTTCCAATTCCGAAATCGGGGTATCTAATATAGACATATGCCATAACTCCAGAGCTGAGGGGTCAGGTCCGAGCTCCCATTTGAAACCTTTACTTTCGTCAATATCACGGAATGTCTTTTTCATATTCCAGCACCATCTAAAGCATGGATGCCTCAGGGTCAGACACCATTTACCCCACAGTATTTTCCGCCAAGTCCTTGCCGCCAATGGCAAGAGCGCCCGCATCCATCTTGCGACCAAGAGCAGCCTCTGGAGCAATGGGGACAGATTTATTTATCACTCAAGCTACGCAGCAGTCGAATAGGCCTCGGCCGATCTCTGAGCAATAGTCTGAGGTAGAGAGTATTCTGTCCACATTCACACATATGGAACAGAAGCTCCAACAATCATAGAACTTTAATACATTCGTAATTGTTCCGCAGCGAGGGAGCCGTCCAAACAGCTCCCTTCAAACTCTCTCCTTTCAAAATGCATTTATTTACGAAAATTCAAATACAATTCTTTTTATCCTGCAGGTATTTCTCCATATATTCACTTGGTGAGGAATCTGTTCCAAAAAAATGCAGTTCACCAGTATCTTTATCGATAATGAAAGGTCCATTACCTGCCAATTGCGCAGAGGGATTTCCTGTCTTGAGATATTCCTCTGTTTGAAAACAAAAGAGCCAGCCACCAGAAAACTCTTCCTGATGCGATATACCCAAAGCCACCTCTGAACCTTGCAGATACTCCAAAGCCTTCTTTAGTGCGTCCTCATAAAGAATCATCAATTAGTCCTCAATAATTGCAGGGTTTTGTAGGGTGCAAGATTTGCTACCTTTCCTGTCTGCCCATCCAAAAAGCGAACCACTCCGTTCTGATTGACCACGTTAAATACGTGTCCAGGCTGGCCAGGACCGTACGAACCAAAGACGATACCTCTAGCCCCTGCTCCTGACGCTGACATCTGCTGAGCAATTTTTTCAGAGCTTACGACAGAGCCAAACTTAGTTCCGAACTGCTTCTCCAGTACCGTCAGAGGGACACCATTTTTTGAAAAAATTGGAAGTGCAGATGCAGGGTTACCCGCTAATGTAGCATCAGTTGCAATGGAGCAATTTACGCAATTATGGGTCCGCCCAGCCTCAGGAAAACCAGGATTTACATTTTTTATCGAACCCGCAGTCTCTGAGGTTGCAGAACCTGCAGTTTTTGCTGCGAGTTCATCTGCTGCTTTAATGACAGGCACGCCTGTGGGGGTGGCCCTTACCAACCCTTGTAAGAAATTACCAAAATTGCGAACCGCATTCCCGAGACTGATAACCGAAAGCGCAAGAGTCGCCTTATTTTCGACATCAAGCCGGCTCCGCTCAGACTCCGTTTCAGTGTACAACACGTTACGAAGGTCAGGAGCTCTTGAGAACATAAAGCCGTCAACGAAGTCGATCGCTTCAGGTTTGACGTTCTCTATCCCCTTTCCATGAGCGCCCTCTACACGCATGGCAAGAACAACGTCGTCGACCGTCAACTTACTGAAGTCGATGCCCAAGTCGCATAGCTGTGGGTTGTCGCGACAATGATCCAGAGCCTGCTCGGCCATCTGTTTCGCAGCAGTCTCATGAAGATCATGGTTGTACTGAGTGGCGCTTTTGGCGATGGCAACACCTTTATCCAAATCGCCATCCACTGCTGCTGCAGCGACCAAGCCGGTCAATTGAGATAGAACCAGCCTCAGCTCTTTATTATCCCGGCCCAGGTCCCCCATCGAGCTAACCAAGACTTCATTGAGCCCGGCAGCCGCAGCACCTGTCTTGAAGTCGCTGCCGGTCAGCTCTGCCAACAAGCCCCCCATAATCGCGTGAGCCACCACTTTTTGGACGCTTCCGTCTGGAAAACGAATGGCGTTATCACCGATCCAGTTGAAGCCGGAGGCCATGGCCATATTGCCGGCCTCACCCATCAATGCGGCGCTGAAGTTGCTGCCGAAACTGCCTCCACCAATGGCCGAGGACACCCCGCTAGAGATAAGCGCCCGCCCAACGGTACGAGTTGCCGCATCCGTCGCATTGCTCCAACGAAAGATATCTTTGGAAGGATTAGCCGCACTTAACGCCGAACCATCGGTGGGTTGAATCCCCTGTGCGGCGGAACCCGCCCCATCGGCGGCGGTGAACCATTTCTCGTCGGCATAATCAAGGAAACCTGCAGTGAATCCTGCAATTGCGGCGCTCTTAAGGCTACCCGCGCTGAACGTCTCTTTCACCGCCAATCCAAGGTTGCCCTTGTTATCAATGGTGCTCGTAACCGCAGTGGTCCCGAGGCTGGTCGCCACAGCCAGATTGGCTCCCTGCAGACCAAGGCCTGCTGGGCCGAGGATGAAGGACATCAAGATTGCGATAGCAATTTTGGCACCCGCACCCAATCCTGAGGACTCGTACTTGAAGCTATCGTGAATCTCTTTGACCTGACGCCAATCGATATCCCCACGTGCTTCTGCCTGTTTCATCCAGGCGAGGTTGGGATCCGCCTGAACCATTGCATCGATGGTCTGACTCACGCTCTGCTGATCGACTTGCTTAATGTCAATACGAATTCCGTCAGCAGCTTTGATAACCAGTTTTCCTTGGGCAATCAGAGCACTCTGGCGCAGAGTTTCGTCGGTCTTTCCTTCGCCCTTCATCTTGTACCAAGCCAAGTCACCCTTGCTCTTGGTATGGCTCTCATCGTGGAAATCCTTCACACCCTCAAACACGATGCGGCCACCGCTATCCAGCGTCAGGTCCTTGCCGCTGTCCAGGGTTGCCACTTGATAACGTTGATCGCCGCCACTCTTGAGCGTGAGATTGCCGCCCGTCTTGATTTCACTGCCGACGTTTGTGTGCTGCGTCACCTCATCCCGTTTCGCCGCGTTACTCCCCCAACTGCCTTTCTTGGTCATGTCATAAAGGGAGTAGTCGCGATTGAGCTCAGCCAGTAAATTCAGCTGGTTACCGGCAACCAGATACGCCTCATTACCAGCGTTGATTTTGCTGGCCACCATCGTCACGTCGTTCAGCGCAACGACGTTTACATCTCCACTGGCATCAATCGTCGTACCCTGCTGCCGAATATGGTCTTCATCCTGATTGATCTTCTTGCCGCTGCGTTTATAGCGGTACTCACTTGATTCTTCGTTGGCAGCCGCCAGGAGGTTCACATCCTTGCCAGACAGGTTGACGTCGCTCCCCGCCTTGACATGGCTGGCGACCATCGTGAGCTCATTCGTCGCCACAACATCGAGATCCCCACCGACCTTGATCTCACTGGCGTGCTGCACCGTCTGGCTTTGTTCCCAGAAATGCCGCTTGTCCTGGCGCATCGACCCGGTTTCTTCGCGAGCCGCAGCGATAACAACATCGTTACCCGCACTCAACGACGCGCTCTTGCCTGCCGTAATGGCCCCGCCGACGTTTAACAGGTCCCGCGCAGCATGCATCGTCAGGTTGTTTCCGGCTTCAATGCTCGCAGCGCTATCCACAACCGCAGTCTTGGAGCTGAACCCTTTCCCACTGTTTTCAATCGTGGTGATGGTACGATCATTGCGGATATCACCGGTCAACGTGCTCAGGTCAACATCCTTGCCTTTGAGGATGCCGCCTTGCATGTTCACCAGGTCCTTGCCCGCGACCAGCTTGAGCTTTTCACCAGCTTCGGCCAGCCTTGTATTCACCAGGTTATTACCCGCCGCTGCCGACAGGCTTTCACTGGCGCGCAAGGTCCCGGCGTTCTTCAAATCCGCACCGGCAATCAGCGTCACATCCTTGCCTTGAATCAGCGCGCCATCCGCCGTCAGGCGGTTATTCGCCTGGGCCATGTACAACACGGGCACCAACACGTGTTCACCATTCACCACTTGGTCTTCCATCCAGACGATGTCGTGGGTCAGTGCGGCGACTTGTTGGGAGGTGAGGCTTACACCCACGGAAAGGTTGAGTTGATCCTTGCTGGCAATGGCATTGTTCATCAGGTACTTGAACATGCCTTCATCGGTGGTCTGGCCAGCGATGAAACGTTGTCCGGTTCGGGCAGTGACGGCTTGTTGGATCAGGCGTTGTTCGTAAAGGCCGTCACCCAAGCGTTTCCAACTGGTTTCAGGGTCGTAGCCGAGTTTGCCCAACAGGTAATCCGAGCTCATGAATTGCTTGAGGTCGGTGAAGGCGGAGTTGGTTTCGACCAGGTATTTAGGGCCAACGAACACGCGGCTGGCGTCCGAGCCCTGGATGTTGGCCTTGCTCAGGTCCTGGCTGTTTTTGGCTGCAGCGGCGCTATCGACCACATGGAACAAGCCGTTCGTACCGCTCGGCAATGTGAAGCCCGGCAGGTTGGTCGGGTTGACTTGTTGCTGTGCCAGGTCAGGTGGTAGCTGTGGGTTCAGCACGACCACGGCGGGTTTGGTCACCGCAGTAGCACCGCCTTTGTCCGAAACCGGTGTAGGCGGCGCGAACTGTACGATGCTGCTGTTTTCCAGCTGTTGGGTCGCCTGGATGCTGATGTTACCGCCCGCTTGAATCACCGAGGCGATCGGGTCGCCCGGGGTCACGGTGGTGGTATCACCTACCAGATTGAAGGAGTTGAGCGCGCCTACCGGTAGTACCTTGGGGTTACCTTGCGCGTTGTAGGGGTAGATCCAGTTGGCACGAAAGCGCTCGTCTGTACCATCGGTAATACGACCGGTGTTCCACGTACGCGTGCGTGTGCTGGTACCGGTGGTCGCGCCGATGTTGGCGAAGTTATCAGCGGTGATCACCAGGTCGGTACCCGAGGCCATGGTGCTGTATTGATTGAGCACGCTTGACCCGTCGACCGTCAGCTTGGCGCCACTCTGAATCGAAGAGCTGGCGGAATCCGTTGCCACCACACTTTTGGAGACTTCGTGTGCCACATAGTCGACGTTGTGGTGATCACCACCGCAGTCGTAGCAGGTCACGCTGAGGTAGCCCGACACGGCCTCATCGACCGTGCTGAACACGTCCTTGCGGTTGATCACGCTGTCGCTGCGCACCGAGACGTCGTTGGTGGCCTCGATATGGCTGGAGATGTTTTCCAACGACGCACTGCGCGCCACGCCGTCGCGAGCCATCATGCTCAGGCTGCCCAGGCTGTAGATATCGGCGTAGTAATTGGTCAGGTTCTTGAAGCGCAACGCCATGTCAGTGCCGCTGAAGATCAGGCCGTGGTCGTTGCGCACGGCTTCGGCGTTCAGATCCACCTTGCCGGCACCACCGAGGGTACCGGTGTTGATGACGTTGGTCGTGGTCAGCGAGAACGCGCCGCTACTGGTGATACGGCCGGCATTGGTCCACGTGTCGCCTTTACCGGTGAAACTCTGGCTGGCGGCAAGCTTGCCGGTGGCTGTTTGGTTGAACTGGCCTACGGTGACGTTGAGCACATCAGCTTGAACGTCGGTGCTGTTGTCCCAGGTCGCGGCATCGACGGTCAGTGTGCCGGCAGTGGCGACGCTCCCGCCGATATTGCTGAACTTTGCCAGATCGACGCCAAAGGTCCCGGTGCCGACGTTCACGACTTGAAGCACACCTTTGGCAGAAGGCTACGTGCAGCGAGCGTGACGGAGGAAGATCGGAAAGCGTTGTTGGGGCATAAGAACGGCAGCATTACGAGCCACTATTCTACCCCTGAGTTGCAGCACTTGATTGAGGCCGCGAACAAAGTGTCGACAACTGACTCTCGCGGGCCAGCGCTGACGATATTGAGGAGGAAGTTGGGATGATCCCCCGCAAAAGTCCCTACGCATGAAAAAGCCGAACTGGTTAGAGTTCGGCTAAGTCATTGAAAAATATGGTCGGGACGGAGTGATTCGAACACTCGACCCCTAGCACCCCATGCTGGGGACTGTATCGAGCTAAGCTATTGATTCAAAAAGGATACGCCCTCTTTATTGCTCGGCAAAACATAAGCTTTTTTGTGCTTATGCAAACGGAAACACGCGGCCAGCGGAGGAAGTTTTGCGCACAACACGCCACTGATGCAGCAGTATGGGCTGGAAAAGGTCGCTCGCTACTTGCTGCGTGGCTTTCAGCGATCCCCTGTCTAAAACCGGTCAACGAAATAGCGCCTGTTTGAGCCAATGAAACCGGGATAGGTCAAGGTAGTTTTAGACAGCTTTTTGGCCGTTGCCCGGCATCCTTTCCTCTTGATGCGCTCTATAAGCTTTTGCAGAATGATATCGGCTGCCGACCTTAATCTTGCAGCTTGCCCGGCCTAAGTCGACAAAATTCCGCGCCCCGCAAGCGGCGTGGATATGAACTCATATTCCTAATTTATAGGCTATCGTCTACCCGTACATACTAACCACCTAGGCAGTAACGTGCCGCCCCCCCGCATGGTAGAGTTCTCTAACTTATGCTGGTATCGGCATAGGACCATTGCAGTTGCTTTAACTTTAAAAAATTCAGCCATCGGGAAACTCCACATAGGCTATGATCTTGCCGAACGGGGCGCTCACCATTCCCACCGGGACTGCCATTCCGGTATATCCGGGTACGGGGGCGTTCACGGTCAATACCGTCGCGCCTGGCGACTGATTATCTGCAGCAACAATCAGAAAATATGTGCCGTCGCCTGGAGCAACGCCGGACCATTCGATCACCAACGGATTACGCCCGGCGAGGTGGTCTGCAACCACACTCCCCTGCCCATCAACCACCGCCACGCGCGGTTTCAGTATTGTTTTCGAAAGCCCGAAACACATGTTATTGCACATCGAAATGACGTTGATGACGTAGGTTTGGCCTTTGCGCAGAGTGAAGTCGAACACCCGGTAGTTACCGGGCGCCTGACCAACCTCGAGTCGAGGGTCAGTTGCGCCGATCTCCCAGCGTTTTGGAAATAGACCACGATCAACCGGCAACGGCGTTGCACTAGCCAACTGGATGGCTTGCTCGAATGAATGTGCAATAGGCGTAGTGGACGAGCTGACGGCCTCTTGATTGATAGCTAAGTGGTTTGTACAGCCCGTCAGAAATGAAAGAACAATAACGGGTATCAGGAGTTTCAACATTGATTATCCTTAGGAAGGCAGGCAATTATTCGCAACTATGTCGCCGCCAATTAGCGCATACCAATATACGGGTCTGATACAGAGCCACCAAACTCGGATAACGCGAGTGATATCTCGTTAAACACCTCCGGTGACACGTCTTTAGGCGAGCGAGAGGCCAGGAAAGTATTGATCGCTTCAAGCCCTAAGCTCGCCATTATGCTAATAACCTCTTCAGCCTGCTCCAAATCATGACCATTCCATAAAGACAACAAGCAATGTTCAATTCGCTCCCTGAGACTATCGTCTAACAAACTGTAGGTATGCCACTGTCGTTCACTCAATTGCACCAATGACTTTATAAGCTCCGCGCTGCCGTTTTTTTCAGGTTCGAACTCATTCAACAACTCTGCAAACGCCATTTCAAGTCCCTCCTTGGTCATGAAATCTGGCAGCGACGCATAATATTCAAAATTTTTCATGCTTAGAAATCCACAGGTATATGCGTTGTATTCGAAGGCCTCCGGTACAGCACGCCGTCTTGACCCAGCAATTTATTTCCTATTTTTATTTGCGCGGTCCATCCAGCTCCCGAGTTCGAACCTACATGATTTATGGCAGCGTTCGCATCCGGAGCATGCCACTTTATCTCGACCCGCTGGCCATTCAATGTGTACTGGAACTTGCTACCGTCGGTGATAGTAGCTGAAGGTTTGAATAGATCTGGCGTGCCAGGCGGAACCAATTTCTGTAAGTCTGCGGCGTTAATCCTACCATTATTAATAAAACCCTTAGCTGAAGCTTGAGCTTCAAAAAAGGCCGGTGGTTTACTTGGTCCAGGTTGATTTAAGTAGCCAAAGTCACCATCGGCTTGCGACGCAGGGGAACCAGGTTTTGAGGGAGGTGCAACAGTTGGCCCACTCCTGTCAACTGTAGTACCACCACCACCTTTTGCCGCATTGAACGCCGCAACGCCCAATCTGACTGCAACGACAAGCGCTGCAGCACGCTCAGGAGACATACCAAACTTGGAGGCCAAAAGCTCGGTAACTCTACCCGATGTAACGCCTGCCAAGTCATTCTGAAAGCCATAATTTTCGGCAATCAGCCTATTAAGCATGTTCGCAACGGCAGGAGGTGCACTGGCGGCCATGTCCTTGAATCTGGCCGAGTCCACCTCCGCGTCGTTGACCAGTTTCGAGATGCGTGCACAGGCGCTTATGTCATCCGCACAGGCGACAAAGGCCTCAGCCGTCTGCTTCGCGCTCAGGTCGTGGTATTTCGTATAACCATCTTCTGCACATTTTGTGTCGTTACCGCAGCCTAAAAGCTCCTTGGACGCCCGCTCCAAATCCGAATGACTCAGGTAGTTGTACTGCGTGGCGTTTGCGGCGATGTTCGCTGCAATTTCCGGATCGCCTCCTGTCACCACGGCAGCCAATACGCCCATTAGCTGTGACATCGCCAACAGGTTGACTTGCGCCTGCTGATTACCCGGCAGATTCGGGTTGTAGTTGTCTGGCAGTGCCAGCTTCGCGAGGTATTGCACCAACGCTTCATTGGCACCGCCAGCCAACGCACCAGTCTGGAAGTCGCCGCCCATCGCCATCGACTTCAACCCACCCAGCAGCGCATGGGCAGCGATCTTGGTAGGGCTGCCGTCGACCAGGTTTGTGTCACCTAACTGATTAGCGGCCACGGCCCCAGCAATATTGATCACTGAGCCCAGCAGATTATTTGCAAAGTTATCGCCCAGGCTACCGCCGTTAACGGCCGTCTGGACGACGGTTTCGGCGCCGGTCTTCAGGACCACCTGGCCCACGCTGTTCCAGTCAAATCCCAAGGTAGTCGGGTTGTAGCCAAGGGAGCCGCCGATTCCGCCCATAAAGCCCGAAACAACGTAGCCTTTCATTGCGTCTTTGCTGGTAATGTCTTTGAACGTGCTCGAAAGGTTACCTTTGTTGCTGATGAGACTATTGGCGGCGTTGTTCATCACAGCGGCCAACACCGCATCGGCAAATCCACCAGCAAACGTGCCGGCCCCTGCCCCTACCATGCCGGCCCCCAGGCCCGCGCCACCGGTCACAACCGCCAGCGCGATCGCTAACACCACTTGCGCGGCCGGCCCCAAGCCAGAGTGGGAATACTTGAAGTGGGTGTGAATCTCCTCGACGCGACGCCAATCCACGTCACCTCGCTTCTCCGCCTCGGCCAACCATGCCAATTGCGGGTCGGCAGCAACCATAGTGCTGATAACTTGATGTACGGTCTGCTGGTCTACGTGCTTGATATCGATTTTCAAGCCGTCAACGGCATTGATCACCAAACTTCCCTGAGCGGTCATCTGAGTCTGACGTACAGTTTCGTCAGTGTGACCCTTACCCGACATTGAGGTCCAAGCCATGCTGTTCTTGGACTTCTCGTGGGTCTCCTGATGAAGGTCCTTCACCGCCTCAAAAGTGATCGAACCACCGCTATCAATGATCAAGTCTTTGCCACTGCTGAGCTTGGCAACCTGATAGCGTTGATCCCCACCGCTAATCAACGACAAATCACCACCGGTAGCGATCTCGCTCCCAATGCTCGTCACATCTGTGACTTCATCTCGCTGGGTCTTTTTAGTCCCCCACCCTCCTTTGCTTTTCAAGTCATACAAGGAATAGTCACGGTTTTGCTGTGCCAACACGTTTAGTTGCCTTCCAGCAATCAGGTAGGCATCTCCACCTGCTTTTACTTTGCTGGAGGTCAAAGTCAGGTCGCGCGTCGCATCTATGCTTAGTTCGCCACCGGCCTCTACCGTTGCGGCCTGTTGCCGAACATGATCCTCTTCCTTATTGACCTTCTTGCCGCTGCGTTTATAGCGGTATTCACTCGAATCCTCATTGGTCGCTGCCAGAATACTCACGTCAGTACCCGATAGGTTGACGTCTCCGCCCGCTGAAACATGGCTGGCAACGATGGTCAGGTCATTTTTTGCAATAACATCGAGATTTCCACCCACCTTTACTTCGCTGGCATGCTGCACCGTCTGGCTTTGCTCCCAGAAATGCCGCTTGTCCTGGCGCATCGACCCGGTTTCTTCGCGAGCCGCCGCGATAACAACATCGTTACCCGCGCTTAACTCCGCGTTCTTGCCTGCCGTAATGGCCCCCCCCACATTCAGCAGATCCCGCGCGGCATGCATCGTCAGGTTGTTTCCGGCTTCAATGCTCGCAGCGCTATCCACAACAGCAGTCTTGGAGCTGAACCCTTTTCCACTGTTTTCAATCGTGGTGATGGTCCGGTCGTTGCGGATATCGCCGGTCAACGTGCTCAGGTCAACATCCTTGCCTTTGAGGATGCCGCCTTGCATGTTCACCAGGTCCTTGCCCGCGACCAGCTTGAGCTTTTCACCAGCCTCGGCCAGCCTTGTATTCACCAGGTTATTACCCGCCGCTGCCGACAGGCTTTCACTGGCGCGCAAGGTCCCAGCGTTCTTCAAATCCGCACCGGCAATCAGCGTCACATCCTTGCCTTGAATCAGCGCGCCATCCGCCGTCAGGCGGTTATTCGCCTGGGCCATGTACAACACGGGCACCAACACGTGTTCACCATTGACCACCTGGTCTTCCATCCAGACGATGTCGTGGGTCAGTGCGGCGACTTGTTGGGAGGTGAGGGTTACACCGACGGCGAGGTTAAGTTGCTCCTTGCTGGCAATGGCGTTGTTCATCAAGTACTTGAACATGCCTTCATCGGTGGTCTGGCCAGCGATGAAACGTTGTCCGGTTCGGGCAGTAACGGCTTGTTGGATCAGGCGCTGTTCGTAAAGGCCGTCACCCAGGCGTTTCCAGCTGGTTTCGGGGTCATAGCCGAGGTGGCCGAGCAGGTAGTCCGAGCTCATGAATTGCTTGAGGTCGGTAAAGGCAGAGTTGGTTTCGACCAGGTATTTAGGGCCAACAACTACGCGACTGGCGTCCGAGCCCTGGATGTTGGCCTTGCTCAGGTCCTGGCTGTTTTTGGCGGCAGCGGCGCTATCGACCACATGGAACAACCCGTTCGTACCGCTCGGCAACGTGAAGCCTGGCAGGGTGGTCGGGTTGACTTGTTGCTGTGCCAGGTCGGGTGGCAGTTGTGGGTTCAGCACGACCACGGCGGGTTTGGTCACAGCAGTGGCGCCGCCTTTGTCCGAAACCGGTGTAGGCGGTGCGAACTGTACGATGCTGCTGTTTTCCAGTTGCTGGGTAGCCTGGATACTGATGTTGCCGCCGGCTTGAACCACCGAGGCGATCGGGTCGCCCGGGGTCACGGTGGTGGTATCACCTACCAGATTGAAGGAGTTGAGCGCGCCTACCGGTAGTACCTTGGGGTTACCTTGCGCGTTGTAGGGGTAGATCCAGTTGGCACGAAAGCGCTCGTCTGTACCATCGGTAATACGACCGGTGTTCCACGTACGCGTGCGTGTGCTGGTACCGGTGGTCGCGCCGATGTTGGCGAAGTTGTCAGCAGTGATCAGCAGATCCCCGCCCGAGGCCATGGTGCTGTATTTATTGAGCACGCTTGACCCGTCGACAGTCAGCTTGGCACCACTCTGAATTGAAGAGCTGGCGGAATCCGTTGCCACCACACTCTTGGAGACTTCATGTGCAACGTAGTCGACGTTGTGATGATCACCACCGCAGTCGTAGCACGTCACGCTGAGGTAGCCCGACACCGCCTCGTCGACCGTACTGAACACGTCCTTGCGGTTGATCACGTTGTCGCTGCGCACCAACACATCGTTGGTGGCTTCGATATGGCTGGAGATGTTTTCCAACGACGCACTGCGTGCCACACCGTCGCGAGCCATCATGCTCAGGCCGCCCAGGCTGTAGATATCGGCGTAGTAATTGGTCAGGTTCTTGAGGCGCAGCGCCATGTCGCTGCCGCTGAAGATCAGGCCACGGTCGTTACGTACAGCTTCGGCGTTCAGATCCACCTTGCCGGCACCACCGAGGGTACCGGTGTTGATGACGTTGGTCGCGGTCAGGGAGAACGCCCCGCCACTGGTGATGCGCCCGGCATTGGTCCACGTGTCGCCCTTACCGGTGAAACTCTGGCTGGCGGCTAGCTTGCCGGTAGCTGCCTGGTTGAACTGGCCTACGGTGACGTTGAGCACATCAGCTTGAACGTCGGTGCTGTTGTCCCAGGTCGCGGCATCGACGGTCAGTGTGCCGGCAGTGGCAACGCTTCCGCCGATATTGCTGAACTTCGCCAGGTCGACGCCAAAGGTCCCAGTGCCGACGTGCTGGATATTGCCATCCGTGTTGTTGAAGCTGGCCATGCGCAACGAGACGTCATGGTTAGCCGCTTCGATTATGCCGCTCTGGTTATCCAGCAATTGCTGGCTGGCCACGCTGGCGGTGCCTTGTTGGCCGAGGGAACGCAACTTGCCGTTCTGGTTGTTGATGGAGGCGGCGCCGATCAACAAACCGCTGGAGCCTTCGACCAGGCCTGATTGGTTGTTCAGTACGCCGGTCAGGCCGAAGTCGATGGCGTCGGCGGCCGCGCGGCCTTGGGTGTTGTTGAGGTCGTGAGCGCGTACCACCAGCTGTTGCTTGGCCAGCAAGGCGCCGCCTTGGTTGTCGAGGGTGGCGGTGGTGATCAGGGCATCGCCATTCAGGGCAGACACTTGGCCGCCGTTGTTGAGCACGGCCTGCTGGGCACCGAGGTCGAGCGACTGAGCCTGAATCAGCCCTGCCTCGCCGGAAATGTTGAGCGACTTGCCGTTATCCAATACAGACGCCAGGGTGGTCTTGAGCTTGCCCGCGACACTCGCCAAAACACCCCCACGGTTATCGACGCTATCGGCATCAATAGTGAGGTCGTCTGTTTGCGTGATGACGCTACCGTCCCTGTTGTTGAGCCCCTCGCTCAACGTAGCGGTGATACCGCTCTGGCTGAGCAGGCTGCCGGTGGTGTTGTCCACCGCACCGCCGTTGATCGTCAGGCCCTGCTGGGTGCTGATAATGCCTTTGCCGGTGTTGATCAATTGCTGGTGGGCCGTAAGGCTCATGGCATTGGCGGACGCGATGTAGCCGTCAAGACTGTTATCAAGGGTGTCGGCTACCAGCGTGAGTTGGCCTTGGCTGATCAGCTTGCCGCCCTGCTGGCTGAACGTTTTGGCCGTGGCGAGGATGTCTCCCTGACTGGTGATCTGGCCCTTGGCGTTTTCAATGGTCATGCCATCAAGGGTCAGGGTGTTTTTGGCGGTGATCTTGCCGCTGGTGTTGTCGAGGCTGGCTACGTCCAGGCCGAGCGTGTCTTGGCTGCTGATCACGCCATCAGTGTTTTTTACCGCCGCCGCGTTCAACGTTTGCTCGCCGCCGCTGGCGAGCGTGCCTTTGTTTCGGTTGTCGAGTGTGCCGCTGAGGATGGTCTTGACCGCACCCTGACCCGTCAAGGTGCCGCCACGGTTGTCCAGATCCTGCGCGTCAAGCGTCAGGCGGGCGCTGGCTGAAAATGTGCCCGCACGGTTGTCGAGTGCTTCGGTGGCGGTTGCCTTGAGGTCACGGCTGGCGACAACGCTCTGGCCACGGTTGTCGATGCGCTTGGCGGTGAGCACCACGTCACCGGTCTGGTTGCGGGTGTTCTCCGGGGTGACGCCGGCTTCGATCATGCCCAGGTTTTCAAGCTGACCCGCCGTGGTCAACGCAACGCTGTCTTGGGCAGCGATTGCGCTGCGATTGGTCAACGTACCTTGGGTGGTCGCTTCAACACGGGTGCCGGCGTAGATCTTGCCCAGGGCATCCAGGCTCTGGGCCTTGATGACAACCGCTTCGGCGGCGGTGGCTTGCACCAGGCTCAAATGACCATTGGCATCCAGTTGCATGTCGCCGCCACTGGCGAGCATCTTGCCGTCGAGCTTCACGCCCACGCCGGCTTCGCTGCTGACCAGCTTGATTGCACCGGCGTACATACCGCCCAACGCCGAAGAGTCGATGGCCAGTTGAGGGGCGGTCGCCGGGTCAGCGGCACGTGCCGTAGTCTCGAGGGTCTTGGCATCGACATCGTTGGCGCCGGCGATGATCGTCAGGTTCTTGGCCTGGATCTCGGCATTGAGCTTGGCCGAGCGGGTGATGATTTCGAAGCGATCGATATTGTTGGCGTTGAGCCCGGCGCCTTCGATGGAAACACTGCCCTTATCCACTTGATAGCGGCTGACCTGGCCGTTCTCGATAACCGCCTTACCCGTGGTCAGCGTCGCCTGTGGGGTGTTGATAAAGCCGCAACCGTTGCAGGTGATGCCGTAGGGGTTGGCGACGATCACATGGGCCGACTGCCCCGCCACTTCGGTGAAGCCGCGCAATTGGCTGGGGCTGCCGCCGTTCACCTCGTTGAGGATCACACTGGCGGCGTTACCCTTGAGGTTCGAGTTGCCAAGGATGATCCCGCCCAACTGCGTGGACTGGGTACGGCTGGTGGCGTTGTTAAGAATCAGCCCCTGCTGGCCGACGTTGTAGTCCTTGAACTGGTTGTGCGACAACCCGCTGCCATTGGGCGCAGCGATATTGACGATCGGTACGCCATTCGCCGCCTGGCCCAAGCTGGTGCCGGGTGCGCTGACCACAATCCCGTCCGCCTGGGCCAGCAACGGCTGCCAAAACATCGCGTTGGCAAGCACCAACGCCAACCCACGTTTGGGCAGGCACAGAAAGGTGGAACGGGTTTTCAAGGCCGCAGAAGGTTGGCGCGCAAGAAAGGCGAACTGGCGAACGTCCATGTATTTTCTCGATGCCCGAGGGGCGGTAAAAATTTAAAGAAAGAAATCCAGTCGAAAATAGATCGGCGCTTCACGCTCAGTGATCGGCCCCGGTCGTTCCAAAGAGTGTGCAAAGGTCACCGTGGCCGCGACGTTCTGGCCGCGTGCAAACAGATCGACCGAGTTGCTGGTCATGCGCCCGTGCTGCTCGGCGTTGTAGCGGTCGCGGCGGATTACGCCCTGGTCATAGCCGAGGTTCGTACCGTACTCGGCGAACACTGTCTGCAACCACGCGAGGGTCACCGGCCTACTCCAGCGCAGGTCGTTGCGCCAGTAGCCGCCGCTGTCGCCGGACAGACTTTGATCTTTGTAACCGCGTATCGAAGATTGCCCGCCCAGGCTCATGCGTTGTGGGCTGAACAGCACATCCTCACTACGCTGGCCGGTCATCAGGCTGCTGAAGCTGAACGACTCGCCCCACAGTTTGAACGGGTACAGGTAGCTCACTGTCGCGGTGTATTTGCGGTAGCGCGCATCGGCCTGGCCGGGGCGTGGGTTGTGATTGGCCTGGGCGTC
>Ga0308164_10001346_pt1 | contig 29423 bp, 22 predicted proteins | sample PhyTR2_FD_201031 | JGI IMG/M metagenome (GOLD analysis project Ga0308164, IMG submission 201031) | Phyllosphere microbial communities from UC Gill Tract Community Farm, Albany, California, United States - DLSLT.R2 | ecosystem: Host-associated > Plants > Phyllosphere > Unclassified | place: USA... | reverse complement strand
CAATTGTCTGAAACAGCGCGATCATGATAAAGCCCACACCGAGCAACGACAGCAAAGAATAGTCAGCAGAAACCAGCACCATATCCATAACCCACTGCATAAAGAAGGGGCCGAGGACGCCGAAAAACTCCAGAGCGATTGAGAGGATGAGCACCTGAGCAAAGGCAGACTTTACCCCGGTCACGCTGCCCACCAGCTTCATCATAGAGATGCTTTCTTTCTCTTCTTTCACTTCAAAGGTGGAAGAGGGAACCAGTTCCAGAGCGACACCGGTAAAGGCAGTCGATGCTTCTTTAAATGTCAGTTCACGAATACCGCGCGCGGGATCGTGAACGGTGATCTTATTGCCGCGTACTTTCTTCAATACCACAAAATGGTTCAGTTCCCAGTGCAGAATGCAGGGCATGCGCAGTTTAGACAGCTCTTCCATTTCCACGCGCAGTGCGCGGGAAGTCATGTTGAGCTGTTGTGCCATCGCGATGACATCTGCCAGTGTGGCGCCTTTGAGTGATGTGGCGAACTGGCGACGCAACGTGATCATGTCGATCTCATGGCCGTGATAGTTAGCCACCATGCCAAGACAAGCCAGCCCGCACTCTGCTGCCTGTGACTGACGAATCATCGGTAAGCGGTTAAACCATTTAAAATTGAGTTTCTCTAATAACAACACAGAACAGACCTTCTAAATCAGAGAGAAATTTTGTGGCCCAGCGCGAAAATCGGCTCCAGTACCCATTCATAGAGACGACGTTTGTCGACAATAAAGTCGGCATCCAGCGCCATACCTGGCTTCAGTTTTTCATCCTGCGAATAAGCAGTAATGGTTTGTTTATCCAGAGAGACCAGTACCCGGTACTGCTGTTCCTGAACATTGTTTTTACCGGTTAAGGTGGAGACTTCCTGAGGAGAGAGGGCGGTTCGCGAGACTTCGATCACCTTGCCATATTGCTGGCCAAATTTTTGGTAAGGGAAGGCTTTGTAGCGCAGCACCACACGCTGACCAGGCTGGATAAAGCCGATGGATTGCGTATTCACCATGATGCGGGCAACAAGATCGGAATTGTTGGGCAGGATCGATACTGCTGACTGACCGGCATTCAACATCTGACCATTTTTAACCATAATCATGCCGACATAGCCGCTTTTTGGCGCACGTAGCTCAAAGGATCGACGCGCTTCATTCTCTGCCATTGACTGACGGTTATCTGCCAGCTGCCGTTCGATATCGTTGCGTTTTTTCTCATCATCCAGCGGCTTTTCATGAAGTTGCTGCTCCGCCTGGACAATTTTTTGTGACGTATCCAGCAATTGACGCTGGTACTCCTGATAACGTGCCTGACTGTCGAGCAGATTAGACTCCTGCTCTTCCAGTTGACGGTTTGAGGCGTACCCTTCCTGATGCATAGCGTTCAGTTTATCCAGCTGCAGTTTCGCTAACGCTACCTGTTTGCGACGATGTGTCAGCTGTAATTTCAGTTGCTCCTGCTGGAGTTTCAGGCTGGCAATGGTGTCGGTTAACCCTTTTATTTCAACGTCATGCAATTTGGCCAGTGTCTGCAGGTCCTGCTCAAGCCGTTCCCGCTGTCCTGCCAGATTTTCGGCAATAACCTGACGCGTCTGTCCCATTTGTGTTGAAACTTCCGACGACAACACCATAAGAACATCATCTTTATTGACCAGTTGTCCCTCTTTAACAGGGATATCAACGACAGTCGCGCTCACAGGAGGAGGGACAATCAACATGCCATTTTCAGGCAGCAGTTCGCCGGTAGAGGATTCATATTTTGTGTAGCTGCCGAAAATAAAAAAGAGGGCTGTGACGACAGTAATAAAAATCACTACAGAAATAACAAGCCAGCGATAGGGCGGGCAATAAAGTGCCACGATGCCCAGGTTACCCCGGTTAGCGGCATCAAGTGCCTCCTGGCGAAAAAGTGACTGTTCCATTTATAGATTCATCATGATTAAGGGATTAACGGCACTGAAAAAATTTCAGCATGTCGAGTGATAACGATCCGGTACTTTGCGCCAGATTGATTAAGGCATTGAGGTAATTTAAGCGGGCTTCAGCCTGGTCTTTGAGCGCGGTGTAATATTTCTGCTGAGCGTCAAGTTCGTCGTTAACGGTGCGGAAACCCATTTCACGGCCATACTGGACCGACAAAACTTTTTCACGTGCTGAATCAACTGCGTTTTTTTGAGCACTGATTAAGGCTTTACCATTGGTCAGGCTAAGCCAGGCCGACCGCGTATCGGTTGCCGCTTTGCGTTGAGCTTCCATAGTGGAATATTTCGCCGCCTGACGGCGGTAGGCCGCTTCAAAGGATTGTGAAACCTGGCTACCACCGGCAAACAATGGAACAGAAACGTTTACACCATACTGCAGGTTATTACTCTTCGAGTTCGTCCCGAAGATTGCGTCATAAAGGATATTGTCGTCGTTGTCGTTACGGCTCCAGTTTTTGCCGTAACGGGCATAAAGCGAGACGACAGGCATATGCGCGCCATCAGCTGCCAGAACATCTGCGTCTGCCTGGTCATTCTGAAACAGAGCAATTTTAATATCCGTGTTGCGATGCTGGCTGGCATTAATCGCCTCGGTCAGCGAAGAATAGGGTGAGGCTTTGAGGCACTGGAAATTTACCGGTTCAACAGTATCCGGACTGATACCAGATAAACGACGAAATGATTCACCTGACAGCAACAACTGATTGCCCGCCTCTATTTCTTTAGCCTGTGCCAGAGCGTAATTAGCTTTTGCCTCATCCAGCTCCGTGCGGGTATTCTGACCATTGACTAATCCGGTCTGAAGTTTTTGCTGTTGTTGCTTAAAATTATGGCTGGCTGCTTTGGCTGCCTGCAAAACTTCCTGCTGATAAAGCACTGTAAAATAAGCGTTGCTGATGGCGTTTAATAATTTTTCTTCAGCTTGTTTTGCCTGCGCCTCAGCAGTATTCGCAATAGCAACACCTTTACGCCATCCTGCATATTTGCTCATATCAAATAGCGGTTGTCTGACGCTGAGATCGTAACTGTGGTTCGTTACTCCACTCTGATATTTTTTATCAGGTTGTTCCTGGCGGTCCCAGTTTCCTTCAAGTGTTAATGTTGGCAGCATACCGGCCATGCCTTGCCAATATTTTTGTTTATCTGCTTCACTTGTCATCTGGCTGGATTGTAACGTTGAGTCATAAGTCAATGCTGCCTGAGCAGCCTGCTCAAGGCTGGTTGCAAATGTGCAAAATGGAGCACAGGTTAATACCAGTAATGCAATATTAAGATTATGGAGTTTCATGATTTTCGCTGTATATAAAAAACAAATACAAAGGGGTTAAACGAGTTCCTGTGCAAAAACATACTTAATCAAATCTGTATTGGATTGCAGCTGAAGTTTACGCATTGCGTTATATTTTTGCGTTGCAACAGTACTAATGCTGCGTTTGCGCGCTTTGGCTATATCCATTAAGCTATAGCCAATGGCAAATAGCCGGATAACTTCTACTTCCGAAGGAGATAAAAGTGTTTGTGCTGGATCCGCTGGCACAGAGAGCACTAAGTTTTTCATCTGTTCTGAGTAGTATATTCCTGAATTAGAAGTGCAAACCCAATTGAATGCCTTGACCAGGTCACGAATGTTATCGCGTTTATGTACGATAGCGTTGACCGGGACTTGCAATATACTTTTCAAAATAGCCTGGCTTTTTTGTGCAGTAAAAATAATAATTTTCAAATCCGGATTTTGCTTGTGTATCTGTTCGAGTTTCCTCACGCCATTTAAATCGTTACGTTCAAATGTAAAACAAAAGTCCGTGATCAGTATATCTGGCATCTCCCCCTTAAGTATTGAAAGTAAATCTTCTGCTTCAACTGGATAAGCATTGATTTTCAGGTTTGAGAACTCTTTTAAAAGGATGGTCTGGACAGAATAAATAATAAATGGACTTTCATCGGAAACACCAATGCTAAGCCTCCTCTTTCCATGGGATATACTCACAGATAATCCTTTTCTGTACATAAAATCTGAAGCGGGGCTCCGTAGAGCCCTGCAGTCTACTGGTAACTAAGCGTATACGTTGCAACTGCATTTGCCGTACCAGGGTTTATTTTCTCGGCCGTCTGATAATAACGTGCATAGAGTGGCACCGTAATTAAAGCCGATGAGATCGGATAACTTGCAATGTTAAAAGGTGTAGCGAGTGCAATTGGCTGCTGTTTTTCATTAAGGATTTGCACGCCGACACCACTCGCTGTTGAGGTGGAGTTAAGCGCTACCACACCCACATCGGAGAGTCCGCTGGACGCATCACCATCGAACTGCATCATCACGTCAAATTTACCTGACAGGAGTGCTTCACAATTCAGTTGAATTTTGAACGCTGTTATCGCACTGGTCTGGCCAATTCCTGCTCCTAAGCCACTGCTGGGGTTGGTGGTATAACTTCCCAGGGGTACATTCTGATTAACATCTCCTGCCACTGAGCAGGTCTGATCTTTTACGGTGATGCCTGTTTTGATATTGGTAAAGTTAAATGTCTCATCACTCCCTGGTACTAACGAGCCGACATCAAATGGGTTTACGTAAGCTTTGAGTAAAGTGGACGGTGACATAGAGTTAGATGTCCGAACGATTTGATAGGGTACGCTCAGAGAGACATCCGTATAGGCCCCCACGGTTCCACCACTGGTCAGAGCATAAGTACTGATCTTTATACCCGTTGGAATGCTTGCTACTTCGGTACCCATCTCACCGCCATAGCCGGTATAGAGCGTTAATCCATAACCGAGTGCATTTTCTGGAATAGCCTTGCGTTTAAAATAGACTTCACCGATTAACCCTTCTGCAAACTGCTGTAAATTATCCATCGCACATTTAAAGTTAGCCGTTGCCGTGCCGCTATAAACGACCGTACCCACCGGCACGGCTGCTGAAATGTTGATACCTAATGACTTTATGTCGACCAATGTCCTGCTGGTCGTCATTTTACAAGTCAATGTAACATCGGTTGATGAACCCGCTGCGTTTACGTTAGATATAACTATTAGCATCAAACTGAATGTTAATGAAACAGAGCCAATGAGGCGCATTATTTTCTTTCCTGAAATTAAAAACATGATGTCACCTCATTAACCCTGATTATCTTTATTGTCGGTGTTAGAAGCGTAACGAACTGACTGCATTTGATCATTGCTGCATGTTGTCGTCAGTCTCGCCAGCGTCTGATTGTCACTGGAATGAACGGTACCAGACTCAAGATTAACCAGACACTTGTCATTTGCTGTTTTTCCCCATGAAACATGCAGACGGCTGACATCTTTATTCAGCCTTACATAAATCTGGCCGCCCTGTGAAACGGTAGTGACAAGATTGCCATTTTCATCATTAACTGATGCACCAAAAGGCAAGGCATTACCATCAGGCTTGTTTGCCCGTATTAAGAGTGGTTTTCCTTTACTGGTTTTATAATCCAGTCTGACCACAGCACCTTCAACAGGTATAACGCGTTGTTGAGTTGATTCGAGCTCAACATCAAGCGGGATGCCTTTTGGATCGATCGCCAACTCATTTATCCGGTATGGATTAAGATTAGGTACTACCGCTCTGCCGCTTCCGTTTAACACAATGTTTGGATAACCAAGCACCCGGGCACCTTCGGCATCAGCTGCTGTCACCACAGCATATGTTGTCGACTGATAGGCGCTAAAGTTAATGCTATCTGGTAGGGCAACAACAGTGCCGCTGGCACCTCCGGAGGCAGAATAATAGTTCTCACCCTTGGTATATGACGCTGTCAGCATGCTGTAAGGCGAACGATATTGCCCACTTACTGAACCTGATTTTTTATTATCAATATCGCGTGAGGCACCTACGTTATAACTGTATTGGTCATTTTCACCCAGGACACCATTAACTGCACTTTGCGCGGTCACACCATCTTTATTATGTGTGGCGCTTCCGGTTACATAATTTTTACTTTCGCTACCAAGTGGTATTGAGAAGTCGAGTGATAACTGCGTGTCATGTCCACCGGTTGAATATAATAATCGGTTTGCTGATAATGTATAGGATACGCGACCAATTCTATTATTATAACCTAACTGAAATTGGGTATTTGTACCGGTGCTGTTCCAGTAATTTTGAACGAAACCAGTAAGATAGATATTCCCATATGACTCTCCAAAATTTTGGCTGGCAGTCATTGAAAAGCGCTGTTTAGGACGAGAAAGATAATTTATCCCGTAACTTTTATTCTTTTTGTAGTAGTTATTAATTTGCAACGCATTGTCATAGCTGTAATAACCTGACGATGAAAATCGGTACGCTGCGAGGGTAAAGTTTGTGTCAGTCTGAGCCACTTTTTTACTGTAAGTTGCGCGATAGCTCACACCCTGTTTTTTCTCATCTCCATATTTTGTCTGAGCACCGGTGATATCCAGTGAGATAGCGCCGATGGGTAAACCAAATGCCCCCCCCAACAGCGCGGAGATGTAGTTATCTGATCCCAGGATACCGGTATAGCCTGTCAGGCTATTAGTAAAGCCGTGCTGAATGGTGCCCTGATAAACTGAAGGCGTGTAAGCCATATTATCTTTGCGTGATACCCCTCCCATCACAGAGTAGAATGTCATACCCGGGCGCTTCAGCCTCGTCATGGCTGCGTAAGGCACTGAAAAACGTGTTTCACTGCCGTCCGCTTCTTTTACAGTCACATCTAAATCACCACCGTAGCCTGTAGGATAGAGATCGGTTATGTTAAACGGACCTGGCGATACTGTTGTCTCATAAATTTTACTGCCGTTTTGCGATACGGTTACCTGAGCACTGGTACGGGCAACGCCACGAATTTCAGGCGCGTAACCGCGTTGTGAATCAGGCCACATTTGATCGACGGTTGATATCTGCGCCCCGCGGAATGAAAGGGTATCAAACAGTTCTCCACTGGTATTCCCTTCACCAAGGAGTAAGCGTGACTTCATTTGCGGAATATCACGCTGAACATAGGTGTTGATTGCATTGTAATGATGTGACTCATTACCCTGTTGGCGTCGCCAGCTGAGAGATCCGTTATGACGAAACATCCAGCCGCCCAGGTTGAAGCCAGCCAGTGCTCTGCCATAAAAAGAGTCATATTCACGGCCGTCGTTAACAGATCGGTAATAGTTAGTGTCATAGTTGAGCGTAAATGCCGTTTCACCCTTATCCCAGAATTCGGGGGCGACATAGCCACGAGCAGAGCGCAGCAGATAAATCTGTGGAATTGATATGTCCATCTGCATATCAGCAGAGTTGATCGCGGCATGGCTCTCCTTAACCACATCTTCAAGAGCGATACATTGTTTACCCGAACGTAATTCTTCGGCTTGTTGAGAAGTGAAAACGGTATCTTTAATTGAGAGACTTTTTACCAGATCATAGGAAAGACAGGCCTTAGTGCCTGCTCCCTCTCGGACAACCTGAACATTTTCACGACTAATTTGACGACCGTTTAAAAAGATATCCAGAGTATAGACGCCGGGATCAATTGGATTACCTGTTGCGTAGCGGGCAACATCTACTTTTACGCCGGGCAAATTTTTTACAAAAGATTCATCAAAATCATAAGTCTTTTCAGCAAACGCGGCTTGGGTTGCTGCGGTCAGAAAAAGCGCCATAAAAGAGCGATAAAAAATTCTGCCAGTTGGTTTATTTAAAGAGACCGTCCTTGCCATCATAATTTCCCCTGGTTAAGGATCAAAAACTACTCGATTATTTTACTTTCAACCTTACGTGCGGCACCAAAATCATCCAGATACTGATAGTTAAATATTGTTTTTATTTGATTGTTACTCATGCCTTTCAGCGAGAATTGTTTTGTTTCACCTGGTGCCAGCATTTCTCCTTTTTCACTCACTAATTTATGACCCGCATTATCTTCTGCATTAATCTGTGAAACGTTAACGTAAAAAGAGGAGTTATTTGTTGCAGACAGAGAGTTAGATTTTGAGCCATGACGCCACACAAGACCTGACGCAGCCTGATTGGCCTGCGCCTGATCGAACTGAGCCGGACGATAAAAAATCTTGATACGACTACGGACCGCCATTTGCAGCTGATTCTGGTTAGCCAGACTTTTGTCGCGAGGGGGAATATCCAGAACATTAAGCCAGAAAATAGACTCTTTGTCGGTGGGCAGATTGGCGCCAGTAAAAACAATACGTAACGTTTGCCCTTTATTAGGCTCCATACGAAAAACCGGAGGTAATAAAACGAAGGGAACATTTATTTTATCTACTGCTTCATTCGGATTTCCGTTATCAATCCATGCCTGAACAAGCGCGGGTTGATCGCCCCGGTTATCCAGCCGAACGGTAACCTCTTTCTCGGAAGCGGGGTAGATTACCCGGGTACCAATGATAGTCACGCTGGCAAATGCAGATGAGGTCATTGCACAGGCGAGCAGACAGGAGATTAGAAAGTTATAGCTTTTTTTTTTCATGATATTAACAGAAATGATGAAGAAGAAGAGTGGTGAGGGCATAGCCCTCACCATAATCAATTACAGGTAATTGATTGAATAATTTACTGTTGACGCAACGGTACCCGCTTCTGCAGCAGCAGTTGCATAGTACTGAGCAGAGTAAGACAGAGTACCAGCACCCTCTGCCAGAGCTACAGTTGCAGGAGCGGTAGACTGCTCGGTGCTGCCCGCATTGATAGCTTTGTTAGCGCTGTCCAGCAGTTGCAGATCAACACCTTTTGCAGTACCGGTATTGGTCAGACGACCGTTAGCGTTCACACCAGCACCCTGCTCAAAGTAAGCGTAGACATCACCGGTTTTTGCAGAGCAATCGCTCAGCGCCAGAGTGAAGCGGGTGTTACCTGCTACGGCGCCTGCTGCGTTCAGCATACCTGCTGCAACTTTTGGCAGCGTTACAGTTGCAGTGCTGCCCGCGCCGTTAACGCTTACAGTACAGGTCTGAGATGCAATATTGCCGGTGAAGTTAATTGTGCCATCTGACGCTTCCGCAGCACTAACCTGAGCTGTAGCTAACAGCAGACCCATAGCAACCATCGATACCTTTTTCATATACTTTCCTTTGTATAAAATAATGAACAACATGTAATTATGAGGGATTGCAATTTAAGGCAATCGCTCATTCCTTCCTGGAAAAGTTATACTCTCCCGGGCAAATCAAAACGCCAGCAGGCCGAAAACCACGGCTGCAGCGACGCCGACAATACCTATGCCAAAAGCAGATCCACTAATTGGGTTTGCAGCAGGCACTGAGTCAGGGCGCACCCACTCAGTTTTTTCTTTTGAGCCTGCGCCTAGTTGGTTGAAAAAATCTAAAATTATTGAAGTTAATGAACCTCCACTAACACCTTTAATTTCATTGCTATTCAATTCGCGCATGATAGTTCCCTATGCAGTAATTACCGGAGCGGTGGCATCAAATTGGTTTTCAACAATCTGATTGAACCAGCCCACAGTTGAGTCCCAGCCATTTATTGCACCATAAAGTGCACCGTCAACCAGGCCGACAACAGCACCGACAATCAGACCGACACCAGCAGAGATAATGCCCGCACCCACAATGCCACCGGTGCTACCGCCGCTCATCGCCCATTTCAGGCCGAAAGCAGTTATACCGGTAACACTACCTACAACAACTGAACCAATAAAATCAAAAAATCCTGCGCCTGAAACGTTTTGCATTTCAACAGGTGTTAACTCTCTCATTTACATCTCCAATATTAATCACTTATTCAATTATTCAGTATTGAATTTTTTAAAATGCCGCTTCAAGCGAACGGCGCTATTAGATTCGGAGAGCATAAAAAATAAAATAGTAAAATATCCATAATGAATATTAGGTGCGGTCATGAAACCTTTGTTTTTTACAATATGGTTACATACATCCTAATTTAGAGAGTGAACGTGAAAATCACCTCGAATTAAATATTTTATTTTCAGTGATGTTTCTTTGTTTTTTTAAATTGCGATGCTGCCACTTTGTAAATAGATGAGAATGATTCGCATTCTGTGATGGCAAGGATTAAGGGGTAATGAAGGTGAGGTCGACTAAAGAACAGAGAATGCGAACAGGTCTTTGTACTCATAATGAGGTAAAAAGTAACATAGAAGAAAAAACTGTAATTCCAGTTTGTTGATCTGTCTTTAATCTAAAAAACAGAATATAAAGCTATATATATATTAATTATTGATTTAAATGTCTGTTATGGGAGTGGTGTGGTTTAATTTACACCATCAGATCCTGTGTTGGGTTTTTTATTTTCAGGAAGGGGTTAACAATGAATCCATTATGATTAAACACTTATCAGTTATGATGTTTGTTTTAAGTTTCACTTCATTTTTGTGCACTAAATATAGCGAGATTATAACATTGATTATCAAATGATCATTATTGATTTCTTTTTTAAGAAAAAAGTTATAACACTATCAGTAAGTATCTACTTGTTAGTTTGATATGCTGATTGATAGCTTTTTAAGCGGTGAAAGATCTGGTTGTGGTGCCAGTAATTGGCTTAATGCTCTTCCTTTTTGCATGTTTATGGTGTTGAATTTTAGCGCGATGGTTTTACTATAGTGAAACCAATAACGGACTTTTCTATGGCTCATGTTGGGGGGAAGCCAGAGAACAGCAATAAACCAGGCGAAAAAAAGAGAATATAACAAACGGATTTTTGCTAATTTTTCTACTAATCACTAACTTTGCGTTAGTTAGATTGAGTTAATTATTATGTATAGAGTGACTGAAAATCATGAACGGATCATTGATGCGCTAGCCGGGTACACTCAGGTTGCTAATCCAGATGAGATTTCGCGCGGTAAGCGTCGTTATCATCTCACTAAAGATAATGTACGCCGGGTTATGTTCATTCTTGATGGTGATTTCTTACTAAAATTAAAGAGCGAAAATAAGGTATTGAATATCTTATCGGCTCCCTTTGTTGTCGGTGTCACTCCGGCACTTGACGAACCACCTGTCTATCTCGAACGAATTGATTATGGGAAGGTCAGCTTCGTTGATTACGATGTGTTCTGGCGACTGGTATTTGAGAAAGACCTTTTTAATGATGCCATGTCTATTCTATCTGGGCAGTACTCTGACCTGATGAACTACATTCAGCTTCCTAAAAGCAACTCACATGATGAAGTGATTTCTTTAATCAACCGCTGGGGAAAGTTACCACCACATCTTAAGAAGCGATTTTCGGCACTTTACCTTATTGAAAACAGTTCACATCTTTCTAAAAGCTCCATTTGCAGGGTGCTGAAAGAATTAAAAGAGAAAGGTGAGTTGACCCTGGTCAATGGAAAATTCACCTGATTTTTTATTTTAACTTTTGAGATATTTAAGGTGAAAATGGATTTTAAAGTCGTTTGTACAAATGAAAACTACTTCTTTCGGCTGGGTATCTCAAAAATCATTGAGGAAGCACTGTTATCTGACTCGCCAGTAGAATTTTTACCTGCTTATGACACGCAAAATTTATGTCAGGCGGACTTCATACTGATCAGTGTTGCACAGTGGCGCCTTTATATGTGTCAACCTGCCTACCGGGAGCGGAAGCCCGGTAGCATTATAATGGTGTTAGTTGACGAACTTAAGGATATCGTTAAGGAAAAACTGCCTCTCTGCTATCGTTCTTTGATTATTATCTCGCGCAATGAGTCTATCGCTGTTATTTCAAAAAAAATAATCCAATCGTGGCTGGAAAATCAGGTGAGTGCTAAAGGTTTTTTACCCTCGGATTGTTTACGTTGTGATTATGCACGTATTACGGTAGTTCAGTTGCAGGTGTTAAGTTTTTTAAAAAAAGGGTATAGCGTGGGGCAAGCAGCCAAACGGCTGAATCTTTCTGCCAAGACGATATATGCACATAAGTATAATGTGATGAAAAAATTTTCGTTGAGCGGTGATGTAGAGTTTAACGCTTTTATTAATGATCTGTCTCTGCTTGAACTTTACAAAGGCGTTGTTGATATTGAGAAATTTTAGTTGTTTATTAAGTTCACCTCTGAGAGGTTTTGCAGAATCTATAATAATTGACGGCCCTGTGACGTCATGCATTATGGTCTGCTTAGGCTGCCCTCTGGGCTCATGCCATTAGATGTTGTTGTGAGAATGGAACATAAAAAAGATAGATATCTGATGATAACCATTTAAAATGGTGACAGTAATCATGTCAGGTATGATTATTCTACTCTTTGTTTATAGCTATTTTATTGTGTTGTTGCTGCCCCCACGCTTCATTTTAGAGATAAGTTCCAGTCAGGTGTGGACAGCATTAATCCTTCTCAGTCTGTGCCGATACTCAACTCTTCGTATGAAAATACGCAGGAATCACCTCCACGTAATCGGGAATTATCAACTGTGTTACTGTTCAGCATCTGAAACCGCCAGTATTAAGGGCCTCTTACTGTATCAGCCATCGTCAGTGCAGGAGCGTGATATTGTGTGCCATGTACCCTTCCGTGCGATGAGTTGCCCGAAATTGCATGAAAATTTGATAGAATGATTAAATAAAAAAGCCAGCGTTAACGCTGGCTTTTGTGTTGTTTTCAGGAGGGTTATTTCAGGATAATAACACGATCTGCATTGATTGCGCTGTAGCCATCATCGCGGTCAACTTCAGCGGTAACCCGGACCTTTTGCCAATCAGATAACGATCATCTTCATCGTCGACATCTATATCGACACGAATATGGCCAGTCGAGTCTTTTAACCCGTAGTGATCATTATCAGCCCTGCCACTGATAGTCCCTGTGAGCGTAACCTGTCGATCGTCACGCAGCGTTTTCGCCTCTGCAACGGTGACCTCCTGGCGTGCATACACCAAGCCTGAGCTGAGCAGGGCCAGTATTATCCCTAATATTTTCTTCAGTTACGTTTCCTGAACACTCATCTTTCGATGACCTTGCTTCTTAAAAACTAAAACGGTAGCCGGCATTGACCTGGCGCTGATTGAAGCGACTTCCATCCACCATATCGGCTTCGATAAAAAGAGTATGGTTATTTATTTGCGCGCTGACACCGACACCGTTATTCCAGCCATTACCTTTAAACGAGAGACGCTCACCTGAACCATTCAGAGCATAAGAGGCTGCACCTTGAAACTCGCGTAACACGCCTGTTTTGACGTAAGTATTGAGTTTGTAATTGCTCTGATTAACTTCGTAGCCTGCCAGCATGCTGGCTCTTCCCATCATCGATTTATAACCTGAAAGATGAATGTTAAGGCCATTTGACGCTCGTATTGAGGATCCACCCTGATGGCCTGAGGTTAGTTGAAGCTGGGGTTCAAGATAAAAACCCGTAAGTTCATCAGTGAAGCTGAATTTTTTCCCTGCCTCAAGTGAACCACTCAGGCCTGATGAGACACTATTGCCGGCTATGTGATTATTCTGTGTATCTCTGACATTAAACTGATTCCTGAAGCGGTTGAATTTTACTACGCCATCCAGATAGAAACCCGCGTCATTCAGCCATGTGCTATAGATACCAAAATGTTCAGATTTGGTGGTGCCATCGCCAGCACGATAATGAGGCGAGCCCTCTGTTGCTCCCATAAATAAACCCAGATAGACAGGCAACTCATCTGACAGACGTTTATCTACCCCAAACTGATAGCCTTTGTAGTTCATGCTGAAGTGACTCAGCTTGCCATTGGCAAAACCGCTGAATTGCCCATCCATACCGCGCAGCCATACATTACCGGCCGTTTTACCCTGGCGCACATCACCCATACGCTGCATCAGAGTCTGCATTTCAGCATAATTCATCAGATAGCCGATGTTAAGAAAGTTAGCGCCCGCATTCGCCGTGCTGGTGATGGGTGAATTATTACCTTGTCCTGCTGGCGTAGTCGGGGTTCTGGTGCCCTCAGTTGAGGCCACCGGAATAGTGCTATTATCCGGTGATGTCCCGGACTCTTCATCCGTTGAGGGCGTTTCAGGTGCTTTTGGTGATGAGAGCACCCAATTGGTGCCCTGTTTGTTGACCGAATAAACATAGCCGCCCAGTTCAACATCGCTGTTGCCCCTGAAAGTCGCGATGCCATCTGATGTTTCAACAACGGTAAGCACTTCATTACCTGTGGTGACGGCGCTGCCACGGTTCAGAATGTTCAGGCCGTAATCACCTGCGCTGCTTCCGGTTACCATGATTTTGTCGCCACTGTTGTTCTCGCCTTCGCCATCGCCAGCCAGATTGGTACGCAGGGAAAAGTCACCGCTGCCGCTGAGGTTGGCGATGGTCAGAGTGGCGTAAGTTGTATTATCGGTGGCGGCAGAAAGATCGACCAGGGCGTTACTTAATGTCAGATTGTCCAGGTTGGAGCTTTGAGCAACGTTCCATGTGCTGTCGGTGAGACTGACATTTAGATGGCCGCCATTCACATTATCGCTGGCGGCGCTACCGGACCAGAGTGAGCCCGACGCTAAGTTAAGGTCGATCAGTCCGCCCAGCGATACGACACTGCCGGTGATGTCCGCTTTACCCTCGTAAGTGATAATGCCCGGCGCAAACCCTTCGTTGTACATTGTGGCCATGGCCAGGCCATTCGGGGAATCCATTTTGATGGAGAGATCGTCGGCCAGGTTGATCTGCCCACCATCCCAGGCTAAAACACCTATTGCTGTATCAGGGCCGGTAACGCTGATTTCTTCACCATTAATCATGCCACCCTGCAGAGACCAGAGGCCCCTGCCAGTCATGTTTGAGTTTTTAATGACAACATCCGTGTTTGCCAGGTTGATAACTGCACCTGCCGACTGGGCAGATACACCATAGCCTACTGACTGAATGGTATTGCGTTCCTCTTCAGTGCCTGAAAAGTTAACTGTGACGTTATCATCCATTGCAACAATACCGCCTGTCTGCGCTGAAGATACCACGCTGCCTGCACCGATATTTATCAGGCTATTTTCCCGGGCTGAAATGCCGGGTGAAGTTGCGCCGGAGGTACTGATTGTCAGATGATCGGCGACCAGTTTACCCAGGCTCCAGATGCCTTCAGAGAGATCACCGGTGGTAATAATGGTTGAGTTGCTGCCCAGATCAACCGAGCCGTTTTCCTGAATATTGACGCCCTGAGATGCGTTACCAAGAGTATTAATGATCAGCGCTTCTGCTTTAAGCGTTGCGTCGCCGTTACCAGAATCACCACTCAGCGTATCTACCTGCACAGCATGACTGTTGGTACCATTGGTCTGTATATTGCTGCCGTTACCCAAATCAACGTTCGAGCCGTAACCGCTGATGCGCAATGCTATACCATTGGTACCCTGAGTACTGATTTGCAATGCATCGGCCTGCAATGAGGACTGATTGCTCACAACCACACCTTCTGCATAAGCAGAACCTGACGCGACCGATGTGACGGAACTGCCCGATCCTAAATTGGCAGAAACCTGTTTCCCGCTCAACTCAAGAGCGACTGCTGATATCCCAGAAACATTGAGCACTAATTTATCAGCGGTAAAGTGACTGCCTGCAGACTGGATAAAAATGCCTTTAGCATAGTGCCCGGCATCTTTAACGGAAACGGTACTTCCTGTACCGGCAGTGACTGCAGCGGCGGTTGCACCTGTTACCAGAATGCCATAATAACCATCGCCAGATGACTGATCGGCAATCAATGTGGTGCCATCAGTCAGAGTAACATCTCCACCTCTCTGGCTTCCGACAACAGCAGCAGAACTCATCAGGGGCAGCATACCCATTCCCCCAGCCAGCATCATTGCTTTTACGCGTTTATTTCGATCAGAATTTTTATTCATATCTGTAACTCTTCCTTAAGGATTTTTTAAAGGGTTAAGCGGCCTGGAAGATCGTGAAATAGATTTTCTGCTCTTCACCTAAAAACCTCTCTTAGCCCGATACGAATTAAGCGTGTATTTTATTAAATCCATTAATAACAACGTGTTTACTAAAGGCGGCAGGATTATGCAGGGTGCGAGGGAATTATGTAAAGAGAGTGAAAGTGTTTATCGTTTGACGATAAGTTAAAAGTAGCGTGGCACCATAAGCGAATTTTCATTAAAAATTAAGCTTGTATGTTAAATGTAACGCGGAAAGGCTGGTTGTTTATTATTACAGTCATTGTCTTTTGGGAGTTATTTATTACCTTTTGCCTGGGTGATAGGCGGTTAGTGGCAGCTAAACGAGTTGTTAAGAGAGGGTCTGGCGAACATGGGTTATTATTACAGACACTGACGTGACCCCAGATGTCAGACATGAATTGTCGGTGAAAGTAAGGCTTTTTTAACAAGCTGATAACGGCGTATAAATAATTCAATTAATTAATTTGCTGATATTTATTGAGATTTGAGTCATAGCCAGGTAAGCATAAAAAAGCAGCATCACCGGCCAGAAGATCATGTTGTATGAGATGTAATTGAAAATCATAAATAGAATAACAGTCTGTTCCCTGATGCTGACGGCCCTGGATATTAGTGCCAAGCACTCCCCACAGTGCGGAGCCGCAGCGCCTGACAATGCGTAATCCCGCAAGCGAATGGTGTGGTCTGCGAGGTGGACAGCAGGTGCAGGAGGCATCATCGAACGGCAGCATACTTTATTGCCTGTTACCGTCATGAGAAAAGATTGAGCAGTGGATATTATTTCATCACAACCACCTGTAATTATTTTTTCCTGTTCGTCTGCTAACTGGCAAGATAAAGGATAACCCTTTGAAATGTAATGGTATTCATTATATTCTTACCTCATCTCAATCCTGTCGAAGTCTTGATCAAAGCCACGTTCTTCTATCACGCCTTATTGATGGGGTTATTCTGCGGCTTTCTGGTGTTGTCCTCTCACAAGAAAGGATGCTTAGCCTCGCCTTTTCTTTGTAGCAGACATTGAGTTGGTTAATATCATGATTAATATTGAGGGTTATTTAACCAGTATGATTTTAGCCATGTTTGGCTAAAAGCTATTATCTTATGTGTAGGGTTTTCTAAGCGCGAAAAATAGAGTGCTTTTTATCAATATGTGTGACTGAATTTTTAATATTATGCCATTTGGCAATGCTCCAGACATTCCTTTTGCTTTCTTCTTAAAGAAGAAACATCCAATCCATTATGGCAATGCTTTTTTATTCTTTTTAAATACATAGATTTACTGCATCTTTTTACCCTGGTTTGTCCCGTTTTATTGATATGAAGCTAGTTATATTAAAGGCTCGTATTCTGTTGCTGATTATCATAATGATATTATTCAATTAATCTTTACTTCTTAAAGAATAATAGCTTCATGAGGATAATCCATTGAGACATTTTGGAAGCGCAGCGATATGTTGCACCTTCTTTATCTGCACCAAATCTTATGCGGGAATCATGCTTAATGATATCGACCTTCAGGAGTATCGTGATTTTGCAGAGAATCTGGGAAATTATGATGCAGGAAGGGTCAGTGCCCCTGTTTACAGAAAAGATGGCCAGTTATCTGACTATCTTAATTTCTCCATGCCTGATTTTGGCGGTGTATCGTCTCTGGGATACGCAACGCTCGTTTCACCTTCGTATATTGTTAGTGTAAAACATAATTCCGGTTATAAAACGGTAGCATTTGGCAATGGTGCCCAATATTCCACAACCTACAAACTCATCGATCGTAACGAATACAGCAAAAGTGATTTTCATGCGCCGCGGCTCAATAAGGTGGTTACTGAGGCTGCTCCTTATAGCTACGTGACCAAATCGGACTTTAGGGCTGATTATAAATCACGCTATTCCTGGTATACACGTGTAGGTACCGGAACGCAGGAGCAAATCAATGACGATCAGACGGAGAGAGTCCGTCTTTCAGGTGCTTATAACTGGAAGACAGGCGGAACTATCAGCGCAGCCAGCGTGCGGAACATCTCTTATAAAGTTTATCTGCGTTATTACAATCTGGGCCCTGATGATGCTGATACTACGCCTCTTTCTATTGGTGCTAACGCGGGAGATAGCGGCAGCCCGGTATTTGCCTGGGACGACATTGAGCAGCAATGGAAACTCGTCGCGGTCCACGGTGGTTATGACCAGGATAGCGGGCTTTATAGAAAACGTGCAACTGCAGTCTATATCCCGGATGATTTTATTGCTTCGGTGCAGGCTGCCAATACCTCACCAGATGTCGTTGATACTGCAGGCAACGGGACAATTTTCTGGGACGACACTGCAATAACGCAATACGGATCCTCCTGGTCATGGGCTGGTCTGGGGGGGGCATATGCGTCTGCAGCCCCCTCTGCTGCCACCAATGAAGAACTTGATGCTACTAAAGATCTCCGCTTCAACGGGGCTGGCGGACTGATTACGCTGAATACACCCATCAATATGGGCGCAGGAAAACTTCAGTTTTCCAGTGATTATACTGTCGCGTCTGCCGATGGCGTGAACGCGACCTGGGCAGGCGGCGGCATTGAAGTTGACGCGGATAAAGAAGTCCTGTGGCAGGTTAATGGAATAGCCAGCGATGCCCTGCATAAAGTCGGCACGGGAACACTGCATATCAATGCCGTGGGCAAAAACCCGGGTTCGCTGAATGTGGGTGAGGGGACTGTTATCCTCGATCAGCAAGCTGACAGCTCAGGCAATAAACAGGCTTTCTCTTCGGTCACCCTGGTCAGCGGTCGGCCTACGCTGGTGCTGAATGATGAAAATCAGATTAGTACTGACCAGATCTTCTTTGGTTATCGTGGAGGGCGTTTAGATTTAAATGGCAACGCGCTCAGTTTTAAAAAGATTAACCATACCGACAGTGGTGCCAGGCTGGTTAACCACAGTAATGCCGCGGCAACGCTCAATATCACGGGCTACACCGCCGCTGACATTCCCTTCAACACATTTAAAGGTAGCAATCCCAAAGGCACGCCGGGTTCAATCTATGTGTATAACAACCCCTATACGAAAGATACCGAGTACTTTCAGTTAAATACCACGTCATACTGGTATTTCCCTACGGATAAATCCTCGACGTCGACCTGGAGTTACCTGGGTACTGATGCCGATGAAGCCATTAATCATCGGCTGACGCAGCTTAACATTCAGGTGTTCCGCGGTTTTCTGGGTGAAACGCTGGAGAATGCGCTGAACGGCATCATGAACGTTAATATTTTGCCTCGCAACACCACGGCTATTACTGCACTCACCGGTGGTATGAATCTGAATGGTAATCTGGATATTGCCAGCGGTACTGTGGTGCTCTCCGGGCAGCCAGTTCCTCATGCAGGTGGCGTTGTCGTTGATGACGGCTGGAACACTTCACTTTTCAAAGCCGATCAGATCAATGTTGGCACCGGTGCGTATTTCCAGGTGGGAGAATACGCGGGTGTCAAAGCGAATATTGTCGCCGCTGAATCTGCAATCCTCTCTCTGGGATACAACGACAGCGCGCAGGCAGGGGAAAAAAGCTGGCGCTGCTATTCTGCGATCTATTCTGATGATGTTTCCTGCAGTCAGCCGGTGCGAAGTGCAGATGCACTGGCGCTGCTACCTGCCAGTGAGGTTGAGGGCAATATTCAGCTGGCAAATAACAGCTCTCTCTATCTGGGTAAGGTGAATTATCAGGGGACGGTGACTTCTACCGGTAGCAGCTTAATGACGCTGGAGGCAAATGCGAACTGGACGATGACTGGCAACAGTAATGTCACTTCACTGCTGGCGCAACGTGGATCAACACTTTCGATGGTTCCTTCAGGCAACTGGAGCGCTAAAACGCTGAGCGTTGATTCACTGGATGCCACCGGATTGAATCTGATGTTAGGCGTTAAGCCGTCTACGCTGGACAGCGACAAACTGATTATTAAAAACTCAGTAAGTGGTGGCGAAAACCTGCTTGACGTTAGCCTGTTAGTGGGCAGCGTAGAACCGGTTGCGCTGACACAGGATCTGGTGATGGTTGATGCACCCGCCGGCACGTCGCACAGCTATTTCTCTTTTGCAGACAGCTACAGCGGATTCAGTGTTTACACGCCGAATTATCAGGTGAAAGAAGATAACGACCGCGTGCTGTGGATGCTCGAAAGTAACAAGTCGGCTGAACCTGAACCCACACCGGAAGTGACACCTGAACCAGAACCGACACCCGCACCGGAAGTGACACCTGAGCCAGAACCAACGCCCGCGCCGGAAGTGACGCCTGAGCCGGGAACATCTGCTGAAAACCCGGTGGATGATAGTACTGCTGATCAGGCTGCTGCTGAGAAAGCAAAAACCAAAGCCGATGCAAAAGCGAAAGAGGAGGCCGCGAAAGCTGAAGATGAAGCCAAAAAACCGGCGTTTAACCCGGATGACTGGTTCTCTGTTTACGACAACCTGCCACTGATCCAGCGTACACGAGCTTTACTTGCCTCGCGTCAGTACATTTTCAGTGAAACGGTCAGCCAGTTGCATAACCGGACTGACACTCTGCGCGCCTCGCCAGGAAATAGCGGTTCATGGGCAACCATTGAGCAGAGGAAAGGGCGTTTTCTGGGTCTGAATACTAACCAGCAGACGCTGAATGTGGGCTGGGATACCCGCAGAGATACGCAAACTGTTGGTTTCAGTGCCAGTTATACCCAGGGCGAAGTAAAAGGGGAAGGCCATGAAAAACATCGGCTGGCCACGGTTGGCGCCTACTATTCATGGCAGTCTGATGCCGGGTGGTTTGTTGATGCTGCCAGTCGCTATATGTATCTGAAACAGGAGTTAACGCTGGATCCTGCTCTGCATATCAACGGCATTAAAAAGGATAGTCAGATGCTGGCAGGAAGTCTGCGTACGGGATATCAGTTCGGTCTGGCTGACGATACGCTGTTAATTTCACCCTACGTGGGAGTCAGCGGTGGCATCATGTCAGGTTACACCCTGAAAGGAGAGGATGCAGAAGTGAAGTTGAGCTCAGCGGCGCCTTACTTCACGACCACCGGCATTATGGCGCAGAAACGCGGTCTGGGTGTCTGGCTGCCAAACGTGAACCTGAGCGCGAGCATTGAGTATCAGTATTCGCCGGGTAAAAACGGCTCAACTACGACGCTTTCAGACCGTCAGTTGAATCGTCAATACAGCGCCTGGTCTGACAACCGCTATCGCAGCAGCGTGGGTTTGCAGGGTGTCATTACACCTGACCTCTCACTCATCGCGAAAGTCGATACCAGTTTTGGTGGTGAGTTTAAAACGGATTACAGCGGTCAGGTCGGTTTCGCCTGGCATTTCTGATATCGTTCAACAACAGAGCATCACTGTCATAAAGCGTGATGCTCTGTTTATTAACGCACGGTATGATTCACCAGTAATTTTCAGAAATAGAATATCTGAAAGTTTCATTAATGATCCACAGGGACGTTAAACCTTGAAAAATAATTTAACGTTATTGATCCAGACACCGTTTCACCGGCTCAACATACCAGTCTCCACACTTCAGAAGGCACTTCGCTGTAGGTCTCGTTCATTATAAGTTCGGCTTTTCGATGATCATATGCGCCTTCAAAAGATGAGAGATCGTCAGAAGGAAGTTTTTTTCGCATATAGCTTGTCACGATATCAAGAATATCGGTTGATGGGCATTTTCTTAATTTATTCAGATAATAGATCTTATTCATAATTTTTGCTGAATTTAACCTGTAAAAATGGGCTTATGCGCGGTCTTAACTTTATCTAAGCTGACTCGCTGTGATATCGATGCTGTCAGGAGAAATAATTAAGATCCTGACAACAGATATATGTGTATCCTTACGCACTGGATGCTTTCAGATGCCCATTGTCGCATCTGACGCTTCACTTACCCGGCTAAGCGGAAGGTTAATAAATCAGTATTGCCACCTTGAAATCTTCATAACTTAATGAATTTGTATGTTTTTATTTTTTGTGTAGCTCTGCCGTAATCCCATATCAGATTGAAAAGATATGCATAGACCAGAAAAAAGATCACCAGTCCACACTCCAGTTTCAGCGCTTCGGGTAGCGTAATATCCAGCCACCATGCTGCAAAGGGTATCAACACTAATAAAAGACCGACCTCAAACAGAACGGCATGGAGGCATCTCATTCGCCAGTCTTTTTTAAATCCTGTTCTTAGCTGAACACTGTCAAATATCAGGTTGAACAGATAGTTCCATCCCATAGCCAGCGTTGATGAGACTATAGTTAAAAATGCCGATTGTGCAGGCGCTGCAGAAGCCCAGAAAATCAGGATAATAAAAACCAGCACATTAGCAGCAACTTCGAAAATAAACGCGTGCAGTACTCTCTCTGTATTGGTACGCACCGGAGATAAATAGTGTTCCAAACCAGATTCTCATTAGTCAGCCAGGCACCGTTGCTGGTGCAGGAAATTTCAGGATAACCGTCTCGTCAACACAGTTTATAAAAAGTCTGCAAGTTGCCCTGCCTTAAACGGGTGAGAATTTAGCATCGCACCCGCAGAAAGTGAAAACGAAACGCGACTCCGCTATTAAAAACCCAGTCATGCTTGATATTTATCAAATATTATACAAAACGTGCTTTATCAGTTACCCGCCTTCGCGTATCAGCACCACTATTGCTCATTTTGCTCAGCTCTCCAGGGCCAGGGAGGCTAAGCTGATAGGTTTTTCTTAGCAGCGTGGATTGTCGGTCTGCTGGATTCGAGGCGATGATAGCAACTCTGGATTAGAGTGAAGCATTAAAATGGAAAGTTTGATATATATAGATTTATATTTTAATATTTATTTTAAATTAAGCCTTTAATGCTGAAAGATAGTGGGATTTACCGTTCTGAAGCTCTTGCTGGTTCATGCGAACAGGTGAAAAATGATACTTTATAAAATTAAAATCGCGTCATCCACCAGGCCTTCTCGAGAGCATTCAACAGATCTCATCAGCGTAACCTCCACAACAAAAAATCCGCGCCCTCGCTGGATAACATGACCTGACGGTTTGCTTCATATAGAGTTCTCGGCGGTATAAATCATGAAGTCCACTTTCCCGCTGACATACTCATCGGGTTTCTCTCCCTGCTCCAGATAATTCAGCATCAGCTGCAGCGCGAGCTGGGCATGCTGCCGGGTGTTTTGATCCAGTGTCAGCGCAACGCTCTGCTGCGCCATCAGCGTGCGGGTGGTGGTGTATAGCTCATGAGTGATCCAGATGCACTGATTCAGCCGACGATGTCGTGCCAGTGCCTGCCCGATCTCGGTATTCCCCAGGCCGGTGTTATAAATGCCCTGGAGATGACCACTCTGAATCAGCTGTTTCTCCAGCAACTTACTGAGGGTATGGCGATTTTCCTGGGCGGCCAGAATTTCACGTAACTGAAGATGGGGAAACCGACTGGTTATCAGGTCACGAAACCCTTCAATACGCTGACGATGCGCGCTGTAATCCCGGTGCCCACTGACCATCAACACCTCACCGGGCTGATGCAGCATTTTGCCCATCAGCTGAGCGGCTGTACGTCCTGCCTGCAACTGATTGATCCCAACATGACAGAGCCGGGCGGCACCGGGTAAATCGGTGACCAGCGAGATCACCGGTACGCTACGCGCCTGACAATGGTCCAGCGCCTCATAGATCGCCGGATGTTCATGGGCAAAAACGATCAGCCCATCACGCGTCTCACCGCCCTGTCTGATTAGCGTTGCCAGTCGTTCTGGCTGAGCCTCGGGGACAAAAGTGCGGCGCAGCGTTAACCGGCGATAGCCCAGATGCGAGGCAACTTCAGTAAAATCCTGAGCCAGCTGCTTAAAGAAAAACGAATCGTTGCTGCTCAGCAGCAGTTCTATCTGCCAAGGATGACGATGCTCCTCCGGCAGGATTCGCTTCAGCCCGACTTCCCGTGCTGCCTGCAGCACCCTGTGAACCGTCTCCGGCGCGACGCCGCCACGTTCATTAAGTACCCGATCCACGGTTGCCAGTCCCACACCTGCCCGTCGGGCGACCTCTTTCAGCGACATGCCGATCTCCTGTGAGGTAAACACCTCAAAACACCGTGCCGCTAGTGTAAAACGCAGCGTTATCCTGCAGAGGCAGCTTTCTGCAGGACTATGATGGAGTTCAAATAAATGAATAAAAAGCAACGTGTTGCTCTGCTGGGGTGTGGCTTTATTGGTGAAGTTCATGCTGCGAATCTTCAGGCGCATCCCGGGGTTGAGCTGGTATGGGTTGCGGATGCAGATCCCGCGCGCGCCGCCGCCTTTGCGACCCGCTTTGGTGCCCGGGCCGCGTCTGTCACCGAGGCGATAAATGATGGGCAGATTGATATGGTGCTGATCGCCAGCGCGACGCCGACCCATGCTGATTTGCTGGAAGCCGCAGCCCGCGCCGGTAAAGCCATCTACTGTGAAAAACCGGTCGATCTCTCTCTTGAGCGGGCCCGTTCAGCCGTGGCTAATGTTCTCCCCTACAACGTGCCGGTCACAGTAGGGTTTAATCGCCGTTTTGATGTCAGCCATCAGCAGCTTAAGCAACAACTCCGCCAGGGGCGGATCGGCCCGGCGGAACTGATTCAGATGGTCTGCCGCTCCTCAGCCATGCCGCCGCTGGCCTATCTTCAGGCGTCCGGGGGGCAGATGCGCGATCAGGCTATCCACTTTTTTGACCTGCTGCGCTGGCTGACTGAAGAGGAGGTGACAGAGGTGGCAGCGATGGGTGCAGCGCTGGCTCTGCCCTCGATCAGCGAATTTGACGACGTGGACACCAGCACGTTGCTATTACGGCTGCAGGGCGGGGCGCTGGCACAACTCGATAATGCCCGCCGCACCGGCTATGGCTACGATGAACGCATCAGCGTGATGGGACCGCACGGGATGCTGGAATCAGCCTCTCAGCCACAGCGCGGCGTTAGCTGCTATCAGGGTGCGCAGATTCAGCAGCCAGGCTTGTTGCCCGACTGGTTCAGCCGGGTGCAGCCAACTTATTATGCTCATCTGGATGCGTTTATCCGATCGCTTAACGGTGAGCAGGTTGACGATCTGCCGGGCCTTGAGGATGGCCTGAAAGCCCAGGCGATTGCGGAAGCTGCGGTGAACTCCCTGACTGAACGGCGTTTCTGTGCGGTGGAAAAACTGCTGTTCTGATTCAGCGTGGCACCCTGGCAAAAAATAATTTTATTTTTATCGAATAGAAACCGGCGCTGAGCTGTTTACAGTACAGCGCCGCGATAGCGGACTGCATCCGGCGGGTTTTATCGCCTGCCTCACAGACCCGATAAGGATAAATTATGACAACGCGTTCTGGTTTTTCTCTGCTTGCCGTTCCGGCACTACTACTGATGCTGCACTCTCCGCTGAGTATGGCGATGGGCGACAATGACAGTGATAAAAAGACGCCTGACTGCCCCAAAGGTCAGGTCTATGACAGTCACACTAAAAGTTGTGTGCCTGAGAAGACCAGCAAGCTGAATGACGACGATAAAACCCGCTACGCTTATCATCTGGCGAAAAAGGGCGAATATCAGGCGGCGCTCAACCTGCTGGATACGCTGAAAAATCAGGATACCCGCGAAGCCTGGAACTATCGTGGTTACGCCACCCGTAAACTGGGCCGCACGGACGAGGGTATTGGCTATTATCAGCGCGCCATTGCACTTGATCCCCGTTACGCTAAAGTGCGTGAATATCTTGGCGAAGCCTGGATGATCAAAGGGCGTCCGGATCTGGCGCGCGAACAGTTAAAAACCATTGCCGGGATTTGCGGCACAGACTGCGAGGAGTATCGCGATCTGCAGGCCGCGATCAATGGCCATCCCGAGGTCTGATGCGGCAGGGAGGAGCGAAAAATCACTCACAGTGACATCCGTCAGCACCTTGCGGAACATCTGACGCGGCTCTGGCGTTACGGCTATGTGCTGTCACACAACCGTGACATGGCAGAAGAGCTGGTGCAGTCAACCTGTGTACGCGCGCTGGAACGCAGCGCGCAGTTCACGCCGGGCACACGCATTGACCGATGGCTCTTTTCGATCCTTCACTCCATCTGGGCCAGTGATTTACGGGCGCGAAAGGTCCGGCAGGGACAGGGATTCGTGGATCCCGATGCGCTGCTGGCCGCAGATAACCACGCCACCAGCGACGAAAACCGCCAATTCCAGCGCATTATGCAACAGGTTAACGCCTTACCCGAGGCCCAGCGTAATGCGCTGTTTCTGGTGTATGTCGAAGGTCTGACCTATCAGGAGGCAGCAGAGACGCTCTCCGTTCCGATTGGCACGATTATGAGCCGTCTGGCCGCCGCACGTGCCACGCTGGCCAGACAGTCGGCGACCTCGCCTGTACCGCAGGAGAAACGAAGATGAACAGGGAAACTTTTACGCCACCGTGGCGTGATGAGGCGATCGTTGCCTGGCTGGATGGTGAGATGACGCCGCAGGAAGCCGTGCAGTTTGAGCAGGCGATGGCAGGGGAGACCGAACTGGCGGCACGGGTTGAGCATTTCCAGCACAGTAATCTCGATTTTGAACAGGCTTTTGCGCCGCTGCTGGAACAGGCACCGCAGACCAGAATGGCACATCAACTGGCAGCTATCACGGCACCAGAGCCGATGCCGCTTAAAGGCTACAGTCGTCGGGCACTGATTGCTGCGTCTGTCAGCTTTCTGTTAGTGGGCAGCGGCATTGGTTTCCTGGCAAGACCGGAAGATGATGAGAAAGATGAAAGCCAGAATATCCGCGATCTGGAGGCGCGTTATATGTCGCTCTACAGTGCTGAAACGCTGGCCGATACGCCTGATGACGCCGCCATATTGCAGAAGGGGCTGGACCGTACCCGACTCGATTTAGGATTGCAGCTGCATCCGCAGCAACTCAGCCTGCCAGGAGCTGAACTGAAAATGGTGCGGATCCTGCGCTACGAACGGACGTCGATTGCACAAATCGCCTGGCTGCATGCTGATTATGGCCCGATGGCGCTCTGTATCTCGCCTGCGCCGGATAACGCGAATCCCATCGCCCGTGAACAGCGCCATGGCATGCAGCTGGCCTGGTGGAAGCGTGACGGCTATCAGTATGTGCTGATTGGCCGCAACCCACCGGCCCAGCTGGCATCCACAGCGGAAACATTGCAGACAGCACTCAGTTAATCCGGCGGACCCTTCAGCAGTTACCGCTATAGCGGCTGTCTGCCCTGCGCGGCAATGGCCAGCGCAATGTTGACGCGATCATCAACCACCCCGACCAGCCGATCCATTCCGAAGGCTGAGCGGGAGATGGCGGTGGTGGCATGCAGCGCCAGCGAGCCTGAAGCCGGATCAATTGTCTTTCCGCTGTCCAGCGAGGCCAGCATCACGACTGGCCGGCTGACATTTTTAACCGTCAGTACACCAAAAATACGGTAATTCCCGCCACCCAGTGAGGCCACGCGACTGCTGACAAAGTGAATATTTGGGTAATGCTCTGCATCAAAAAACAGATTACTTTTCAGTTGCCAGGTTAACAGGCTGTTCGAGGCCACCAGCGTCCCTACCGGAATAGTCACTTCAATACGATCGTCACGGTCTTCATCAGGATTGAGTGTCACTGTGCCGGTCACACCCTGCAGTCTGGCCTGTGAAAATTCGTGACCAAAGGCGCGCCATGAAAGGCCTATCGACGTTTTATCGGGGGTAATGGCATAGGTTACCGGCGCGGCGTAAAGCACCGGGCTGAGCAGGGCTAACAGAGTGCATAAACAGGCGGCACGCATCATCACTATTTTCTCTTTTTTAGGCAGACCCAACGTTAACGCCTGAAACCGCGATCTTATTCACTTTTTTTAGCACTGTTTTTACCTTACAGGCACAGATAATCTGTCAGATATTAACTGACTGTCACATGAGATTCACCAAAGGACAAAGATTATTGTAAGGGCAGGATATTAATAACAAACAATATTAAGAATACATTAAGAAGGCTTTATTAATCTGTGTTTTTACTGAAATCGGCGTGGCGCTATTTTTTACCGATATGAGGCTGTGATTCGCAGGCTGAATTTAGCCTATAAATATCAGTGTGTTAATTTTCATATTAAAAGTTTTCGTCTGATGGATGAGCTCATTTCTGTGCTCATTACAGGAGAATCCTGCTGTTTTTAAACAAAATATCAATAAATCAAAAAGAGTAGTGGTCAGGGTGATTATTACTTCTTTAATAGTGAACTTTTCCGGAAATGATCAGCTTACTCCTGCCTGATTTTATTGTAATTAACACGCTTCATTTAATGTTCAGTTAACTTTCATGCGGTAGTTTGTATTAGCAGTCCGGCAACCTTAATTCCATAAAGGGAAAATAGGGTGTCGATAGCACCCTGGCCGACTGTTAGTCATTCGTTATTTCAATTCTTTTCCGGCGTTGTGCCTGATTAACAACGCGCGACAGCTTATGGGTTTGATCTGCAGGAGTTTTAGCATGGATTTTTTGCCATTTTCCCGGCCTTCATTCGGTGATGAAGAGCTCGCTGCTGTTAAAGCGGTATTTGACTCTGGCTGGATAACGACCGGGGCAAAATGCGCCGAACTGGAGCAGGCCTTTGTTCAGCTGACCGGTAACCAGCACGCCATCGCAGTAAGCTCTGCCACTGCCGGAATGCATGTCACGCTGATGGCGATGGGGATCGGGCCTGGCGATGAGGTGATCACGCCGTCCATGACCTGGGTCTCTACCCTGAACCTGATCACGCTGCTGGGTGCCACGCCGGTGATGATTGATGTGGATCCCGACAACCTGATGGTGACGCCGGAACGGATAGCGCAGGCGATTACGTCCCGCACCCGCGCCATTATTCCGGTGCATTACGCTGGTGCACCTGCCGATCTCGCGCCAATCTATCAACTGGCTCAACAGCATGGCATCGCCATCATTGAAGATGCGGCTCACGCCGTGGGCACCACTTATCATCAAAAACCGATCGGGCAGCGCGGTACGGCGATTTTCTCTTTCCACGCCATCAAAAATATCACCTGCGCGGAAGGAGGGCTGGTGGTGACCGATGACGCCGCTCTCGCAGATCGTATACGCAGCCTGAAATTTCATGGCCTGGCGGTGGATGCGTTTGATCGTCAGACCCAGGGACGTCTGCCGCAGGCGGAAGTCATGATGCCGGGCTTTAAATACAATCTGCCCGATATCAGCGCGGCGATTGCGCTGGTGCAGTTACAGAAACTGCCTGGCTTTATTGCCCGCCGCCGTGAGATTGCTGAACGCTATCTTGAAGCGCTGCGCATGCTGCCGTTCACGCCGCTGTCACTGCCCGCCTGGCCACATCAGCATGCGTGGCACCTGTTTATTATCCGCATCGATGAACAGCGCTGTGGTCTTTCGCGTGATGCCTTTATGCAGGCACTGAAGACGCGGGATATTGGCAGCGGTCTGCATTTCCGTGCGGCGCATACCCATAAATATTATCGCGAGCACTATCCCGATTTACGTCTTCCCGCCAGTGAACTTAACAGCCAGCAGATGTGTTCGATTCCACTGTTTCCGTCAATGACGGATCA
>Ga0308164_10001345_pt1 | contig 29423 bp, 30 predicted proteins | sample PhyTR2_FD_201031 | JGI IMG/M metagenome (GOLD analysis project Ga0308164, IMG submission 201031) | Phyllosphere microbial communities from UC Gill Tract Community Farm, Albany, California, United States - DLSLT.R2 | ecosystem: Host-associated > Plants > Phyllosphere > Unclassified | place: USA... | reverse complement strand
TCGTTGCTGACACGGTCGGAGAGGAGTCCGTCGACGAGCGACACGATCCGGCCAAGGAGGTCGGAAGCGACCGCCAGAGCGAACTCGGCCAGTAGCAGTGCCTCCAGCCGATCGAGCAGGCCGGAGCTCAGCCATCCCGTGAGTCCAGAAGGACGAGCCGTTAAGCGGGTAAGGTGGACGACTTCGTCGATGATGAGCTTGCCCACGAACAGCGTCGCCACGGGCAAAAGCGCTCGCACCAGCCGCACGGCGACCGTCGTGGCGGTAAGGCCCCGGCTGCTACCCCATACCATGGCGAGGAAGGGTGGTAGATTGCGCAATGCGCCCAGCCGCTCGCGCCAAGTGGTAGGACGGCCGGGTACGCCGCCGCGCCCTTGTCTCACGCCGTCTGCCATTCAGCTGCTCCGAGGTGACAGGCTGTCGCCCGTTTCGGACCTGAGTGCTGGAGGTGATGAGGTCAGCTGCATGACCCCCGATACACGGTCGGTGGTATCAGGGGTACTCGAGGTTTCGTCTCAACGTTGCGAGTTGAGCTGTGGTCGTACCTGGCGGATGAATGAGTGTGTGAAGTTAGGAAACGGGGAAGGGCGCGCGAATGGCCGACTATGGATCAGCGCCGGGGGCGGGGCGGCGTGGTGTCGTCAAAAAGCACGAAGTTGCGGATGGGAATGGTAGCCATCTGACTGTTTGCGCCTGAAGCCAACCTTTGAATCACCGAGAAGGCAGCTAAAATCGCGCGCCAGGCTGACTTTCCTTTTTCGCGTTTTAGCCGCAAGAAACGGCTAGATGGCTCTCTCACCCGACTATTATTCTGTTTTAGGGGTGCCCTCGACGGCAAGTCGCGAAACTATCCACACCGCGTGGAAAGCGCTGCTTCGTCAATATCACCCCGATGCCAACCATGGTGTGGATGTCTCTACTCGTGCGAAAGAGATCAACGAGGCGTATTCCGTTTTGGGAAAGAAGGAACCACGCGCCGCCTATGATCGGTCGCAGATCAGGCCGTCTGCCCACCGAGCGACTGCGGACCGCCCTTTTCACCCCAGGAAAGCCGGCAGGCGCCCGATGCGACCTAGCCCGTCGATGCAGCCCCGTGGTAGCGTCTCGCAGCCGCTAGAGACCAACGAATGGCTAATGGGCCTTTTCCTGCTGATCCTCACCGCCGCACCGATCGCTACAATCCTGGTTCTGTGGAATGAGGAATCCGGATTGGCACCTACGGTTCGACGTAGCGTCGCCGCTCATCCCGTGCCTGAGCATCCTGCAAAAGCCGTCCGCAGCTCATCGGGCACAAAACTCGGACTTGGACAGCCTGCTTCCTAAACTATTGCCCAGTCGCGACATTCGAATTCGCAGGGTCAGGCGCCAAAAGTGGTCGTAACGCCGAGATGAACGAGCGGCCGAAGTTGGGAAGCTGGAAAGGGGGCGGGAACGTCTGATTATGGGTCTCGTCGACCGCAATCGGACCGGCAGTTCACGCGCATACGTGGATGCTCAGATTGGCGATCAATCCAACCGGCGCGTTCGAAAGCCCTGCATCGGCGGTGTGCCGAACATTCGCCAGTCTTCCCGGCTGGATTGAGACACGCTCTGGTAACCGACCGAGAAGGCGGCCGAGCTCGCGCTCGTCGGTTCGGCAGGAGCAACCGTCTTGCTTCGTAGAGTCGAAGGGTTTGTTGATATTGTAGTGGCGGCCATGCCCGTTGGCGCCGACGAGACTGCTCGCCGGCGCACACGTCTTACATCTTGTCCTTCAGCCCCTTGGCGGCTGTGAACGCAACCTTCTTGGAAGCCGCGATCGTGATCGCCTCACCGGTGCCGGGGTTACGGCCTTCGCGCTCCGGGCGGTCCTTGACGGTGAACTTACCGAACCCCGGAATCGAAACCTCCTCGCCCTTCACGGCTGCGGCTGCGATCTGGTCGAATACGGCGGTGATCGCCTTCTTTGCATCGGCCTCGTTCGAACCGGTCGCTTCGGCGACGCCCTTGGCCAGGTCACTTACGTTCATGCTATTCGTTCTCCATTGGAAACACCGGCGGGACCTTAGCCAAGGCGAACGACGAGACAAAGACCGTACTTAACGACGCCAGCGTCGCGGCTGTTCGGCTGATGCTAGAAAAGTTTGCTGATCATGATGTAGCCGAAGTCTACGAGGCCACCTCAGGGCAGAGGCCGGTCGCAGACCTCGTAGCCGAAGCGACGCGCGCTCGAAACATTGATCTCAAGCGACTGGCGATACGTTCGCGCGTAACGTGAGAATCGGCGACGCCGATCTGCTGGTGTACGCTAATGCGCCGGCAACCAGTCTTCGCAGCGTAAACCCTGCACACGATCAAATTCCCCGAGCTTGCCAGTGACGACAATCAGTCCGCGACTGCGCGCATGGCCGGCAATCTGCAGATCATAGCTTCCGATCATGCGCCCTTCTCGCTTCAGTGCGGCCCGGATGTCACCGGCATGCGCCGCGGCGTCGGCATCAAACGGCAATACATCAACACGGGCGGCGAAGCGCTCAACCTCGCGACGGGCCTCGATCGGGCGGTCCGAATTCGCAGCGCCGTAGAACAACTCGTACAGAACGACGGTGGAGATGCAGAGGCCGCCCGCTTCGGCATTGAAGCGTTCCCGAATGCTTTGCGGCCGATCACGTAAGACACGAATGCACAGGTTCGTATCGAGCATATAACGCAGCATCAGAGTGCATCCCGCTTCTGCGCAGCTGGCTGTTCGCGATCGTCGAGACTAACCCCAGGAGTTGCGAAGAAATCGTCCCAGATGCGGTCGACGGGAACGATCACACGCCTGTCACCATCGCGAAAGATAGTGACCTCTCGCACGTCGGGGGGAAAGGCAACGTCCTTGGACAAACGTACCGCTTGGGACCGGTTCGAATGGAAAAGGGTGGTACGCGTCATTTAACAGTCCATCATTGATCATACATGACTCGGGATATACATCTGGGATATACGCTTGGTTAAGGATGCAGAAAACAACGTCACGCTGCGCGATCAGGTACAGGAGTCGGATACTACGCCAACACAGCGCAATGCGCAGATGGTGACGTTCGTTAAGACAAGCGGCGGGTGCTCCATTAATCGATGCGGATGAGATCGCTGCGACGCTTAAAGACCTGTTTTTAGATGCGGAACGCCCCAGTATCAGGCTAGCCAGTTTTCCATGCTAAGACCCGAACACGCTCGAACTCACCGACATTGGCTGTGACCGGCGTGGCACCCCGCGCATAGGCATGGGCTGCGATCAAGAAGTCGTTGGGACCGATTGGTCTGCCCACGGCCTCAAGCTATGCACGGATGCCGCCATATTCGACGTCAGCCGGGACGTCGAGCGGAAGGATTCGAGGCCGCCTTGGATGGCCTCGACTTGCTTAAGAAGGCGTGGGGAGCCTTTGCGAGCGCCACCGTAGCGAAGCTCAGCCGCGGTGAGATGCTGATGGACAGTTTGTCTCTTCTCGACGATCTTTCGACCACAGCGGCTTGCGGATTGCGAACAGGTCGGAGAAGATATTGGTGTCGAGCATGTACCGCGCGCCAGTCACAAGTCGACTGCCTCCAGTGGAAGCAGCGTCGCATCGAAATCGTCTGGGAATTGATCGTCAGAGGCGAGAAGAGTTAGCCCTTTCAGAATGTCAAGAAGTCGCGGCTTAGCTTCGCGCACGCCAAAATTGCAGATGATCGTGCCATATCGAGCCTCCGTGTATTTGCCGTATATGCTGCACCGGCCGGCAGTTCATCAATCGCGGTAAAACGGTCGCGCAGAGCAACCTATTGCGTGTCACGGTCTGCAAGGCAGAGAGTATGAGGGTCAGAAACAAACGTTGCTACCAGCATGTCTGATGACCACCGGAGTCGGATTGCTCAAGGTATCGGCTATCATCTCGATCTGCTGAGGTTGTTTACGCAAGATTAATGCCTATCTTACGCCACGTTCGATTTAACATAACGATTATTATCGATCCGAACGATCCTCATGGCCCTGAGCCATGCCAAGGCCGTTCGTAGAGTTACCGCCGTCGTAAGCGACGCGCCTTCGATCTCGACCCGGTGAAGCCGAGCTCGATCAGGTTGGCAACGCGCGCATCACGCGCCGAAACGCTGGTCTCACCCAGCACTACGACCACGATACGCCGACCTCGGCGCATCGCCGATGCTGCAAGATTGTACCCGGCGTCGGAGGTGTACCCGGTCTTGATGCCGTCGATGCCCGTAACGCGACCGAGCAGATGGTCATGATTGCCAATGCGGCGCGATCGCCTCTGAATTGTACGTCTGCTGAACCGGGCATATTGTCGCTGAAACCTTCTGACGATGGCGCGCGAGAGCTTAGCCATGTCGCCTGCCGTCGTCACGTTCCCGGCGCTCGAAGTCATTCCCAGTTTCTCTCGGCTACCTGTTCGGCGTGTCGAGCGTCGGAAGTTCGCTAGTTCGGAAGCGGCCCGGCCTGACGGTAGCTTTCGATCAGGGCATCGAAAACGGACACGTCAGACCTGCTTCGTGCCAGAATCTGGGCGCCAGCAACCGCACCGTAGATCGCGTGGGCTCTGGCATCCACGCTGTCGGCATCCCCCAATCCCGCGGCGGCCAGCTGACGGCTCAGCCATGCGACATTGACGTCGGCGAAGGCCTGGACCTCCTTTAGCACCGGCGCGGGAAGCTCGTCATGCTCCGCCGCCATGAAGCTGCTCAGGCACATCCGATTGCCGCGCTCCAGCGATGCCCGAAAGATGCCAGGGTATTGCCGCAGCGCTTCCGGAGGCGACTTGGCCTTCTCTGAGATCGCCTCGAGATCGCCGGCGATGTCCTCCCAATAGCGTCGTGCGACCGCCTCGCCGAGCAGCGCCTTGTTGGCGAAGTAATAGTTGATGCTGGCCGCTTTGATGCCGACCGTCGTCGCCAAATCGCGAAAATTGATACCGCCATAGCCGCGAGCCATCGCCGCCTCACGCGCCGCCAGCAGGATCGCCTCCCGAGCATTTTCCTTGATCGTCGTCATTGTCGAACCTCCACCTGCCATATGGCAGGCAGGGGTTGACATCGCAAGTCAGTGACGGCAGTCACCTGCCTGTCATCTGGCAGGCAGGTGACTGATACGATATAAGCGAGACATCTGATGGCCGACAAGCTGACGCTCTTCACCTCTCCCTCAGCCTTCCCCAATCCACAGCGGCTACGCATCTTCATGCATGAAAAGGGCATCGCCGACCGCTTCGCCGAAACGGTGTACGACATGTCGCCCGTCGGCGAGCAACGCGGGTGGCCACACCTAAAGATGAATCCCTGGGGCGAGACGCCGACGCTGGCGCTGGCCGACGGCACGTTTCTGAGCGAAACCTCCGCCATCGCACGCTACCTCGACGACAGCTTCGAGGGCCGCAAGGTCATGGGCGAAACGGCTCACGAGCGTGGGCTCGACCAGATGTGGGACAACCGGGTCTGGGTGCACATCCTCTACCCGATCGTCACGGCATTCCATGTGCTTCACCAGGGTCTCGGTCCCAAGTTGGAGCTGACGCACAACCCCGCCTGGGGCGAGCATTCGCGCAAGGTGGCGCTGGCGCATGCGGCGCTGGTCGACCGACACCTATCGGACGGGCGCCCCTGGCTGCTGAGCGGAGACGAGCCTACGTTCTCGGACATCACGTTAGCGACGGCGATTGCCTTCTCGAAGTTCCCGGTCAACGCCACCCCGCTGGATGAACGCTTCGAGTTTATCGACGCGTTCTGGCGGCGCTGGCAAACCCGGCCGGCCTTCCTGGCCGCTTATGCCGATGGTCAGAGTGGTGTTCCGGAACTCGACGCTCGCGCCTGATCTGACGATCTAGCGACAGCGGGTCGGCGGGGAGCCAATGCCCTCCGACGACCCGCGTGGCGCCCAATACTGTTTGGCGTTCCATCACGGCAGCAGGCCACGACGTCACGCGGGTAGAAGACCTGCCTCCCGGTCGGCGCCGACCAGGCTATCGAACACGCCAATTTCGGATCGGCTTCTGGCCATTAGCTGCGCGCCCGTGATCGACGCGAAAATGGCGCGTGCTCGCGCTTCTGCCGCTACGGTCGAGCTGGCGATCTTGGCGGACGATCGGCCTTGGCACCGATCTCGCAATCTCCGTTCGCGGTCCGGCTGCACAGACCGGCATCACCTCGATGAAAGCGACGCATGGCCGGGTGCCGATGACCGGTATCTGGCCACGTGCGCCCCGCCGCTTCTGGCATGTAGGCCCGATGGCGCGGTGAGTCCGTGACATCGCCCTTGCCTTCGCGCAGCTCGCAGGTCCCGATAATCATGACGCCTTCGCGACCAGCACCGTGCAGTTCGATGCCGGCATCGGGCGCCAGCCTGATCGCGCGCTGCGCGTTGGCTGGATGGTCGGCCCGGGTTTTGGTCCAGTTGATGCCGAAGTAACTGCTACGGTTAAAGCCGCAGCGGAAGCGCTGAAAAATCTCGGCATCCATGTTGAGCAGGTCGGCATCCCGGCACTAGAGCGGGACTTCGCGCTGGACGTCTTCAACCGGCTCCACGTCATGGAGATGAAGCCTGCCTTCCGCGAGGCGACCGCCGGTCACGAAGATCTAATGTACAAGATGGCCAAGACGATGTTGTCCCTGCCCGACACCTCGTTGACTGATTTCATCGACGCCGAGCAGGCTGCCGAGCGCATCCGTGATGGCTATGCGGAATACTTCCGCGGCTTTGACGCACTTATCACGCATGTACTGCCCATCCCCGCGCACAAGCATGGCGTCGATGAGTTCGTCATCGACGGTCAGACCGTCGATGCCACCTATCTTCAGGGTGCAACTGTGCCTCTCAACGTTACCGGACTACCAGGAATCTCTATGCGCTTTGGCACGAGCAAGGAAGGCCTGCCAATCAACGTACAGGTCGTCGGTAGCTGGCTTGCAGAGTCCACGATCCTGCACGTGGCCTCGCTACTCGAGAGCGTCAGCGCAGTACAGTATCTCCACCCTACCCTGTGACGTTAGTGCGCCTCCGGTCGAGTTCACCGGGGGCGCTGCGACGCTCCCGCCGCCCGCTATGTGACCGGCTTCGCAACGCGCATAAGGTTAGAGTCCTTGGCCGCTTCTCAGCCGATTACGCCAGCAACCAGCGATACAGCAATGCCAGCCTACAGACAGCTTCTTGGCGTGACGAGCCATAAGCAGACACTCAGAGCGACGGTTCGGCTCCCCAACCCAGACCGCTTGTTCATGTCCCTGGCCATAGGGGAATTAGAACGACAAGCACCTCTCTCTGACCGCCTGGCTTTCTTAAAAGGATCGTTTCAACGAAGAGTGACGGCCATCACGATCACGTAAGGGTGGTCATCATTGATGCAACGATGGCGTCAATCCACCGCTCTCATTGCCCTCAGCCGATGCCCTCGAAAAATACAGACCAACATAATGCCAAGCCACCTTCGTCCTTAGTACGGTAGATGACGGAGTTTGCTGCTGACGGGCGGGGTGCTGTCCCATAAGATATCACGACCATTCACATGCGATGCCGGGCGTAAATGGCGGGAAGTTGTTTGCTTTCGCCCACCACCTACTGCGAGAGCGCATGCCACAGCCGTCTCAGCCCTTTGTTCGCAACCTCTTGCTGTCGGCTCTCGATGCCGAAAGCTATGCGGCTATCGCACCGCACCTCGAACCCATTGATCTGCCCAAGGGCACAACGTTGATCGAGGCGGGCGTACCGTTCACCCATGCTCACTTCTTCAACTCTGGTATTGGCTCGATCGTGATCAGCACGGCGGATAGCCGGCGCGTCGAGGCAGGTATCTTTGGCCGCGAGGGGCTATCCGGCTTTGGCTGCCTGCTAGGTGTCGACCAAGGCCCACAAACGACGATGGTCCAGGTTGCAGGGGAAGGCTACCGGGTCAGTATCGACGCGCTGCGTAACGCTTGCCGGCAATCAAACTCGCTACGCGAAACGCTCCTGCGCTATGTGCACGTGTTCATCTCGCAGACCAGCTATACAGCACTATCGAACGTCAACCAGTCGGTCGAAGGTCGCCTTACACGCTGGCTACTTATGTGTCACGACCGGGTAACCGGCGATGATATCGCTCTGACCCATGAGTTTCTGTCCATCATGCTGGCAGTGCAGCGGCCCAGTGTCACGACAGCGCTGCACATGATCGAGGGATACGGGTTCATCAAGGCGCGGCGCGGCAACATCACGATCGTCGACCGCGATGCGCTTATCGACTTTGCCGATGGCATGTACGGAACGCCCGAGGCCGAGTACCGCCGCCTGATAGGTCCGTTCGGATGAAGCGGTTTTATCTGCATCAGAAAATAGCGAATGGTATCATCGAGGACCCTGACGGTACTGAAGCTGTCGATCTGGCAGCGGCCAAGCGCGGAGCCATCCTGGCTGCGCGTCAGCTCTTAGCTAACGCCGTGCTGGCGGGGGTTGCGCCGCTTGGTACGGCGTTCCACATCACTGATCACACCGGTCAGTTGCTATCGACAGTGTCCTTTGGTGAGGCACTCCCGGCGGGCTTCATGGTCACTGCATAAGCCGCCTTTTGTAAGGTATCGAACCAAACAGGGCCAAACTCTCGCCAGAGCGTTTGTCAGCGTTTACCGCCCCCTGCGTCAGCTACACCGCAGGCCGACCTCACGTCGGCCGCCAGCCACGAGAATCACCGCCAGAGCGCTGTTATGATCTACAAGAACCGACTTCTCCGTACGCTTTCCCCTGACGATCAGGACGTGCTGCGCCCGCACCTGCGATGGTCGTCGCTCGAGAGGGGCACCGTTCTCGTCGCTCCTAATGAGCCAATCGAACACGTATGGTTTCTTGAAAGCGGGATGAGTTCCATCATCGCCATATCGGGCGGCGACCAGGGAATCGAAGTCGGACTTGCCGGCCGTGATGGCTTTGTCGGCATGCCGCTCGTTCTCGATGCTGATCGCACGCCCCACCGCATCTTCATGCAGATCGCTGGCGCCTGTTACAGCATGGGTAGTGACGTGTTTCGCCAGGTAATGGACGAGCATGCCGGCATCCGAAAACTGCTCTTGCGCTACGTTCAGGCCTACTCGACGCAAACCACCTACACGGCACTTTCGAACGCCATGCACACGATTGAGGAGCGGCTGGCCCGGTGGCTCTTGATGAGTCACGACCGACAGGATGAGGACGAAATCGCACTGACCCATGATTTCCTCGCGCTGATGCTCGGGGTTCGCCGGCCAAGCGTTACCATTGCCCTGCATTCGCTCGAAGGCCTTGGCTTTATCAAGGCAACGCGAGGTCAGGTAACTATCCGTCGGCGTGAGGCGCTGGAGGAATTTGCAGGTTCCGCGTACGGTGTTCCCGAAGCGGAATATCAGCGCTTGATTGGTCAGCTCCGCTGAACCATCAGCCCCCCACTACTTCGACTACGGATACCGAGAGCATGCCCCGTTTTTTCCTTCACATCGATGACGGAACGCAGCGGATCGAGGATGAAGAGGGTAGCGAGCTCCCCGATCTGGCTGCTGCCCACGAGGAAGCCCTCGCTGCGGCTCGACAATTCTGGGCGGCAGCAATCCTGCGGCAGCAGGACATCGGAAGCCGCCGTTTTGTAATCAGTGATGATGAAGGCACGGTATTGGATACGGTCGAGATGGACGAAGCACTACCCCGCGACCTGCGTGACCGCTTACAAGGCCGATAAACCTTCCGGCCTGGTCGTCGTACAGCACAAGGCCTACTGAACAGAAGCGGGGAAGCCATGCTCCCCCGCATCAGCTTTACGCTTCCTCGGTGACCTTGGCGGCGCGAGGCTTACGAGGCGCTTTGGGAGCGTCGTTCGTAGCATTTTCAGCGGCCTGCTCTGGCTGCGCAGGCTTGCGACCTAGACCTGTCGACTTGGCCATGGTGCGACGCGCTTCCGAGTATGTCGGGGCTACCATCGGATAATCCAACTTCAGATTATACCGGCCGCGGTATTCCTCGGGCGTGAGACCATTGGTTGCCAGATGACGACGCAAGGTCTTGTAAGGCTTGCCGTCGATCATCGAAATGATGTGATCAGGGGATGCCAGAGACTTACGCGATGTGACGGCAGGCTCATACGTCTGTGCAGGCTCTTCTGCCGCTACTGGCGCTACTGCCCCGGAAAGCTGTGCAACTGCGGCATGCATGGAAAGAAGGAATGCCAGTAAGTCATCGGCATTTGTCCGGGTATTGGGATTAGCCAACCAAGCGGCGGTCAGTTCGGCAGCCAATTCAACCGCATTGATTTTATTGTTCATAAATATCTCGATTTCTATAGGTCGGCCAAAGTTGATCGCGCAGGTATCTTATTTCAAGTTCTCCCCTTGAATATCTCAGGCATCACAACATCCCTGCCTCTTCATCAACGATGGGAACACCAATAGCGACCGTCGGAATAGTCGGATTTACGTGTCTAAACTAGCTAATTACTTGGCCGTATACCGCAGCTTTAACCTCTCAATCTGATCCTTGACACAACAGTACGAAAGTTGGCTAACGAGCATCAGCGCCGCCTGGGGGGCGGACGGACGGAAGTGAGATACACGGGTGGGGAACGAACAGGACGCGCAGCGAGCGCGGGCCGTGGCACGGCTCGTGGTGCTCGATACGCCGGAAGAACAGGCGTTCGAGGATATTGTCTTCATCGCTTCACAGACTTGCGGCGCCCCTACCACTGCCGGTCGGTATCCAGTAGCGTGATCAACGCGATACGATGGCGATATGCTCGAGATTGTCGATCTCAGCCAGGACGACCGCACAAAGGCAAACCCCCTCGTCACCGGGGCGCGGGCATTGCGCTACTATGCCGGCGCCCCGTTGAAGCTGCGCTCGGGTGATATCGTCGGGCGGCTGTGCGTGATCGACACCGAACCTCGACCGGAAGGTTTAAGCGAAACGCAAAAGACCCTGTTGTCTGCGCTCGCTCGTCAGGCAAGCGATCACCTCGAACTTCGTCGGATAGCACACGCCAGCGACCGTCTTGCCGAATTGCCGACAGCACTTGTGCAGATCGGTGAGGGCAGACGCGCCAGCGCGGATGTCGGTACGATGACGGCCGAGACGTCGGCGATCGTTGGTCGGGTTCTCGACGTCGACCGGACAGCTTTCGGGCTGGTCGATGTCGACGTTCGACACGTCATGATCGAGCAGGACTGGACGACACCCGGCGTTGCTAGCATCGCCGGCACTCACCGGTTCGAAGATTACGGCGCGATCCGGGATCACCTGGCGAGTGGTGATCCTCTTGTGATCGAAGATGTGGAGACGGACACCCGCACCGCCGATAATCCTGCAGCGATGCGCGACGTTGGGATCGAGGCACTGGTCAGCATGCCGGTACGTCAGAACGGACGGACTGTGACGGTGTTGATCGTCAACGCTGCGAAGCGGCGTATCTGGCTCCCGAGGAATTGAGCTTCCTACGCAGCGTCGCTGACCGCCTTCAGGCGGGAATGCCGCGTGTTCGCTCCGACCAGCAGCAGGAACTGCTCAACGGCGAAATATCGCATCAAGAATATGCTTTCGATGGTACAGACGATTGCCAGTCAGACGCTTCGTGACATTACCGAACGAGGGCCTGTCGAAAGCTTCGAGCAGCGCCTGGTCGTGCTTAGCGCAGCACATGACGTACTGGTCCAGAAGAGCTGGACGGACGCGGATCTTCGTACCATTGCTGAGGCCGTGACCGAGACGGTTGGATTTAGCGACAGCGTTCACCTGACCGGCCCCCCGGTGACGCTTGGACCTCGCGCGGCGCTGTCGTTCTCACTCGTCATGCCCGAACTGATGACCAACGCCTGCAAATATGGCGCTCTTTGTCGTGAGGGTGGGCGTGTCGACGTGAATTGGTCGATCGTCGATGACGACAAAGATCAGATTCTGACGGTGCGCTGGCGTGAGCAAGGCGGCCCGCCGGTTGTCGCTCCTACCCGACGCGGCTTTGGCTCCAAGCTTGTACGGCTAGGCCTCGTTTCGGCGGGCGGCGCCGACAGCATCACGGGCGGATCGCTGACTCGGACTTCTGCAAATGCGGTCTGGGGCCGGGCCGGCACTCCGCTCAGTGCACCTGACATCGCCTGGCGCCGCCAGGTGTAGATCGCGCCGCTGCCGACCTCGTGACGCTCGACCGCTGCCCGGACCGACCCATCCGGCCCAAACGCATCACGTAGGATTGCCAGCTTCTGCTCGACCGTCCAGCGACGTCGACCCGACACCCGACCGACAATCTCGATGCGACCGGTCGTATGACTACTTGCTACATCCGCGGCTGGTTCGATAATCTCGTCTGTCATCACGGCCCCGTTCAAAGAGCCACTATCAACCCGTCGAACGCTCCACCTACAAGGCGCCACTATCAACCCGTCGAACGCTCCACCTACAAGGCGCCCTTCAGATCACGCTTACGACTTGCATGCCATCTACACGTCGGAGTGAGTAGATTGCCTCCTCGTGGGACCGTCTCACACCTAAAGCATGCCTTCCACCCGACCGATATGACCGACTTCACGTATCTTCTGCATCGCGCGGCATCGCAGCTTCAGCCGCGGGGTTCGAGCTAGGCGTCACTGCCTCGAGTCTGAGCCATTCGTTAAAGGGCTGGAAGGGCGGCTTGGCGTCCGTCTGCCGTAACAGGCTTCATAAGTTTTGATCCGTCGAAGCAAGCTCATTCAGGATCGTTTCTGGAGAGACATCCTGTTTGATTTCGTCTAGTTCCTCACGGTCTACGGCGTCGATCCCCATTTTACGAGCAATAGCATCGACGAGTGATACCAAGCGGGTGAGTTCGTGCTCCGTCAGCAGGTTGATCTGAAGGTCGAGATCGGACTGGTTGGCGGCGGCACCCGTCATCCTGTTCTGGCTGATGAGCACGAAGGTCGAAAGAAAGATCGCTTCGACACTGGCCTCCATGGCCAGCATCACGAAGCTCGGATCGAACGGGCGCACGCCCGGTAGCGCGCCCAGATTAACGACGATCCAGATACCATAGGAAAGCGCATGAATGGCGACGAAGGTCATGCTGCCCGCGAACTTCGTGATCGCGTCGGAAATTCGCTCCGGCATTCGGGCTTGGCTTTTCTCCCGGGCTCGCCGCTCCTCCATCCGCTGAATATTGCTGTGGAGCACGGAAGCCAGCCCTGGAGGTGCGGGCGCTGGATGTGTGAGCCGGGCAGTGTTCATGAGACGAGTTTAGATCGTGCGGCGTCAGGCGACATATATCTAGAACAATGCGAGTGGGGATCCGACGAAATAACTTGGTGCCCGCCTTATCGTCCGCCGCCTATTATGACGCAGCCGCTATCTATCGGTGCGAGCGTTCCGACGTCTACCCGTTCCCTTTTACAGCAGTGCATGGACTCGTTCAGTATAGAAGCGCCGCTGGCGGTCGGCGCTGCCGGGCTCCGCTGCAAAGTCCCACCAGCCGATTTGGTACCCGAGGTAGCACAATGTCAGCAGGGCGGTCAGATCCGCCATGTCATCGCTTTCGCCCAATACCGCGCGCACCAACAGGTCGCATTGCTCTTTGGAGGCGGCGAATTCCACGACCGCGCCGGCCACGTCCCACGCGATGTCCTGAGGCCCGACCAGATCGTGCGCCTGCGCGTGATCTACCGCGTCGGTCTTGAGCACGCCCGAGGAACGGCTAACAATCCATTCCCAACGGTGCATCCGTCCGTCGACTTGTACCGGCCGAACGCATAGCTGAAGCGCCGCGACGCGGTCGGCGGGCCAGGCATCGAAGAGGATTTCGGCAGCCCCACCCATTGCCTGCCCAACATTATAGCGCGCCGCCGCGAGCAAATCCGCCAGCGAGGCTCCTACGGCTAGTGCGGGGAAAGCCTTAGCCCGAAACTTCAAGTAAGGCGCGACGACGGGCCAAATTTCGGTCGTGCTGGCAACGCGCTCTGCCTGCATCCAACGGGTCGCGAGGAACCCGTGCCGCAACGTCAAAGGCTCGGGCGAGAAGCCAGCGTCATACAGGCGCTGCGCATGCGCGAACTTACTTTCCCCCGCCGCATCCAGGCCGATGAACTTCAGCAGATAGGTGCCGCTTGCCGTCGTCAGCAGATATTTTAGCGCCTCGCGGACGGGATCGGCGGAGGCCTCGACATAAGGGCCGACGCTGCGCCAACGCCCGCCCGAGAGCTCGCTGAGCGGTGCGATGGCCGTGCCCGTCACGTCTTCGAACCATGTGGGCAGGCTGCGCGCGGCGTCATCGATGAACAGCTCTTCGAACCCGACACTAAGACGTATTGCCGTCCGCCACCGCTCCCGATGCTCGAGCTGCGCGTTTGCGCCGAGATCCCCGGCGTGGCTCGGCAGGAAGACGATGTGATCGCGCGCGACGCCCGCGCCTTCCAGATAATCCGCCACACCGCCCAGTGAACTTCCGGATTGCCCCGGCCCTTCGTCCACCAAGGCGAACACGCCGTGGCGACGCGCGTGGATAACGGCTTTGAGTTCAGCGCCAACCGCTACGGTGCGCGCATAGACTTCGCCGACCGGTCGGAGCGTGCAGACGAAATCGGCGTCACAGACCGTGGCGACCAGGGCCGCAAGGCCGGTGCCGATGCTGCGCAGGCCGATGACCATTGCTCCCTTCGGTAACGCGCGGGCGGCGACGAGATACTGCTCAGGATAGAGCATGTAGAAAGCATAGCCCTCGCAGCGATGGATGGTCAGCGCTTCCGGGAGGCTATCGACCGCGAGCGCGTCTAGTGCGGATACATCGGGCGGGTTTTGCTGGGCGAAGTTGCTGGACCAGGAGCGGTCTATCGCGCGGGCCACGGATTGCAGGGCGGTCATCAGGGTCGATTGTGCGACCGAGGGCGCGTCGAGGCCTGCCGCTGCGAATTCGGCGTCGGCGATGCCTTGGGCCAGACCGGATGCCGCGATGAAAAGGGCGACGCACGTATGATGCCAAATGATGCCGCCGGGTTCGGCGTCGAGTGCAGCGGCTAGGCGGCGGACGTCGGACAGGACCGCTCGCGTGGAGCTGGCCGTCTCCTGATCGCCGTAGACCAGCATGATTCAGCCGAGAACGGGCGTGAAGAGTTCGGGTGCGCGCAATTCGAGCGCCTGCACGAGCAGCAGCGTCTTCGCGTCGTGCAAAGAGCCTGCCAGCCGCATGGCATGCAGGTCAGTCAGGGCGATTTCGTGGATGGTGATGTTCTCATGCTCGCCTTCGGCACCGCCGCCGTTTTCGATGCGGTCCTCGGCTTTAAAGGGTGCGAGGTAGAGCGTCAGGCGTTCGGTCGAGAGGGCGGGCATCGGCCAGACTTGTGCGACGAAATGGAGGGGGCCAAGTTGCACTCCGCCCTCTTCCATTGCCTCGCGGCGGGCGCTCTCCTCGGGGTCGTTGGCGATGTTGCCGGCGATTGCTTCCAGTAGCGGCGGTTGGCCGGCGTCTATCACCGGCACGCGGGGCATCGACACGAGCATCGCGACACGACGTGCAGGGTCGTAGGGCAGCACTGCGACTGCCGGGCCGTGATCCTCCAGGTGCCGTTCGACCTCGGCGGCGCCGGGCATCCGTACGGTGAGCCGCCAGAGCTTGTACCAGCCGTCATAGACGAGCGTGCGGGCGATGATCGTCGCGGTCATTTAGGCTCAGGGTGCGGCGTAGATGCGATCGAGCACCTTAGAGACGGCGACGAGTTCGTGTGCGGCGGGATCGAACCGGGGGTCGACGCGGAGCCGGGTCGCCCATGCGGCGGCGGCGCGACCGCCCCAGTCCTCAGGCGGGGTGGCGAGCACGTGTCGCTGGGTGCCGACGAAATGCTCGGCCTGGAAATCGTAGAACGAGCCGTTGACGTTGCGTAGCGCTGCACCGCCTTTGGTGCCGTAGAACGCGGCCTCGATCTGCGCGTCTTGGCCGGCGTGGAGGCGCCACGAACAGGTCAGGCGGACGACCGCGCCGTTTGCGAGCGTGAAGCTGACGGCGGCGTAATCCTCGATCTTGTCGAGCGCCTTCAGTGGCTTTCCCTCGGCGAACAGGGTTGCGTTGACGGTGTTCGATACCTGCGGGAAGCCCAGCACCCACAATGCCAAATCGACGAGGTGGACGCCGAGATCTATTACGCAGCCGCCGCCCGACAGAGCACGGTCGTAGAACCAGGGTTTGTCCGGGCCGTAGGCGTTGTGGAAGGTGAGATCGACGGCGTAGATCTCGCCTAGCGTACCGGCGCGCACGAGTTCGGCGGTGCGGGTCATACCGGCGGTGTAGCGGTAGGAGAAATCTACCGAGAGCAGCCGATCGGCGGCCTCGGCTGCGGCGACTACGCGGGCAGCTTCGGCGGCGTCGCGTCCGAGTGGTTTCTGGCAGAATACTGCTGTGCTGGCCTTGAGCGCCGTTACCGACTGGTCGGCGTGGAGGGCGCTTGGCGAGGCGATGACCACGCCGTCTAGGTCGAGCGCCAGCATCGCTTCGAGCGAGTCGACCACGGCCGCGTCGGGTGCGAGTGCTTGGGCGGCGGCGACCATTTCGGGTGAGGGATCGCTGATGGCCGCGGCTTCGACGTCGCCAGTTGCCAGCATTGCTTCCATACGATGCCGACCGATCCAGCCGACGCCTAGGAATCCTAAGCGCGGGCGGCTCATGGGTAGGTGACCAATGCCTTGAGGAAGCCTTCGGGCTTGTCACGCGTCGCGTCCAGCGCGTCGGCGAGGCGATCGAGCGGGTAGCGGTGCGTGTAGAGGGATGCGGTGTCGAGGCGACCGCTGGCGACCGCGTCGACCGCTTCGCGCAGACCGCGGAGGCAGATCGCCGGATCGCGTTCGTGGGCGTTGATGACGTCGATGCCTTTCCAGTTCCAGGTCTGCATGTTGACTTGGCGCGGGCCGTCCTGATGATAGCCGGCGACGATCAGCTTGCCGCCTTCGCGGACGAGTTCGGTCGCGAGGTCGAGCGGCCATTGCTTGCCGACCGCCTCGATCACGCGGTCGCACATCACGCCGTTCGTCAGCGCTTTGACGTCCTCAATGATGCGCCAGTGATCGTCCATGACGATCGTTTCCGCGGCGCCGTATCGCTTGGCGAGGTCTAGCGAGAAGGTGCGTCTGGAGATGGCGATCACACGGGCGCCTGCGTCTGTGGCGAGGCGGGTTAGGATGGCGCCGAGAAAGCCCACGCCGACGATCGCGACGGTCTGGCCGGGATGGATGTCGCTCCGGTGGAAGATGTTCATCGCGCAGCCAAGCGGCTCGCCGGGGAACGGCTTGCCGGCGAGTTCGGGGGGGAGCTTGACCACCGAATCCGCGTTGGCGATGTCGTATTCGGCGAAGCTGCGGAACGATAGCGCCGCGATACGGTCGCCGATTACGAGGTCGGTGACGTTGGTGCCGACCGCGTCGACGGTGCCCCAGCCTTCGTGGCCGAGGCCGCCCGGATCGCCGGGGTAGGTCATCCATTCCTGCCCCGCCCAGGGTTCGAGGTTCGACGCGCAGACGCCGCAGCCTTCGAGGCGGATGCGGATATCGTCGGGGGCTGGTTCGGGGAGCGCGATCGTATCGATCCGGATCTCGCCCGGGCCGGCCAGCACTGCCGCCTGCATCATGCTCATGCTCATGCTCATGCTCATGCGGTCATCGCCGTTCGCATCGGCTGGGCAGGTGCGTAACGCTCGATCATCCAGGCGCAGAAGTCGGCGAACGCCTTGGGATCGCGCGGGGGGCTGGTGTGGTGCGGCGCGACGCCGAGATGCTCGGGCGTGAAGCAGAAGGTTACAGTCACGTCGAAGTCTGCGAGCGCCTCCATCTGGCGATCAAACCAGTCGAGCGCATTCGGCCGGAAGCTGTCCGCCCACGACAAGCCGGTGCGCAGCTTGCGCGTGCCCAGCCGCTTCATCCACGCGACCGCATCGTCGAGCCGCGGGTCCTTGAAATGGAACCACTGCATCAGCCCCATCTCGCTCGCGACCTTGGCGTAGTCGTCGAGCGCGGGCTTTGGCGTGCCGTCTTCGCGGATCAGGCCCATGTAGAAATGGCGGTAATAGCTCGACCCTTCGGCCTCGCGGTGGCGGGTTTCCGCGCCCCAGCTCATAGGCAGATCGTAGAGCGAGTACCAGAAAATGCGCGGCACGCGGCCCCTGAGGAGTTCGGCGGTACGCTTCAGGCCGAAGACCTGGACTTCCTCGGCGCCGAACGAGCCTACGCCGACTTCGGTGACCCAGACGGGCTTGTTCGTGACGGCCTCGATCTCGGCTATCCTGTTGGGCCAGTCGTGGATCGGCCAGAGGTTCCAGTCGAGGGGGAAGCCGTGGACCGCGACCACGTCGACTGCGTCGAGCGCGCCGTGGCGTTCGATCTTTCGCAGCCATTCGGCATCGATCGGCGACATGCCGCCGAGCACGCGCGTCAGTTGCGGGTTGATCGCCTGGATCGCGGCTCCTGCGCGGATGACGGTGTCGGCGTAGATAGACCAGTCGGGATCGTGTTCGGGATCCCAGTGCGATTTGTTGTTGGGCTCGTTCCAGAGCATCGCCGCTTCGATCACTTCGTTGGCTCCTTGGCCGGGTAGACTGCTGCCGGGCCGTATTCGGCATAGGGGACGGGCGCGACGCGGCAGAGATAGACCTCCTCTTCCGGGTGCGCTTCGATGGTGAAGCCGGTGGCGCGCAGCATCGCCTCGCTGCCGGCGCGGTTGGGGGCCCACCAATTGGTCCAGTCGTGCGCGTATTCGCGCTCGATGAACTGCATCCGGGGATAGCCGGGATCGTCGAAGATCGGCGTTATGGCGTGCTTGCCCTCCATATGGAATGGGTGATCCTCCGGCACGTCGATCACCGCGTTCGATCCGCGCTGCATTGTCTGGAACAGCAGCTGGTCCTTGGCGACATGCTCGCGGATCAGGTCGAGCGCGAGCAGCGGATGACGCAGATGGTAGAGCACGCCCATGAAGATCACGAGATCGAAGCGTTCGCCGAGCGTCGCCACGTCGTAGACCGAGAGCTTGGCGAACTCGATCCCCTCGAACCCGAGCGCCCGGCTGACGAGCCGCGCCTGCGCCAGATAGCGGTCGTCGCTGTCGATGCCCACCACGCGCGACGCACCACGCCGCTTCATCTCGACGGAATAGAAACCGGCGTTGCAGCCGATGTCGAGCACGGTCTTGTTGGTCATGTCGGCGGGCAGCGCATCGGCGAAGCGCGCGAACTTATGGCGCGGATAATCGCCAAGGAAATGATCGGGTGCGGTCGTCAGTCCGTTGCCCAAATCGATGTTCTGGAACCACGGCGCCAACGCCGCGACTTCCTCGGTAAGATCGTCCTTCCGGTTAGCCGTCATCAGCATGTTCCCTCGTTCAAAGTCATGATCCGTCCGCCCCAGTCGCCCAGCACGATCCGCGTCACCGACGCGGGATCGACATCGAAGCGCAGCAGATGATCCAGCGGCAGGCTCAGAACCCAGGCGACCGCGGCGCGGATCATGTCGCAATGCGAGACCATCGCGACGGTCTCGCCGTCGCGCTCGCGGTCGCGCGCGATTGCCTGAAGATGCGCGACGATCCGCGCCTGTGCCGCGACCATTCCCTCGCCGCCGGGTGTGGATGCCCTGCCACGTGCGCTGTTCCAAGCATCCCAGTGCGGATCGCGTGCGAGATCGCTAAAATCTCGCCCGGTCCAGTCGCCAAAATCGACCTCGTTGAGCGCCTCGACCGGCTCGACAGATAATCCCGCTGCGGCCGCGATGGCGCGCGCCGTCTCCATCGTACGGTCGAGCGGGCTGGCCTGCACCCGGTCGAGCCCCTGCCCGGCGAGCCGTTCACCAAGCCGCGCGGCATGCCATGTACCTTCGACGCTCAATGCCAGTCCGGGCGTGCGTCCGGATAGCTTCGTGCCAAGGTGCTCGTGCGGCGCATGTCGGACGAGCAATACCATAACGGCCACGAATCACACGCTCCAGTGCAGAAACAGCGAAAGAAGTCGCTGGATAAAGGAAGCTATGCCACCAACAGCATCTAAGTTCATCCCGTATTAGTATTGCTTTATATTAATAAATCTAAGTCTATTTATCTACGTTAACATAGTCATATTTAGTGAAGGGGAACAAAGAAGAAGAACCCTCGTTCCTTGTATTGTTAATTTATGTAATTTGGATTTTGCTGTCATAATGACGACTAGCAGTGAGGTTCGAATGCCGGAATCAACAAAGCAGCGCAAGGCGAAGCCATGACAGAGACTATCTTGGTCACCGGGGGCGCGGGGTTCATCGGCCGCTTCGTCACTGAAGAACTGCTCGCGCGTGGCAACCGGGTGCGAGTTCTCGACAGCTTGATCGACCAGGTTCACGGCGTGGTTGATGGGTCGCAGTTGCTCAATCAGGAGGCGGAACTCGTCCGCGGCGACGTGCGCGACAAGGACGCGGTCGCCTCCGCGCTGAAGGGCGTCGACAGCGTCGTCCATCTGGCGGCCGAGGTCGGCGTCGGTCAGTCGATGTACGAGGTCGAGCGCTATACCTCGACCAACGACGTCGGCACCGCAGTGTTGTTCGAGAAGTTGATCGACCATCCGGTGCGCCGCGTCGTCACCGCCTCGTCGATGTCGATCTATGGCGAGGGCTTGTACCGCGACGTCGATGGCGCGCTGGTTCAGGATGCCGAGCGGCACGGCCTCAAGGACGGGCTGAGCAACTGGGAGCCGGTCGATGCCGAGGGGCGCCCGCTCGTGCCCGTGGCGACGCCCGAGTGGAAGCGCCCTGCCCTCTCCTCGATCTACGCGCTCAACAAATACGTGCAGGAGCGCACCACGCACATCATGGCCACACCCTACGGCATGGAGGGCGTGTGCCTGCGCCTGTTCAACGTCTATGGACCGGGCCAGGCGCTCTCCAATCCCTATACCGGTGTGCTGGCGATCTTCGCGTCGCGGCTGCTCAACGGTCAGCAGCCGATGATCTTCGAGGATGGCGAGCAGCGTCGTGACTTCGTCCATGTCTCCGACGTCGCGCGCGCCTTTGCTGATGCGCTGACGCTGCCGCAGGCGGCGGGGGACACGTTCAACATCGGTTCGGGGCAGGATCGATCGGTGCGAGAGATCGCGACCGAACTCGCCCGCGCGATGGGCAAGAACGACATCGCGCCGCAGATCGTCGGCAAGGCGCGGATCGGCGACATCCGCCACTGCTTCTGCGACACGACGCTGGCCGCCGAGCGTATCGATTTCCGCGCGACGCAGGATTTCGGCCAGGGGCTAGCCGAACTGGCGGAGTGGGTCGCATTGCAGACCGCGACCGACCGGGTCGACCAGATGCGCGCCGAACTCGAAGCAAAGGGTCTCGTGGCATGAGCGACGAGCCGCAGGCCGACGAAGGCCCGATCCTGATCACCGGCGGCGCCGGCTTCATCGGCTCCAACCTCGCCGACCGGCTCGCGCGTGAAGGGCACCGGGTCCGTGTCTACGATGCGCTTGCACGAGCCGGGGTCGAGACCAACCTGACATGGCTGAAGTGTCGCCACGGCGACCGGATCGAAGCGATCATCGCCGACATTCGCGACGAGCCCGTGCTGGCCGATGCGGCAAGCGGTGCGAAGGCCGTCTTCCACCTTGCCGCGCAAGTCGCGGTGACGACCAGCATGGTCAGCCCGCGCGACGATTTCGAGATCAACATTCTCGGCACGCTCAACCTGCTGGAGACGCTGCGCCGCCGCGGCGACGGCACGCCGCTGATCTTCGCCTCGACCAACAAGGTGTATGGCGATCTCGGCGACCTGTCGTTCGATCTGGAGGGCGAGGCCTATGTGCCGTCCGATGCGGAGGTCCGCGCGCACGGCATTGGCGAGACGCGGCCGCTCGATTTCCACACGCCCTATGGCTGTTCCAAGGGTGCGGCGGATCAATATGTGCTCGATTACGCGCGCAGCTTCGGCGTGCCGACCGCGGTGCTGCGGATGAGCTGCATATATGGCCAGCGGCAGATGGGCACGGAGGATCAGGGCTGGGTCGCGCATTTCCTGATTCGCGCGCTCGAGGGCAAGCCGATCACTCTCTACGGCGACGGGCTTCAGGTGCGCGATATCCTCGACGTGTCGAACGCGGTCGACGCCTATGTGCGGGCGTGGGAGCGGATCAGCGAGGTGCAGGGCCGCGCGTTCAATCTCGGCGGTGGGCCGGCGAATGCGATCAGCCTGCGCCAGTTGCTCTCGCATATCGGCGATCTCACGGGGCGCGAGGTGGATATCACCTATTCGGACTGGCGGGCGGGCGATCAACGGTATTTCGTTGCCGATACGCGGCTGGCGCAAGAGGCGCTGGGACTGGATGCGAAGGTCGACTGGCGCGACGGCGTCACAACGCTGGCACGCTGGCTGGCGAGCGAGCGGCGGCTGAACCTGCCGATCGATCCGAGTGCCCTGACGGCGACGGCATCGGCAACGGGGTCGTGACGGTGCGGCTCCTGATGACCGCCGACGCGATCGGCGGCGTGTGGCAATATGCGATCGACCTGGCCGCCTCCCTCGATCCACTCGGCGTCGACACGGTGCTTGCCGTTCTGGGTCCGCAGGCCTCGCCGGCACAGCGGCTGGAGGCGCTCGGCGTGCCGCGGCTGAAGCTGGTCGAGACCGGTCTGCCGCTCGACTGGTTATCCGATGGCCCCACGCCCGTGCTGGATGCGGGCGAGGCGATCGCCCGGCTGGCACGCAGCGAGGACGTCGATATCGTCCAGCTCAACATGCCTTCGCTCGGCGCGCGCGCGGTTTTCGACGTGCCGGTCGTGGCGGTGACCCATGGCTGTGTCGGGACGTGGTGGGAAGCGGCTCGCGGCACGCGCCCGGATGCGGCCTATGCATGGCAGGATGAGCTGGTCTGCGCCGGACTGTTCGCCGCGGACGCGGTGGTTGCGCCGAGTGCCAGCTACGCGGCGGTGGTCGCGCGCTATCACCAGCTCGCCGTGCCGCCCATCGCGGTCCACAACGGCCGCACGCCGCTGGCGTTGCCCGACGTCGCGCCGGTGGATCACGTGTTCACCGCGGGGCGGTTGTGGGACCAAGTCAAAAATACCGCGCTGCTCGATCGCACGGCCGCGCGGCTGTCCGTGCCTTTCCGCGCCGCAGGCTGCGAGAAAGGTCCGCACGGCGAGAATGCGCCGGTGTCGCACCTAACGCTGCTCGGCCAGCTGAACGCGGCGGGCATGGCGCGCGAATTCGCCGGCCGGCCGATCTTCGTGTCCGCCGCACGCTTCGAACCGTTCGGACTTGCCGTGCTGGAAGCGGCGTCGGCGGGCTGCCCACTGATCCTGTCGAGCATCGACACGTTCGGCGAGCTCTGGTCGGGCGCCGCGCTGATCGTCGATCGCGACGATGATGCCGCCTATGCCGACGCGATCGAGCGGGTGCGCGGCGACGCTGGCTTGCGCAAACATCTTGGCGAGGCGGCACGCAATCGCGCGCGGCGCTACACACCGGCGGCGATGGGTGCCGCGATGGCCGCGATCTACGCCGGCCTGATCGCGCGCACCGGCACCGGACGGCAGGTGGCGGCATGAAGATCGTCTACTTTACGCACTCGCTGCAATCCTGCTGGAACCACGGCAACGCGCATTTCCTGCGCGGCGTGCTGCGCGAACTGATCGCGCGCGGCCACGACGTCACCGCGTGCGAACCGGCGGGCAACTGGAGCCTCGCCAACCTGCTCGCCGACGCCGGCGACGCCGGGCTGGAGCCGTACCGCGCGGCCTATCCCGACCTGTCCCAGACCATCTTCGATCCCGCGGAGCCGATAGGCGCGCTCGTCGAGGGCGCGGATCTGGTGATAGTGCACGAATGGAACGATCCCGCGCTCGTCGCTGCGATCGGCAAGCTGCGCGCGCGCGGTGCCCGCTTCCGCTTGCTGTTCCACGACACCCATCACCGCGCGGTCAGCGATCCCGACGCGATCAAGGCTTTCGACCTGTCGGGCTATGACGGCGTGCTCGCGTTCGGCGAGACCTTGTCGGAGGTGTATCGCCGCTGGGGCTGGGGCGACCGCGTGTGGACCTGGCACGAGGCCGCCGACACCCGCCTGTTCCATCCGCCGGCCGAAGAACAGCCGCGCGAGGGGCTGGTGTGGGTCGGCAACTGGGGGGACGGCGAACGTACCGCCGAGATCGAGGAGTTCCTGCTCGCCCCGGCGGCGACAGCGAAACTGCCGCTGGACATCTACGGCGTCCGCTATCCGGAGGCTGCGCGGACACTGCTGGCGCGCTACGGTGCGCGCTATCACGGCTGGGGGCCCAATGCGCGCGCGCCTGCACTGTTCGCGCGGCGTCTAGCGACCGTCCACGTCCCGCGCAATTACTACGCGACGATCCTGCCGGGCATACCGACGATCCGTGTGTTCGAGGCGCTTGCCTGCGGGATCCCGCTCGTGTCCGCGCCCTGGGCGGACAGCGAGGATCTGTTCCGACCGGGCCAGGATTATCTGGTCGCGCGCGACGGCGCCGAAATGACGCGGACGTTGCGCGCGCTCCGTGACAACCCAGCGCTCCGCGCCGAACTGGTTGCATCGGGGCTCGAGACGATCCGCGCCCGCCATACCTGTGCACACCGTGTCGACGAGCTGCTCGCGGTCGTCGACGCTCTCGATGCCTATCCGCAAAGGACCGCAGCATGAAGATCGCCTTTTACGGGTCCAGCTTGGTATCGTCCTATTGGAACGGCGCCGCCACCTACTACCGCGGTATCCTGCGCGACCTCGCGAGCCGTGGCTACGACATCACCTTCTACGAGCCCGACGCGTTCGACCGGCAGCAACACCGCGACATCGATCCGCCGCCCTATGCCCGGTCGGTCGTATATCCCGCGACCGAGGCGGCGATGCGCGGCGTGCTCGCCGAAGCAGCCGGCGCCGACATCGTCGTCAAGGCGAACGGCGTCGGCGTATTCGACGCCGAACTGCTCGACGGCGTCGTCGCACGCGCGGCTCCTCATGCGCTGAAGGTCTTTTGGGACGTCGACGCCGCCGCCACGCTCGACGAAATGCGCGCCGACCCCGGCCACCCGGTGCTTCGCGCCCTGCCCGATCTCGACATGGTCCTGACCTATGGCGGCGGATTCCCAGTCATCGACGCGTACGAAGGTTTCGGCGCGGCGACCTGCATGCCGATCTACAACGCGCTCGATCCGACAACGCATTTCCCGGTCGCGCCCGATCCGCGCTTCGGTGCCGATCTCGCCTTCCTAGGCAATCGTCTCCCAGATCGCGAGGCCCGGGTCGAAGAGTTCTTCCTGCAACCGGCCGCAGCCCTGCCCGAGCGGTCGTTCCTGATCGGCGGCAATGGCTGGGAGAGCAAGGCGATGCCCGGCACCGTCCGCCACCGCGGGCATGTCTATACGAGCGAGCACAACGCCTTCAACTGCACCCCCAACGCGGTCCTGAATGTTGCGCGCGATTCGATGGCGCATGTCGGCTTCTCACCCGCGACGCGCGTGTTCGAGGCGGCGGGTGCGGCCGCCTGCCTGATCACCGACGCTTGGGAAGGGATCGAGCTGTTCCTGACCCCCGACGAGGAAGTGCTGGTCGCGCGCGACGGGCAAGACGTCGCCGAGCACATGGCGGCACTGACCCCCGAGCGAGCGCGCGACATCGGACAAGCCGCCCTGCGCCGCGTGCTGGCCGAGCATACCTATGCGTTGCGCGGCGCGCAGGTCGATGCGCTGTTCCGCGAACATGCCGCGCGCCAGCGAGAAGCGGCATGAAGCTCGTCGTCCTCGGCCTCAGTCTGTCCTCGTCCTGGGGCAATGGTCATGCGACCACTTTCCGCGCGTTGCTTGAGGCGTTCGTCGCGCGCGGCCACGACGTGCTGTTCCTCGAACGCGACGTGCCATGGTATGCCAACCAGCGCGACCTGGTCGATCCGGACTGGTGCCGGCTCGAATTCTATAGCGACCTGGCAGATCTCGCGCGGTTCGACGCCGCCATCTCCGATGCGGATGCGGTGATCGTCGGCTCCTACGTTCCCGAGGGTGTCGCGGTCGGTGAGCGCGTCCAGCGCCTCGCGCACGGCGTCACCGCCTTCTACGACATCGACACGCCGGTGACGCTCGCGAAGCTCGGGCGCGGCGATTTCGAATATATCGCGCCGGATTCAGTTCCCGGTTACGACGTCTATTTGTCCTTTACCGGCGGGCCGACGCTCGCTTTCCTGGAGGAGCATTACGGCTCTCCGGCAGCGCGTCCGCTCTATTGCTCGGTCGATCCGGCGCTCTATCACCCGACCGGCGCGGCCAAGCGGTGGGATCTCTCCTATCTGGGCACCTACAGCCCCGATCGCCAGCCGACCCTCGAACGGCTGTTGCTGGAACCCGCGCGTGCGCTGCCCGACCGCCGGTTCGTCGTTGCCGGGCCGCAATATCCCGACGACATCGCGTGGCCCGCCAATGTCGAGCGCATCGCACATCTACCGCCCGCCGATCACGCCGCCTTCTACTCCGCCTCGCGCGCGACGCTGAACGTTACGCGCGAAGACATGATCGCGGCCGGCTGGGCGCCGTCGGTTCGCCTGTTCGAAGCGGCAGCTTGCGCGACGCCAATCGTCTCCGACCTTTGGGAAGGCCTAGACCAGATATTCGCGCACGATAGCGAGATCCTGCTTGCGGCCACGTCGGCGGACGTCGTCGCGGCGCTGGAGCGCGAAGATCTCGCCGCGATCGGCACCGGCGGACAGCGCCGCGTGCTCGCCGAACACACCGCAGCACACCGCGCCGCCGAACTGGAACGCCATCTGCTCGACACGGTCGCCGTTGCGGCGCCCGTCGCGGCGGTGGGCTGAACGATATGACCAAGGACACACAAATCATGGGCGCCAAGATCTCTCCCCTCATCCTCGTTGCGGGCGGCGCAGGCTTTATTGGATCGCATCTCTGCGCGCGGCTGCTGATCGAGGGGAACGAAGTGCTGTGCCTCGACAATCTCCAGACCGCGCGGCCATCAAACCTGCGGCTGCTCGAAGGGCGCCGCGGCTTCCGCTTCGTCGAGGCCGACATCGTCAATCCGCTGCCGGAGGCCGTGACCGAGGTCGCGCACCGGATCACGCGCATCTACAATCTTGCCTGCGCCGCCTCCCCGCCGCAATACCAGGCGGATCCCGAGCACACGATGCTGACCAACGTGGTCGGTACCAACCATTTGTTGCGGCTTGCCGAGCGCGTCGGCGCCCGCGTGCTGCTCACCTCGACGAGCGAAGTCTACGGCGATCCCGAGATGCACCCGCAGCGCGAGGATTATCGCGGCAGCGTCAACTGCACCGGCCCGCGCGCCTGTTACGACGAGGGCAAGCGCGCCGCCGAGGCACTGGCGTTCGACTATGTCCGGATGCACCGCGCCGAGGTCCGCGTGGCGCGGATCTTCAACACCTACGGCCCACAGATGCACCCTGACGACGGCCGGGTCGTGTCCAACCTGATCTGCCAGGCGCTGTCGGACCGCGACATCACCATATTCGGCGACGGCACCCAGACACGGAGCTTCTGCTACGTGTCCGACATGGTTGACGCGCTTATGCGGCTGATGGAGTCCAACTCCGACGGCAGCGAACCAATCAACCTCGGCAACCCGATCGAGATGACCGTGAGCGAACTTGCCGAGCGGGTCGTCGCCATGACGGGCACCACCAACCAGATCGTCTACCAGCCCCTGCCGCAGGACGATCCGACCCGGCGCCGTCCCGATATCACGCGGGCAATCGAAGTTTTGGGATGGGCGCCGAAGGTGTCGCTTGAGGAAGGGTTGATGCACACTTGCGCATGGTTTGCTTCGGAACTTCGAACGCCGGCAGCCCGTGTCGACATGAGTGTTTCCGCGCGAGGATGAACAAGGGGGAAGCGACAGATAACGGATCACCTGCCTCCTGGAAAAACGTGAAATGGCGTCCCCATGACGTCCCCGCCGTTTTTAGACCATTCTGAGCTAGAGTTATCCGGCTTTGAGAAGCCTTTGGGCAAGTAGCTAGAAATGAACAGGTTTAGGGTCAGGACCCATTGATCTGAGCGGCTCGATCTGATTCAGGCTCCGTGAGTAGGCCGAGGATGAGCGACCTGTACTGGCTGACCGACGAGCAGATGGCGCGGCTCGAACCGTATTTAGCCGGTCCTGCGGAAGAGGTCGGACCTGATCGCGAGGCGCTACCGGATCGTCACAACCTTGACGTCGACAGCGTCCGCAATCTTCCTCCAGTTCTGGTCGCTCGTCCATGCCGGCAACCCATCGCGCTGAGCAAGCGCAAGGCAGAAGCGATCCCCAAGGCTGAGCCCTGCCTCGGCCGTGATCGCACGAAGCCTCCCGGCAATTTGGGCAAGTGCCTTATCTGCAGGCACCACGGTAAGTGGCAGCGGATCAAGCATGGCATCGACCTCCCGCTCAGGCATGCCGGCATGGATGAAATGAGTCACCACCTCGGCGTAGTTCACGCCGCTCACGCAGGCGCCCGCGATCCCAGTGGCGACCTTGGCGGCCCCCTCCTCGCCCTTGATCATGGCAATGAGGGCCGATGCATCGAGCACCACAGTCATTCGCCGCTGTCTTCGCGACGCCGGTTGAGGAATGCGTCAACCGAGGCATCTGGGTTTCCACCGGTATACTGCTTGGCTAATGCCTGCGCTCTTGCCACCGCCTGGTTCGCCGTTCGCAATACGACGCCGTCATCCGTTTCGTCTAGATAGATCGCACCGCCGCCAATTAGACCCAACCGCTTACGAACGTCAGCCGGCAGACTCATTCGTCCATTTGGAGTTATGTTGATCTGTAGCGTCATAGCAGCACCCATGCCTATTGTTAGCCTTGTCAGCCCTAGTAGCCAGTATCAGGCATTAGAGCAACATTACCAGCTGTATGTCAAATCTCGGTCGACGTGCCACAAAGACGCATTCATGGCTCTTAATAGCGTACTGCCCTACGCCGGCTGAAATCTGTGCCTTTTGGGTATGCCTCTCGCAGACCTCTCAGTAGCTGGTACTTTAATCCCGTCCCGAAAGCGTAAAAAGGACTAGACTAATAAGTACCATATATAGCCGACTACGGGATGTTTATCCGAGCCTATCTTCGCGCTTCTACCTCCGAACAGGATGCGTCGCGCGCCAAGAGCGCTCTCGACGTGTTTGCGACCGAGCACGGGCTTCGGATTGCGGCCCGCTATGTCGAAAACGAAAGTGGAGCCAAGCTTCACCGGCCAGAGTTGTTCCGCCTGCTTTCGGATTGCGAGCCGGGAGACGTGCTCCTGGTCGAGCAGGTTGATCGGCTTTCCCGCCTCACCTCCCCAGACTGGAACAAACTGCGGAATCTAATCGACGCCAAGCAGGTCCGGGTTGTTGCACTCGACCTGCCGACGTCGTGGATCCTGACGGCACCGACGGATGAGTTCACCGGCCGAATGTTCGCAGCGGTCAACGCCATGATGTTGGACGTACTCGCCGCGGTTGCCCGTAAGGACTATGAGGATCGCC
>Ga0308164_10001344_pt1 | contig 29423 bp, 23 predicted proteins | sample PhyTR2_FD_201031 | JGI IMG/M metagenome (GOLD analysis project Ga0308164, IMG submission 201031) | Phyllosphere microbial communities from UC Gill Tract Community Farm, Albany, California, United States - DLSLT.R2 | ecosystem: Host-associated > Plants > Phyllosphere > Unclassified | place: USA... | reverse complement strand
GGCCCAGGGCAGCATCGGCGTCGACTGGGACGTGCCGGGCGTGCGCGGCCTGTCGCTCAACGGCCGCGTGGTGGCCTCGGGCGGCAGCTACGCCAACGCCACCAACACCCTGCGCGTGGGCGGCTGGGGCCGGCTCGACATCGGCGCGCGCTACGTGACCGAGATGGCCGGCAAGCTGGTGACCTTGCGCGCGCGCATCGACAACGTGGCCAACCGCGACTACTGGGCCTCGGTCGGCGGCTATCCGGGCAGCGGCTACCTCGTGCTGGGCACGCCGCGCACCTTCAGCCTGACCGCCTCGGTCAACTTCTGACGTCGCGCCCGGATCGCCCGGGCGCCCTTTCGTCTCAGGCTCCGGCCAGATGCGCCTCCAGCGCGTCGACGAACATCGCCGGCACGTCGAAGCCGGTCTGGTCGGTGATCTCCTGGAAGCAGGTCGGACTGGTGACGTTGATCTCGGTGACCGAGTCGCCGATGACATCCAGGCCGATCAGCAGCAGCCCGCGCGGCGCCAGCGCGCGGCCCACGGTCTCGGCGATCTCGCGATTCCTCGCGGTCAGCGGCTGCGCCACGCCCTTGCCGCCCGCGGCCAGGTTGCCGCGCACCTCGGTGCCCTGCGGAATGCGCGCCAGCACGAAGGGCGCCGGCTCGCCCGCGATGATCAGGATGCGCTTGTCGCCCTCGGCGATCTGCGGCACGAAGCGCTGCACCATGATCGTCTCGGCGCCGCCCTTGTTGAGCGTCTCGATGATCGAACCGAGATTGAGCGCATCCTGGCGCACGCGGAAGATGCCCATGCCGCCCATGCCGTCGAGCGGCTTGAGGATGACGTCGCCATGCTCGGCATGGAACGCCTTGACCGCCGCCTCGCTGCGCGTGACCAGGGTCGGCGTGGTGAACTGCGGGAACTGCATGATCGCCAGCTTCTCCGGATGGTCGCGCAGCGCGCGCGGCTTGTTGACCACGCGCGCGCCCTCGCGCTCGGCCTGCTCCAGCAGGTGCGTCGCGTAGATGTACTCGGCGTCGAAGGGCGGGTCCTTGCGCATCAGCACGGCATCGAAATCCTTCAGTGCCATCGTCTCCGGACCGTCCTCGTGGAACCAGGCATCGGCCTCCCCGGTCAGCGTGATCCGGCGCACCACGGCCTCCACCACGCCACCGGATTTCCACTGCAGGTCCTGCGGCAGGCAGGCCGCGATGCGATGGCCGCGCCGCTGGGCCTCGCGCATCATCGCGAAGGTGGTGTCCTTGTGGATCTTGAATTGTTCGAGCGGGTCGGCGACGAAGAGCAGGTTCATGGTCGTGTCGGGGAAGAGGATGAGGAAGGAGTCGGACCGATGGCGGCGCCCCGGGGCGCGGCCGGATCGGGCGTGAGGGCCGCCGGCGCGGCGGCCGCATGGGCATCGAGCCTGATCTTGCAGGCGGGCGCGATGTCCTTGTCAGCCGGGGTCTTTCGGCCGATGCGCTGGGCCGCCAGCGCCACGGCGCCCGCCACCACGCCCCAGAAGGCGGAGCCGATGCCCGCCACCGTCACGCCCGAGAGCGTCACCAGGAAGGTGATCAGCGCCGCCTCGCGGTAGGGCTCGTCGCGCAGCGCGGCGGCCAGGCCGCCGCCGATGGTGCCCAGCAGCGCGAGGCCGGCGATGGCGGCGACCAGTTCCTTCGGGAATGCCGTCAGCAGTCCCGTGACGGCGGCGCCGAACAGGCCGATGACCACGTAGATGGCGCCGCAGCTCACCGCCGCCGTGTAGCGCCGGGCCGGGTCCTCGTGCGCCTCGCGGCCCATGCAGATGGCGGCGGTGATGGCGCTCAGGTTGAGCGCGTAGCCACCGAAGGGCGCCAGCACCAGCGTCGCGACGCCGGTCAGGGTGACGAGCCTGGAGATCGGCATGTCGTAGCCGGCCGCGCGGATGGCCGCCACGCCCGGCAGGTTCTGCGATGCCATGGTCACCACGAACAATGGCAGCGCCAGGCTGACGGCCGCCTGCCAGGTGAACACCGGCATCGTGAAGATCGGCATCGCCAGGCTGAAATGCACCGCCGACCAGGCCAGCTCGCCACGCAGCGCCGCGAAGGCGATGGCCACCAGCAGGGTCAGCGGAACGGCATAGCGCGGCACGAAGCGCTTGCCCGCGAGGTACGTGGCCAGCATCAGCAGCACCAGCGGCAGCGCGGTCTGCGCGGCGGCGAAACCGGCCAGTCCGAAGCGCGCCAGCACGCCGGCGAGCAGGGCCGAGGCGATCGCCATCGGAATGCGGTTCATGACGCGCTCGAACAGTCCGGTGGCGCCGGCCAGCGTGATGAGCGCCGCGCAGACGATGAAGGCACCCACCGCCTCGCCCATGCCGTAGCCGGCGCCGGCGGTCGCCAGCACGGCTGCGCCGGGCGTGCTCCAGGCCACCATCACCGGCTTCCTCAGCCATAGCGACGGCAATGCCGACGCCAGTCCCATGCCCAGCCCCAGCGCCCACATCCACGAGGCGATCAGCTCCGGCGTGGCGCCGAAGGCCTGGGCGGCCTGGAACACGATCACCACCGAACTGGTGAAACCCACCAGCACGGCGACGAAGCCGGCGGTGAAGGCGGAGAGGCTCAGGTCCTTGAAGAAGCGCATCGCGGGATTGTGCCCAACGCCTGGCTGGCGCCGACGCGGCGGACAGCGGTCGTCCCGCGTCGGCGGACGCGGGCGGCATCCAGGCCTGATACGGCAGGCCTGGCATGAGAAACCGGCGACCATGACGGAGTCGTCATTGCAGGCATGTGAATTGCTGTCCGGAATGGCACTGGCCCAGCCCGGCATTCCGTCGGCATCGCGTCGGCCCTCCCTGGAGAAAACAATGAACGACTCCCGCGCCTCCGAGGCGCCGGCCCTCACCGACCCCGCCGCCGTGGTCGACGAGTTCCTGCGCCTGGTGATGATTCCCGATCCCGAAGCGGCCTCGCGCTACACGGCGCCGGACATCCGCATCCGCTTCACCGGCAACCGCGCGATGACGCGGCCGGCCGACACCTCGGCCTTCAACGCGCAGCGCTATGCATGGGTCAAGAAGCGGATCGAGCGCACCGAGGTGGTGGCTGGCGGCACGCCGGCGGAGACCGTGGTCTACAGCCTGGGCACCCTCCATGGCGCCTGGCCCGACGGCACGCCCTTCGAGGGCAACCGCTATGTCGACCGCTATGTGGTCGGCCACGGCCTGATCGTGCGGATGGACGTCTGGAACGACAGCGCCGAATGGCTGCTGGCGCGTGCCGGCCTGGCCACGCTCTGAGTCCGCCCGCATGACCACGCAACGCTGGCCCGGCCCGCTTCCCGACCATGGCCGCTTCGACTACCGGCCCATCACGCGACGCCCCGACCACACCTGGCCCGGCGGCGCCCGGCTGGCGGTGTACCTGGGCTTCAACATCGAGCACTTCGCCTTCGGCGACGGCCTGGGCGCCAGCATCGGCGCGCCCTCGCCGCAGCCCGACGTGCTCAACCACAGCTGGCGCGAATACGGCAACCGCGTGGGCGCCTGGCGCTGCCTCGAACTGTTCGACACGCTCGGCCTGCCCAGTGGAGCGCTGATCAACACCGCGCTCTACGACCACTGCCCGGAACTCGTGCGGGCCTGCGTGGCGCGCGGCGACGAACTGATCGGCCACGGCCACAGCAACGCCGAGCGCCAGGGCGTGCTCGACGAGGCCGAGGAGCGCGCCCTGCTGCTGCGCTGCCGCGAACGCATCCAACGCGAGAGCGGCCAGACGCCCGCCGGCTGGCTGTCGCCGTGGATCTCCGAGAGCGCGACGACACCCGATCTGCTGGCCGAGACCGGCTATGGCTACACGCTCAACTGGTGCCACGACGACCAGCCCACGCGCATGCGCACGCGCGGCGGCGCCACGCTCTGGTCGGTGCCCTATCCGCAGGAGCTCAACGACATCCCGATGATCGTCGGCCGCCAGCTGGACATGAAGGACTTCACCGCCATGGTGATCGACAACTTCGACGAGATGCGGCAGCAGGCGCGCGCGCAGCCGCTGGTGATGGGCCTCGCGCTGCATCCCTACATCGTCGGCCAGCCCTATCGCCTGCGGCACCTGCGCCGCGCGCTGGAACACCTGGCGCACGCCCGCGACCGGGGCGAGATCTGGTTCACCACGCCGGGCGCCATCGCCGCGCACATGCAGGCGCTGGCGGCCGAACGCCCGGACGACTTCGCCTGAACGCGCCCCCAACGGAGGGCATGGCCACGGGCCCGGCCGACCCTGGCCGGCGCTAGATCGTCGTCACATACCGGCCGGGCTTGTGGTTGACCGCCAGGAACACGCTCATCACCACCGCCGCCAGCACCGAATACAGCACCCGGACCGGATCGATCACCAGGAAGGCCAGCGCGACGATGCTGCAGTCGATGGCCATCTGCACCTTGCCGGCGCGCCAGCCGTGCTTCTCCTGCATGTAGAGCGAGATGATCGTCGCACCGCCCAGGCTGCCGCGGTGCCGCGCCAGGAACAGGCAGCCCGCTCCCAGCAGCAGTCCGCCCAGCACCGCCGCGTAGGCCGGATGCAGCCGCTCGATGGCGAACAGCGCCGGCGACCACTCGGTCATGGCCGACAGCAGGCTGATGGCGACGAAGGTCTTGAGCGTGAACTCGCGCCCCATGCGCAGCCAGGCGAAACCGTAGAACGGCAGGTTGATGAGGAAGAACAACTTGCCGAAGCCCACGCCCGTCAGGTAGTGCAGCAGGAAGGCGATGCCCGCCGCGCCACCGGTGAGCAACCCGACCTGCTTGAACAGGATCAGCGCGAGCGAGACGAACAGCGTCCCGGCGAAGATCGCCTGGGCATCCTCGAAATGGCTGTGGCGCAAGGTCGACATGGAAAGGGCCGTGAACGCCGGAAAGTTGGAGGGTTGGGGCATGCAACGCGAGCACCCCACCCGAAAGCACGAACCTTGCCGCCCTCCGCCCTCACCGCTCGCTCCGGTCCCGCTCCCATTCCAGGGACACAGCGCAACCGGCTCCGCCGGTCCGTCAGTGTCGCCCCCGGTAGGGGGTAGGCGAAGCGACACGCAGTGCGCGCAGCCTGGGGGCGAGTCAGATCTCTATCTTGGACCCCAGCTCCACCACCGCGTTGTTGGGCAGGTTGAGGAAATCCGCGGCGCCGCTGGCGTTGTGGTGCATCTGGGCGAACAGCTTCTCGCGCCAGGGCGCCATGCCGCTGCCCAGCGTCGGGATGACGACGTCGCGCGACAGGAAGTAGCTCGTCGTCATGCGCTCGAGCTGGCAGCCCCGCATGCGCGCGTTCTCCAGCGCGCGGGGCAGGTCGATGTCGTTCTTGAAGCCGTAGTTCACCACCACCTGCCAGCAGTGGTGGCCCAGCGGCGTGATCTCCACACGCTGCGCCATCGGGATCCAGGGCACCTCGTGGCTGCGCACCGTGACGAACAGGTTCTGCTCGTGCAGCACCTTGTTGTGCTTGAGGTTGTGCAGCAGCGCGTTGGGCACCGAGCCCGGTTCGGCGGTCAGGAAGACGGCCGAACCCTCGACGCGCGCGGGCGGGCTCACGAAGACGGCGTCGAGGAAACTGCGCAGGTCGATGGCATCGGAGCGCTGCGCCTCGCCCATCAGGCGCCGGCCCTCCTTCCAGGTGATCATGAGCATGAAGATGCCGCCACCGATCAACAGCGGGAACCAGCCGCCCTGCGGCAGCTTCAGCAGGTTGGAGGCGAAGAAGGCGAAGTCGATGACGAAGAAGGCCGAGGTCGCGCCGATGCACAGCGCCAGCGGCAGCTTCCAGGCATAGCGGATGACGAAGAAGGTCAGCACGGTGGTGATGAGCATGTCGGTCGTCACGGCGATGCCATAGGCCGCCGCCAGGTTGCTCGACGAGCGGAACATCACCACGGCCAGCACGATGGCCACGAACAGCCCCCAGTTGATGAACGGGATGTAGATCTGCCCGGCCGAGCGCACGCTGGTGTGCTGGATGTTCAGCCGTGGCAGGTAGCCCAGCTGGATCACCTGCCGCGTGACGCTGAAGGCGCCGGTGATGAGCGCCTGCGAGGCGATCACCGTGGCCAGCGTGGCCAGCAGCACCAGGGGCATCAGCGCCCATTCCGGCGCCATCATGAAGAACGGGTTCTTCACCGCCTCGGGGTTCTCCAGCAGCAGCGCGCCCTGGCCGAAGTAGTTGAGCGTGAGCGCCGGCATCACGACCGAGAACCAGGCGATGCGGATCGGTCCCTTGCCGAAGTGGCCGAGGTCGGCGTAGAGCGCCTCGGCGCCGGTCACGCACAGCACGGTCGCTCCCAGCACGATGAAGCTGGTCATCGGGTTGTCCCAGATGAAGCGCAGCGCGTAGTACGGGTTGACCGCCTTGAGGATCTCCGGATGATTGACGATCTGCGAGACGCCCAGCACCGCCAGCACGACGAACCACACCAGCGTCACCGGCCCGAAGAACTTGCCGATGCCCGCGGTGCCGCGCTTCTGCACCAGGAAGAGCACGAACAGCACCACCAGCGTGATCGGGATGACGTAGTGCGTGAAATGCGGCGACACCACCTCCAGGCCCTCGACCGCCGAGAGCACCGAGATCGCCGGCGTGATGACGCCGTCGCCATAGAAGAGCGAGGTGCCGAAGATGCCCACCGCCAGCAGCACGCCCCTGAGCTTGGGCTTGTCCGCCACCGCGCGCGAGGCCAGCGCCAGCATCGCGACCAGGCCGCCCTCGCCCTCGTTGTCGGCCCGCAGGACCAGCACCACGTACTTGATCGACACGATGGTGGTGAGCGTCCAGAAGAACATCGACAGGATGCCGTAGACGTTCTCGACGGTGAACGGCACGTGGCCGTGGCCGAAGACCTCCTTGGTGGCATACAGCACGCTGGTGCCGATGTCACCGTAGACGACACCGATGGCGCCCAGGATCAGGCCGGCCGAGGAGCTTTTGGGGGAAGACACGCGTCGAGTGGAAGGACATCGACCGGTGTCGGGCGACGCTGCCCGCTCCCTGTCGAATCGCCTGTTTTTCCGTTGGCTGTGGGGCCGCTATTCTGCCTTCGACGCACCCCTTGGCAAGGATCAGTGACGGTTGTTACTCATAGACCTCGGCATCCGGGTCGGTGGCTTCCATCTCGTAGCTGGCCGCCACCATCGCCAGGCGGCCGATCACGCCATACATGTAGAACCGGTTGGGCGCGCTGGCCCCCGGCTTGGCGCCATGCTGCGGCAGGTGGGCACTGTCGGAGAAGGCCAGCGGCACGAAGCTGGCGCCCGGCAGGTTGAGGGTCTCGTCGGTGCTGCGCCCGGCATGCACGCGGTAGAAGCCGCCCACGACATAGCGGTCCATCATGTAGATCACCGGCTCGGCCACGCTGTCGTGCACGCGTTCCTGGGTGAGCACGCCTTCCTGGATGATGACGTCGTGCGAGCCCAGGCCCGGGCCCTCGCCCGCCGGCAGGTTGCGCTCGCGCAGCTGGCGCCCGAAGGCCTCGAAGTCCTTGGCGTCGCGCACCGTGGTCACGCCCAGGCCATGGCTGCCGTCGTCGGCCTTGACGATGACGAACGGCTTCTCGTTGATGCCGTATTCCTTGTACTTGCGGCGCACCTTGGCGAGCATGGCGTCGACGTGGCCGGCGACGTCGTCCAGTCCGACGCCGGTGGTCAGGTCGACGTCCTCGGCGCGGGTGGACATCGGGTTGATCAGCCAGGGATCGATGCCCAGCAGCTTGCCGAAGCGCTTCGCGATCTCCTCGTAGCTGCGGAAGTGGTTGCTCTTGCGGCGGATCGACCAGCCCGCGTGCACCGGCGGCAGCAGGTATTGCTCGTGCAGGTCCTCCAGGATGCCGGGGGTGCCGGCCATGAGGTCGTTGTTCAGCAGGATCGTGCAGGGATCGAAGTTCTTGATGCCCAGGCGCCGCTTGGTGCGCACCACGGGCTCCAATGTCACCGCGTCGCCGTTGGGCAACTCGATGGTGCGCGGCGACTTGATGGCCGGATCGATGGAACCCACCCGCACGTTCAGTCCCGCCATGTGGAAGATGCGCACCAGCTGCGCGATGTTGGCCAGGTAGAAGGTGTTGTCCGACCGGTTCTCCGGGATCACGAGCAGATTGCGCGCCTCGGGGCAGATCTTCTCGATGGCGGCCTGGGCCGCCTGCACGGCCAGCGGCAGCATCTGCGCCGTCAGGTGGTTCCAGCCGCCCGGGAACAGGTTGGTGTCCACTGGCGCCAGCTTGAATCCGGCGTTGCGGATGTCGACCGCGCTGTAGAACGGCGGCGTGTGCTCCATCCATTCGAGGCGGAACCAGCGCTCGATGGCCGGCGTGGAATCCAGGACACGCTGTTCGAGTTCGTTGATCGGGCCGGTCAGGGCGGTGACGAGGTGGGGGACCATACGGCGGCCTTGTGCGTTGCGCGAAAGAAGTTGAGTGGAATGAGAGGATTTGGGGGCGCCACGAAGATTCGCAACGCGTGGCGTGAATCGACAGCGCTACCGCCCGCCGCCCACCCGTCCACCCGCGCGCTCAGCCGCGGATCTCGCCTTGTCCGAGCACCACGTATTTCAACGAGGTCAGGCCCTCGATCCCGACCGGACCACGCGCATGAAACTTGTCGGTGCTGATGCCGATTTCAGCTCCCAGCCCATACTCGAAGCCGTCCGCGAAGCGGGTGCTCGCATTCACCATCACGCTGGCTGAATCGACCTCGCGCAGGAAGCGCTGGGCATTGACGTGGTCGCGCGTGATGATGGCGTCGGTGTGGTGGCTGGAATAGCGGTTGATGTGGGCGATCGCCTCGTCCAGGCCGGACACCACCTTGATGCTGATGACGGCGGCGAGATATTCCTCCGACCAGTCCGACTCCACCGCGTCGACGACGCGCGCCGTGGCCGTGGTGGCCCCCTCGGCGCGCAGGATCGCCGCCGCCGCCGGATCGCAGCGCATCTCCACGCCCTTGGCCGCGAACACGGCGGCGATCTCCGGCAGGAAGATCTCGGCGACCGAGGCCGCCACCAGCAGGCCCTCGGCGGCGTTGCACGGGCTGTATTTCTGCGTCTTGGCGTTGTCGACCACCCGCACCGCCATGTCCAGCGGCGCGGTGTCGTCGACATAGACGTGGCAGTTGCCGTCCAGGTGCTTGATGACCGGCACCTTGGCTTCGCGGCTGATGCGCTCGATCAGCCCCTTGCCGCCGCGCGGGATGATCACGTCGACGAATTCCGGCATGGCGATGAGCTGGCCCACCGCCGCGCGGTCGGTGGTGCCCACCAGCTGCACGGCCTCGACCGGCAGCCCGGCCTCCTCCAGCGCCCCGGCCACCAGCTGCGCCAGCGCCTTGTTCGACTCGATGGCCTCGGAGCCGCCGCGCAGGATGGCCGCGTTGCCGCTCTTGATGGCCAGGCTGGCGGCTTCGATGGTCACGTTCGGACGGCTCTCGTAGATCATGCCGAAGACACCGATGGGCACCCTCATCTGGCCGACCCGGATGCCGCTGGGCTGCTGCTTGAGCCCGATGATCTCGCCGATGACATCGGCCATGGCGGCGAGCTGTTCGCAGCCCAGGGCGACGGTCTCGATCACCGGGGGCGTCAATTTGAGGCGGTCGACCATCGGCGCGGCGAGGCCGGCGGCGCTGGCGCGTTCGATGTCGCGGGCATTGGCTTCGGCCAGGGCGGGGCCGGCGGCGCGCAGGCGGCGGGCCAGCGCCAGCAGGGCGGCGTTGCGGCTGGCGGCGCTGGCCTTGGCCATCAGGGCCGAGGCGGCCTTGGCCTGGGATCCCAGGACCTGCATGGATTCGTTCGAATTGAAGGCATTCATGTCGGCATTTTCCCACCGCCGGCGCCCGATGCCGGCGAAAGCGCCTGTGCCGGTCCCGCTCAGGAGGACGCCGGAGCGGCCATGCAGGCGCGGCACAGCATCAGCGCCAGGCGCTGCAGCGCGGGCCAGCCGCCGGCGGGCCAGTCGGGCTGCCGCAGTCCCTTGACGATGCCGTCGACGATGTGGGCGGCGCGCAGCAACCGCGTCAGGGCGCGGTCGTCCAGGCGCGGCAGCACGCGCTCGAAGGCCCGCTCGCGCGCGCCCCAGATGCGGTTCTCGCGCAGCGCCAGGGGCAGCGGGCGGCCGGCCGACAGGGCGTCGCGCACGCGCTTGAGGGCCCGGATGTCCTCGGCCAGCGCGTAGTGCACCAGCACCTCGGCCTCGCCCTCGGCGCGCAGGCCGTCGAGCATGCGCGCCACGCGCACCGGCTGACCGGCGAGCACCGCTTCGGAGAGTTTGAAGACGTCGTAGCGCGCGACGTTGTTGACCGCGCCCTCGATCTGCTCCCAGCCCAGCTCGCCGGCCGGATGCAGCAGCGCCAGCTTCTGGATCTCCTGGTGGGCGGCCAGCAGGTTGCCCTCGACGCGGTCGGCGAAGAACTGCAGCGTGCGCTGGCCCTCCTCACCGGGTTTCACGCGCTGGCCCTGCAGCGCCAGCCGCTGGGCGATCCACTGCGGCAGCGCGGCGCGCTCGACCGGGTCGACCTGCAGCGTGACGCCGTGGTTCTCCAGCGCCGCGAACCAGGCGCCGCTGCGCGTGGCCTTGTCCAGGCGCGGCAGCAGCACCAGCGTGAGCGTGGTGTCGTTGCCATCCGCGGCCTCGGCGATCTGCTGCAGGGCGGCGCTGCCGTCCTTGCCGGGCTTGCCCGAGGGGATCCGGATCTCCACCACCTGCCGCTCGGCGAACAGGCTGAGCGAGCCGCCGGCGGCGAGCACCGTGCTCCAGTCGAAATGCGCGCCGGCGACGGTGTGGGAGGTGCGCTCGGTATGGCCCCGGGCACGGGCCGCCTGGCGGATCGCATCGGCGGCTTCCTGCGCCAGCAGGGGCTCGTCGCCATGGATCGCGTAGAGCGAGCGCAGGCCCTTGGCCAGGTGCGCCGGCAACTGCGCCGGGCTCAGCTGCATGGGACGCGGCTCCCTACAGTTGCTTGACCGCGGCGAGCCGGCGCAGGGTCTGCTGGGCGATGTCGTTCTGCATGTCGCGGAACAGCAGCTCGGCCTCGCCCTCCTTGGCCAGCGCGTTGGTCTCGTTGTAGGTCAGGTCGCGCTGCTGCACGATCTCCGCCAGCTGCAGCTCCTTGCCCGCGGGCGTGGCGAGCCGGAAGCGCACGCGCAGGCGCAGCTGCAGCTCGCGCACCTCGCCGGCCGCGTTGGTCGACAGCACGACGCGCTCGCGGCCCTCGCTCAGGATCGCCAGCACGGCATCGGCCTCGTTGGCGCGCTCCGGCGGCAGCAGCGTGACCGTGCCGGCGGCGACGATCAGGCGGCGCAGGTAGTTGATGAAGGCCGAGTTGCCCGCCACCGACAGCGTCTTGAAGGCGAACACCGGCGCCTTGCGCAGCTCGAAGCCGCAACCGGCCAGGCCGGCGGCCAGCACCGGGGCGCCCAGCAGGGCGAGCGCGGCGCGGCGCGAGGGCGGCGTGGGGGAATTCATCTTCATCGGGGACAGCCTCACAGGACCACGTTGACGAGCCGGCCGGGCACCACGATGACGCGCTTGGGCACGGCACCGGCGGCATGCTGCGCCAGGACCTCGCTGGCGCGCGTGATGGCCTCGATCTCCTCCTTCGAGGCGCCGGCGGGCACGCGCACCGCGCCGCGCAGCTTGCCGTTGACCTGCAGCATCAGTTCGATCTCGTCCTGCACCAGCGCGTCGGGGTCGACCACCGGCCAGGGCGCGTCGAGCAGGTCGCCATGGTCGCGGGCGTAGCCCAGCTCGTTCCAGAGCTGCTGCGCGATGTGCGGCGTGGCCGGATACAGCACGCGCAGCAGGATGCCGAAGCCTTCGCGCAGCGCCGCCGCGTCGCCCGGCTCGCCCGTGGTCTTGAACGACTCCAGCGCGTTGAGCAGCTTCATCGCGCCCGAGACGACGGTGTTGTACTGCATGCGCTGGTAGTCGTAGTCGATCTGGCGCAGCACGATGTGGACCTCGCGGCGCAGGGCCTGGGCCGCCTTGCCGAAGGCGGCCGGCGCCGCGCCCGGCAGGCCCGTGGCCACCTGCGCGGTCTGCCGCGCGACGCCGAAGTTCCAGACCCGCCGCAGGAAGCGGTAGCTGCCCTCGACCGCCGCGTCGTTCCACTCCAGGGTGGCTTCCGGCGGCGCGGTGAACATGGTGTAGAGCCGGGCGGTGTCGGCGCCGTACTTCTCGATCAGGTCCTGCGGATCGACGCCGTTGCGCTCGCTCTTGCCCATCTTGCCGACGCCGCCGTACTCGACCCCCGAGCCGTCGGCCAGCGTGCCGCCGGTGATCCGGCCCTGCGCGTCGAGCACCGGCGTGACCTCCAGCGGCGGGAAGTAGTCCTTGCCGCCCTTCTCGTTGCGCCGCCAGTAGATGTGGTTGAGCACCATGCCCTGCGTGAGCAGCCGGGCGAAGGGCTCGTCGACCTTGACCAGGCCGAGGTCGCGCATCACCTTGGTCCAGAAGCGCGCATAGAGCAGGTGCAGGATGGCGTGCTCGATGCCGCCGATGTACTGGTCCATCGGCATCCAGTAGTCGGCGCCCGCGCCGACCATGGCCTGGTCGTTCTTCGGATCGCAATAGCGCATGAAGTACCACGACGAGTCGACGAAGGTGTCCATGGTGTCGGTCTCGCGGCGCGCGGGCCGGCCGCACACCGGACAGACGACGCCGGCGTGGAAGCCTTCATGCCTGACGAGCGGATTGCCCGAGCCGTCGGGCACGCAGTCGGTCGGCAGCACGACCGGCAGGTCCTGCTCGGGCACCGGCACCGCGCCGTGCTCGGCGCAATGGATGATCGGGATCGGCGTGCCCCAGTAGCGCTGGCGGCTCACGCCCCAGTCGCGCAGGCGCCAGGTGGTCTGCGTCTCGCCCAGCCCCTTCTGCTGCAGGGTATGCGCGACGGCGGCCACGGCCTCCTTGAAGTGCATGCCGCTGAAGTTGTCGGAGTTGATGGTCACGCCACGCGTCTTGTCGGCGTACCAGTCCTGCCACCGGTGATAGTCGAAGTGGGGCTCGCCGTCGACCAGCACGACCTGCACGATCGGGATGCCGTAGCGGTTGGCGAACGCGAAGTCGCGCTCGTCGTGCGCCGGCACGCCCATCACGGCGCCGTCGCCATAGCTCATGAGGACATAGTTGCCGACCCAGACCGGCACGGGCTCGTCGGTGATCGGGTGCGACACCGTCAGGCCGGTGGCCACGCCCTTCTTCTCCTGCGTCGCGAGCTCGGCCTCGGTGGTGCCGCCATTCCTGCACTCCTCGATGAAGGCGGCGACCCGGGGGTCGGTCCGGGCGGCGTGCAGGGCCAGCGGGTGCTCGGGCGCGACGGCGCAGAAGGTCACGCCCATGATGGTGTCGGCGCGCGTCGTGAAGACGTACATGCGGCCGTCCTGCACCGGAGCGCCGTCGGCGCCACGGATGTCGTGCGTGAAGGCGAAGCGCACGCCCTCGCTCTTGCCGATCCAGTTCTCCTGCATCAGCTTGACGCGCTCGGGCCAGCCCGGCAGCTTGTGCTGCGTGTGCTCGAGCAGCTCGGGCGCGTAGTCGCTGATCTTCAGGTAGTAGCCCGGGATCTCGCGCCGCTCGACCGTGGCGCCGGTGCGCCAGCCCTTGCCGTCGATCACCTGCTCGTTGGCCAGCACGGTCTGGTCGACCGGGTCCCAGTTGACGACCTGGGTCTTGCGATAGGCGATGCCCTTCTCCAGCATCTTCAGGAACAGCCACTGGTTCCACTTGTAGTAGGTCGGATCGCAGGTGGCGATCTCGCGGCTCCAGTCGATCGCCAGGCCCATCGCCTGGAGCTGGCCGCGCATGTAGTCGATGTTCTCGTGGGTCCACTTGGACGGCGGCACGCCGTTCTTGAGCGCCGCGTTCTCGGCCGGCAGGCCGAAGGCGTCCCAGCCCATGGGCATGAGCACGTTGTAGCCCGACATGCGCAGGTAGCGCGCGAGCATGTCGTTGATGGTGTAGTTGCGCACGTGGCCCATGTGCAGCTTGCCGCTGGGGTAGGGCAGCATGGAGCAGGCGTAGTACTTCTTCCGGCTCGCGTCTTCGGTCACGCGGTAGGCATCGGCGGCCGTCCATTGCTGCTGGGCGCTGGCTTCGACTTCGGAGGGCTTGTAACTGGGATTCATGGGGGTTCGGACAACGGCCCGGCGCTCGGTCGGCCGGGGAGGATGGATTATCGGGGCCAACGCCCCTACAGTCTCGCCTCGGGCTCCGCGCGAACCAACTCCCCTCCTTCCACGCCGTCACCGTTTCCCTCCCATGCTCACCGAAGGACGGCCCTTTCCCCTGGGTGCCACGGCCGGCCCCGCCGGCATCAATTTCGCGCTCGCGGCGCCCGGCGCCACCCAGGTCGAACTCTGCCTCTTCGATGCGGCCGGCCGCGACGAGCGCCAGCGGCTGCGGCTGCCGGCCCGCACCGACGGCGTCTGGCACGGCCACCTCGACGGCGCCACCCCGGGCCTGGTCTACGGCTGGCGGGTGCACGGCCCCTGGGCGCCGCACGAGGGCGCCCGCTTCAACCCCGCCAAGGTGCTGCTCGACCCCTACGCGCGCGAGATCGTCGGGCGCTACGACGGCGGCGACCTGTTCGCCGGCCACGTGCCGGGCCAGCCCGCGCTGCGCGATCCGCGCGACAACGCCGCCGTCGCGCTCAAGGCGCGGGTCGAGGCGCCGGTGGCGGCCGCCGCCCTGCCGCCGCCGATCGAGACCCGACCGCGCATCGCCGCGACGGACCGCGTCATCTACGAACTGCACGTGCGCGGGCAGACCATGCGCCACCCCGACGTGCCCGAGGCCCTGCGCGGCACCTATGCCGGCCTGGCCGAGCCAGCGGTGCTCGATCCCTTGCGGCGCCTGGGCATCACCACCCTGAGCCTGCTGCCGGTCCAGCACCGCGCCGACGAGGAGCGGCTGCTCAAGGCCGGGCTGTCGAACTACTGGGGCTACAACACCATCGGCTGGTTCGCCCCGGACACGCGCTACTGGAGCGGGCGGCCCGGCACCACGCCGGCGAGCGAGTTCCGCGCCCTCGCCGAGGCGGTGCACGCGCGCGGCATGGAACTGGTCGTCGACGTCGTCTACAACCACAGCGCCGAGTCCGACGAGGCCGGGCCCACGCTGTCGCTGCGCGGCATCGACAACGCGCTGTACTACCGCCTGCGCGCCGACGACCGCGCCCGCTACGAGAACTGGACCGGCTGCGGCAACTGCCTGGACTTCGCCCAGCCGCGCGTGGTGCAGCTGGCCACCGACAGCCTGCGCCACTGGGTCCAGATGCTGGGCGTCGACGGCTTCCGCTTCGACCTGGCGCCGGTGCTGGCGCGCCGCGCGGATGGCGAGTTCGATCCGCGCGCGCCGTTCCTGACGGCGGTCGCGCAGGATCCGGTGCTGGCGCGCGCCCTGCTCATCGCCGAGCCCTGGGACATCGGTCCCGGCGGCTACCGGCTGGGCGGCTTCCCGCCCGGCTGGCTCGAATGGAACGACCGCTTCCGCGACGCCCAGCGCGGCTTCTGGCTCGACCACGGCACCGGCCTGGGCGAGTTCGCGCACCGCTTCGCCGGCTCCAGCGGCGAGTTCCAGCACAGCCAGCGAGCACCGACGGCGAGCGTCAATTTCGTCACCGCGCACGACGGCTTCACCCTGCGCGACCTGGTGAGCTACGAGGAGCGCCACAACCTCCCCAACGGCGAGGGCAATCGAGACGGCAGCAGCCGCAATCTCAGCCGCAACTGCGGCGTCGAGGGCGAGACGACCGACGAGACCGTGCGCGCGCGGCGCGCGCGTCTGCAGCGCGTGCTGCTGGCCGCGCTGCTGCTGTCGCAGGGCACGCCGATGCTGCTGGCCGGCGACGAGATCGGCCGCACCCAGCAGGGCAACAACAATGCCTACTGCCAGGACAACCCGACCACCTGGCTCGACTGGGAGCATGCCGATCCCGGGCTGAGGCGCTGCGTCGAGCAGCTGCTGGCGTTGCGACGCGAGGCCGCGCCGCTGCGCAGCACCGACTGGTGGCCGACGACGCCGCCCTCGGCGACGACCGGCCCCGGCGCGCCCCATGCGCTGCGCTGGCTGGCGCCCGACGGCACCGACATGCAGCCGGAGGACTGGCTGCGGCGCGGCCGTCACGCGCTGGCGATCCTGTTCGACGCGCCACCGCAGAAAGTGGCATGGCTCGTGCTGGTGAACGCCGGCGCCGAGGCGGTGGATTTCGACCTCCCGGCGGGCCGGTGGCTGCGGCGTTTCTCCAGCGAGGCGGCCGAGTCGCCGCAGGACGCGGCATGGGCCCGGCCGCTGGCCGGATCCTGCAGTCTGTCAGCCAATGGCCTGTGGCTCCTCGGCCGGGCGTCGGAGGCCGGCCCCGGTGCTACGCTGGAGTGATGAATGTCAGGGAGTCCCCAAAAAAACAATACAGCTCCGGCGCCGCGACTTCGCGGCAGCACGGGCGTTCCCATCCCAGGAGACACCATGGACTCACCACGCAACGCGGCCCCGCCGCTCCAGTCGCACCAGCTGGTGCGGCGCACCATCGCCCTCGTGCTGGCGGGTGGCCGCGGCTCGCGGCTCAAGCAACTGACCGACCGGCGCGCCAAGCCGGCGGTGTATTTCGGCGGCAAGTTCCGCATCATCGACTTCGCCCTGTCGAACTGCCTGAACTCGGGCATCCGGCGCATGGCGGTGGTCACGCAGTACAAGTCGCATTCGCTCATGCGCCACCTGCAGCGCGGCTGGAGTTTCCTGCGCGCCGAACTCAACGAGATGGTCGACGTGCTGCCGGCGCAGCAACGCACCGGCGACGAGCACTGGTATCGCGGCACGGCCGACGCGGTGTTCCAGAACCTCGACATCATCCAGACCCGCTCGACGCTGCACGACTATGTCGTGGTGCTGGCCGGTGATCACATCTACAAGATGGACTACTCCATCATGGTCAAGGACCATGCCGAGCGCGGCCTGGGCTGCACCGTCGGCTGCATCGAGGTGCCGCGCATGGAGGCCACCGCCTTCGGCGTGATGGCCATCGACGGCGACCGCAAGATCACCGCCTTCCTGGAGAAGCCGGCCGATCCGCCCGCCATGCCCGGCCATCCCGACACCGCGCTGGCGAGCATGGGCATCTATGTCTTCGACTCGAAGTACCTCTACCAGCTGCTGGAGGAGGACGCCGCCAATCCGGATTCCGAGCACGACTTCGGCAAGGACATCATCCCGCGCGCGGTCGCCGCGGGGCGCGCGCTGGCCCATCCGTTCGGCATGTCCTGCGTCACGCGCGGCCCGCGCGGCCCCGAGACGCGCGCCTACTGGCGCGACGTGGGCACGATCGATGCATTCTGGGCCGCCAACCTCGACCTCGCCTCCGTCACCCCCGAACTCGACATCTATGACACCGACTGGCCGATCTGGACCTATCAGCGCCAGCTGCCCCCCGCGAAGTTCGTCGTCGACCTCGACGGCAACAACGGCACGACGGTCAACACCATCGTCTCGGGCGGCTGCATCGTCTCGGGGTCGAAGGTGAAGGACTCGGTCCTGTTCTCGGGCGTGCGCATCCACTCGTTCTGCGACATCGGACAGGCCGTGCTGCTGCCCGACGTGGAGGTCGGCCGCGGCGCGCGGCTGCGCAAGGTGGTGGTCGACCGTGGCTGCGTGATCCCGGCGGGTATGGTCGTCGGCGAGGACCCCGAAGCCGACGCGGCACGCTTCGAGCGCACCGACACGGGCGTGGTGCTGGTCACGCGCGACATGCTCGCCGCTCTCGAGAAGGCCGCCGACTGATGCGTGTCCTGCAAGTCAGCGCCGAGCTGTTTCCACTGCTCAAGACCGGCGGGCTGGCCGACGTCACCGGCGCGCTGCCGCTGGCGCTCGCTGCCGCCGGCCTGCAGGTGCGCGTGCTGCTGCCGGGTTTCCCGGCCATCCTGGCGGGCGTGATCGACGCCGTCGACGTCGCGGCCTTCGAGGCGCCCTGGGGCGGGCGCGCGATGCTGCGGCTCGGCCGCATCGAGATCGCCCCGGCGTCGGCCAAGGCCGCGGCGACCCGCATCGACGCCTATGTGATCGACGCGCCCGCGCTCTACGACCGTCCGGGCAATCCGTACGAGGATCCGGCGCGCCAGCCCTACGGCGACAACCAGCGCCGCTTCGCGCTGCTCGGCTGGGCGGCGGCGCGCCTGGCGCAGGGCCTGGACCCGGCCTGGCGCCCCGAGGTGGTGCATGCGCACGACTGGCATGCCGGTCTCGCGCCCGCGTACATGGCCCTGGCCCCGGCCACGCCGGGCGTCGCGCGCGCGGCCAGTGTCTTCACGGTGCACAACCTGGCCTACCAGGGCGTCTTCCCGGCCTCGGACTTCGATGGCCTGGGCCTGCCGCGCGAGGCCTTCGACATCCGCGGCGTCGAATTCCACGGCCAGCTCTCGTTCATGAAGGCGGGCCTGTTCTACGCCGACCGGCTCACCACCGTCAGTCCCACCTATGCGCGCGAGATCCAGTCGCGCGAGCAGGGTTGCGGGCTCGAGGGCCTGCTGCGCGACCGCGCCGGCGCGCTCACGGGCATCCTCAACGGCGTCGACGCCACGATCTGGAACCCCGCCACCGACACGCTGCTTGCGCAGCGCTACGACGTGCGCCGTCCGGGCGGCAAGGACCTGTGCAAGGCGGAACTCCAGCAGGCCCTGGGCCTCGCCGTCGACCCCGACGCGCTGCTGTTCGTCATGGTCAGCCGCCTGACGTCGCAGAAGGGCCAACCGCTGGTGCTCGACGGACTCGACGCCCTGCTCGCGCGCGGCGGCCAGCTGGCCGTGCTCGGCAGCGGCGACGCCGCGCTGGAACGCGCCTTCAGCGAACGCGCCGCCGCCGCGCCGCGCTCGGTGAGCGCGACCATCGGCTACGACGAACGCTTCGCGCACCGGCTCTTCGGCGCCGGCGACGTGACGCTGGTGCCCTCGATGTTCGAGCCCTGCGGACTGACCCAGATGTACGGCCTGCGCTATGGCTGCCTGCCGCTGGTGCACCGGGTCGGCGGCCTGGCCGACACGGTGGTCGACTGCGCGCTGGAGCACATGGCCGACGGCAGCGCCAATGGCTTCGTCTTCGACGGCTTCGATCCCGCGGCCTATGCCGCCGCCGTGCGGCGCGCCTTCGCCCTCTACGAGAGGCCGGCCGACTGGCGCCGCGTGCGCGCCACCGCCATGCGCCGACCCGCCGACTGGTCCGACGCCGCGATGCGCTATGCCGATGTCTATCGGCAGGCGCTGGCGGCCTGAGGACGGGAACCGTCCCTCCTTCCACCATCGCGCCGAAACGCTTTCCCCCCAACGACGAGTCCTCCTCCCATGACGATCAAAGACTTCGCCTACGACCACCCCGATCGTGACGTCGCCGCCTTCAAGCGCGCCGTGGCCAACAAGCTCATCTACGCCGTCGGCAAGGATCCCGTGACAGCGAGTCCCGACGACTGGCTCAACGCCACCGCGCTGGCCGTGCGCGACCAGCTGGTCGAACGCTGGATGGCGACCACGCGCGCGAGCTACGACCAGGAGCTCAAGCGCGTCTACTACCTGTCGATGGAGTTCCTCATCGGACGCACCTTCACCAATGCCCTGCTGGCGCTCGACCTGCAGGCCACGGTGAAGCAGGCACTGGCCGACTTCGGCGTCGACATGTCGGAACTGGCCGAACGCGAACCCGACGCGGCCCTGGGCAACGGCGGTCTGGGCCGGCTCGCGGCCTGCTTCCTCGATTCGATGGCCACGCTGGGCGTGCCCGGCTTCGGCTACGGCATCCGCTACGAATACGGCATGTTCCGCCAGAAGATCGTCGACGGCCAGCAGGTCGAGACGCCCGACTACTGGCTCACGCGCGGCAATCCGTGGGAATTCCAGCGGCCCGAGGTCACCTACCGGGTGCGCTTCGGCGGCCGCGTGCAGCGCCGCGCCGGTCCCCAGCGCGAGGGCCAGCCGCCCAGCTCGCAGGCCGAACCCTTCGGCGCGGCCGACTGGGTCGACACGCACGACGTGCTGGCCATGGCCTACGACACCATCATCCCGGGCTACGGCACGCAGGCGACCAACACGCTGCGCCTGTGGTCGGCGCGCGCGACCGAGGAGATCGACCTGTCGGCCTTCAATCGCGGCAACTACATGCAGGCGGTGGAGAGCAAGAACCATTCGGAGAACGTCTCGCGCGTGCTCTACCCGGACGACTCCACGCCCTCGGGCCGCGAGCTGCGCCTGCACCAGGAATACTTCTTCGTCAGCGCCAGCGTGCAGGACCTGCTGCGTCGCTACCTGCGCAACCACGACACCTTCGACGCCCTGTCCGACCAGGTCAGCATCCACCTGAACGACACCCACCCGGTGCTGGCGGTGCCGGAGCTCATGCGCCTGCTGCTCGACGAGCACGGCCTCGACTGGGACAGCGCCTGGGCGCAGACGCAGAAGGTCTTCAGCTACACCAACCACACGCTGATGCACGAGGCGCTGGAGACCTGGCCGGTGGAGATGATGGGCCGCATCCTGCCGCGCCACCTGCAGATCCTCTACGACCTGAATTCGCGCTTCCTGGGCTCCGTGACCGAGCGGCTGGGCAACGACGTCGAACTGCTGCGGCGCCTGTCGCTGATCGACGAGACCGGCGAGCGGCGCGTGCGGATGGCCTACGTGGCGGTGCTGGCGAGCCATTCGATCAACGGCGTCTCCGGGCTGCATTCGGAGCTCATGACGCAGTCGATCTTCGCGGACTTCTACCGCCTGTTCCCGGAACGCTTCAACAACAAGACCAATGGCGTGACGCCACGGCGCTGGCTGGCGCAGGCCAACCCGCCGCTGGCCGCCCTGCTCGACCAGCGCATCGGCCGCGGCTGGCGGCGCGACCTGACGCAGCTCGAGGCCCTGCGCCCGATGGCCCAGCAGGCGCCCTTCGTGCGCGCCTTCCGCCACGCCAAGCGCGAGAACAAGCTGCGACTGGCCAACTGGATCGAGCAGCACATGGGGCTGGTGATCGACACCGACGCGATGTTCGACGTCCAGGTCAAGCGCATCCACGAATACAAGCGCCAGCTCCTGAACGTGCTGCACGTGATCTCGCGCTACCACCGCATCGTCGCCGCCCACGACGCCGGCCAGCCGGCCGACCTGGTGCCGCGCGTGGTGGTGTTCGCGGGCAAGGCGGCCTCGGCGTACCACGCGGCCAAGCTGGTGATCCGCCTCATCAACGACGTCGCCGCCGTCGTCAACAACGACCCGCGCGTGGGCAAGCTGCTCAAGGTGGTGTTCCTGCCCAACTACAGCGTCAGCCTGGCCGAGATCATCATGCCGGCGGCCGACCTCTCCGAGCAGATCTCCACCGCCGGCACCGAGGCCTCGGGCACCGGCAACATGAAGTTCGCGCTCAATGGCGCACTGACCATCGGCACGCTCGACGGCGCGAACGTCGAGATGAAGGAGAACGTCGGCGACGAGAACATCTTCATCTTCGGCAACACCACGCCGCAGGTGGCCGACATCCGTGCCCAGGGCTACCAGCCGCGCCATTTCTACGAGTCGAATCCCGAGCTGAAGGCCGTGCTCGACGCCATCCGCGATGGCGCCTTCTCGCCCGGCGAGCCGGCGCGCTACCAGGGCATCTTCGACACGCTGGTGAACTGGGGCGACCAGTACCTGCTGCTGGCGGACTATGCGAGCTATGTCGCGATGCAGGGCCGGGTCGACGCGCTCTATCGCGATGCCGACGCCTGGACGCGCATGGCGATCCTGAACGTGGCGGGCATGGGAGCGTTCTCGTCGGACCGCACCATCGCGCAATACGCGCACGAGATCTGGCAGACCAAGCCGGTCCTGCTCGCCTGAGTCGCGCCCGGCAGCCGCCGCAAGGCGGCGGCCGCCGCTCCGCGGCGCCGTCCGGTCAGCGCGCCGGCGCGCTGGCCGGCGCTTCGGCGACGAAGCCGATGCGCGTGAGGCCGGCGCGGCCGGCGATGGCCATCAGCTCGACGATGCGGCCATAGGGAACGGCGCGGTCGGCCCGCAACTGGATCTCGGTGTCCGGCGCGGTCCTGGCAAGGTCCTGCAGGCGCGTCGCCAATGTCGCGTCGTCGACCGGCTGGTCGTCGAGGAACAGGGCGCCCCGGCCGTCGACGGACAGGCGCGCGGCTCGTGGCGGCTGGGCGGTGGTGGCGGCCCGGCCGGCATCGGCGCGCGGCAGATCGACGCGGATGGCGCTCGCCATCAGGGGCGCGGTGACGATGAAGATCACCACCAGCACCAGCATCACGTCGACCAGCGGCGTCACGTTGATGTCGGAGAGCGGACGCTGGCCGCCGGCACCGGTCGAGCGGCCACCGCCCGCCGAGGAGACACCGCCTGCGAGACCACCGCGACCGAAGGCCATCGCGTCACACCGGCATCGGTCGCGCCGGCGGCAGCGGCGCCGCCATCGGCTTGGGCTGGCCGAAGACATCCAGCAGGTCGTGCGCGAAGCCCTCGAGCTCGGCCTCGATGCGGCCGATGAAGCGGCCGAACACGTTGTAGGCCAGCACCGCCGGCAGGGCGACCGCCAGGCCGAGGGCGGTCATGACCAGCGCCTCGCCGACCGGGCCCGCGACGCGGTCGATGGTGAGGCCGCCGCTGGCGGCGCCCATGCCCGCGAGCGCGCCCCGGATGCCCCACACGGTGCCGAGGAGACCGACGAAGGGTGCCGTGGCGCCGACCGTGGCCAGCAGGATCTGGCCGGCCTGCAAGCGCCGCAGGACGGTGTGCAGCGCATCGCGCAGGGTCCGCGTCAGGCGGGCATCGTGACCACCGGCCATGCCCAGGCTCGTCGAATCGACATCCATCGACGGTCGCTGCGCGCGCGCGGCGAACTCGCGCAGCGCCAGGACCGTGGGCGAGATCCAGCGCGAGGCGTCGAACGCTGCCAGACCGCGTTCGGCATCGGCCAGCGTCGGCGCCTGCCAGAACGCCGCGATGCCACGCAGCACCGCGCGCGTGCCGCCGCGCAGCAGCCATGCCTTCCACAGGATCGTCACCCAGCTGGCCACCGACATCGCCGCCAGCAATGCCGCCACCGCTCGGCTGACGCCGTCACCGTGTGCGAGCAGCTGCAGCGCGGTCATGGCCGGCGGTCTCTCAGCGCAGGCCCAGCACGTCGAACATGTCGAACAGGCCCGTCTGGCGCGTCGCCAGGAAACGCGCCGCGCGCAGGCTGCCCTGCGCATAGGTCGTGCGGCTGGCGGACTTGTGGGTGATCTCGATGCGCTCGCCGGTGCCGGCGAAGAGCACCGTGTGGTCGCCGACGATGTCACCGCCGCGGATGGTGGCGAAGCCGATCGACGACGGATCGCGCTCGCCGGTCACGCCCTCGCGCGCGTAGACGGCGCAGTCCTTGAGATCGCGCCCGAGCGCCTCGGCGATCACCTCGCCCATCTTCAGCGCGGTGCCCGAGGGCGCATCGACCTTGTGGCGATGGTGCGCTTCGATGATCTCGATGTCGTATCCGGTGGAGAGGGCCCGGGCCGCCATCTCCAGCAGCTTGAGGGTCACGTTCACGCCCACGCTCATGTTGGGCGCCATCACGATGGCGATGTCCCGGGCGATGTCGGCGATCTCCGCCTTCTGCGCCTCGCTGAAGCCGGTGGTGCCGATGACCGCGCGCACCCCCAGTTCGCGGCATGCGGCCAAGTGGGCCAGCGTGCCTTCGGGTCGCGTGAAATCGATGAGCACCTGCGCATCGCGCAGGCCGGTGCGCAGGTCGTCGACGATCGGCACGCCACTGTCGAAGCCCAGGAAGGCACCGGCATCGCTGCCGATCGCGGCACTGCCCGCCACGTCGAGGGCACCGGCCAGCGAACAGTCCGCGGCATCGCGCACGGCCTCGATCAGCATGCGGCCCATGCGCCCGGAAGCGCCGGCGATCGCGATGCGATGCGGTGCGTTCGCCGTCGGCGTGGCGCTGGCCGGGGAAGGGGGAGAAGCGGTAGAGGCAGCGGGAGAGGTCACGGGGAAAGGCCTTCAACGGTTCGACGGACCCGGAACCGCTTCGAGGTGAGCGCCGGCCTGGCGGCACGACGCCGGGACAACGACGGGACGACGCCTGGGACGTGCCGCCATGGGATCGAGCGCCTCAGCGCTCCAAGGGTGGGTAGCTGGCGGGCAGCGGCGGCAGCGGTTCGCTCGTGCCGCCCGATGTGCCCGGTGCCTTCGCGGGCGCCACCTTGTCGAGCTGCGCTTCGGAGGCTTCCAGCACCGGCACCCGGCCCGTGCGGCGGCGGGTGTCGAGCGTGGCGACGAACTCCTGCTCGCTCGGCATGGGATCGCCCTCGAAGCGGTCGAGCAATTCGCCGTTGAAGAACAGCGTGAGACGACGCTGCTGGGGCTCGACGCCCTGGCGTCGGATGGTGAAGACGTAATCCCAGCGATCGGAGTGGAAGACGTCGGTCAGCAACGAGGTGCCCAGGATCTCGCGCACCTGCTGGCGCGACATGCCCGGCTTGAGCAACTCGACCTGCTCCTTGGAGACGAAGTTGCCCTGCACCACCTCGACCTTGTAAGGGGTCACCGCGACCAGTGCGCCCCGGGTGCGTTCGGTGACGCCGCTGCAGGCGGTCAACGCCAGCAAGCTCAAGCCTGCGGCAGCGGCCATCAGCCGCGAACGGCTTTGGAGATCGACAAGCATGAAAGGAGGATGGAACGATATGATCGGACGATTGTAACGGCTGCCCTTCGGAGGCTCATCCCTGCAGGGCAGGTGCAGGAAAAGACCATGGGCAACATCGACGAACTCAAGAGCACGGGCCTGAAGGCCACGCTGCCCCGCCTGAAGATCCTCCAGATCTTCCAGACCACCAGTCAGCGGCACATGACCGCAGAAGATGTCTTCCGCGTGTTGCTGAACGAGCGCTCCGACATCGGGCTGGCCACCGTCTATCGCGTCCTGACCCAGTTCGAGCAGGCCGGTATCCTGGAGCGCAGTCATTTCGAGAGCGGCAAGGCGGTCTATGAGCTCAACGAGGGTTCGCACCACGACCACCTGATCTGCACCTCGTGCGGCAAGGTCGAGGAGTTCTACGACGCGGAGATCGAGAGCCGTCAGCAACTCGTGGCCAAGGACAAGGGGTGGATCCTGCAGGACCACGCGATGTCGCTGTATGGCCTGTGCGCGGACTGCGTGCACAAGCGCTGAGCCTGTTCGGGCCTCCGGTCCGTCGTCAGCTGTCCGCGCTGTTCTCCATGGCCTGCTGATGACGGGCGACGAAGTCGGCATAGGTGTCGATGCCGCGCAGTTGCAGGATGGAATTGCGCACTGCGGCCTCGACCAGCACGGCGATGTTGCGTCCCGCGACCACCTGGATGATGACCTTGCGGACCGGGATGCCCAGCACGTCCTGCGTCAACGGCGCCGCGGGCATGCGTTCGTAGTCGCGCTCGAAGCTGTCGCGGCGCACGAGATGGACGATCAGCTTCAGGCGCATCTTCCGCCGTACCGCCGTCTCGCCGAAGATGGCGCGGATGTCCAGGAGACCGATGCCTCGCACCTCCAGCAGGTTCTGCAACAGCTCGGGGCAACGCCCTTCGATGGTGTTCTGGTTGATGCGGAACAGGTCGATCGCATCGTCGGCGACCAGGCCGTTGCCACGCGAGATCAATTCGAGTCCCAGTTCGCTCTTTCCCAGTCCCGACTCGCCCGTGATCATCACGCCCAGGCCCAGGATGTCCATGAAGACGCCATGCATCGACGTCCGCTCGGCGAAATGCTTGGACAGGTAGGCACGCAGCAGGTCGATCACGAAGGCGGAGCTCTCGCGCGTCGCGAAGAGCGGCAGTTGCGCGCGCTCGCAGATGGCGAGCAGTTCGTCCGGAGCTGCCTGGCCATCGGCCAGCACGAGCATCGGTGGCTCCAGCATCACGATGCGCGCGACGCGCCGCGCGCAATCCTCCTTGGTCCCCCGCGTCAGGTAGGCGACCTCGCGCATCCCCATGATCTGGACGCGGTAGGGATGGATGTAGTTGAGGTAGCCCACCAGATCGGCCGCGGACTGGGCACGACTGATGACGTCAGGGTCGAACTGGCGCTCCGAGGCACCCAGGCCAGCCAGCCATTCCCAACGCAGTGACGCGCGGAACTCCTCGAACATGGCATCCGCGCTGATCACCGTCGGTTTCATGCGCGTCGCGTCGAGGGAAGGTTCAGATGACCTGTGCCGATTGCCAGCCGGCGATCAAGGCATGGAGCGCCTGTGCGTCCGTGCTCGACTTGATCTGCTCGCGCAGATTGGCGTCGCTCAGGAGCTCGGCAATCTCCGACAGGATTTCAAGATGCTTCTGAGTCGCTGCTTCCGGAACCAACAGGAAAATCAGCAGCACGACAGGTTGTTCGTCAGGCGCGTCGAACCCGATGGGATCGGCCAGCCGGAACACCGACGCCATGGGCGACTTGAGACCCTTGATGCGGCCGTGGGGAATTGCGACGCCATGACCGAGTCCGGTGGAACCCAGTCGCTCCCTGGCGAAGAGACTGTCGGTGATGAGTGCCCGGGCAAGGCCGTGTAGGTTCTCGAACAGGAGCCCGGCTTCCTCGAAAGCACGTTTTTTGCTCGTGGCGTCGACGCTCACGAGGACTTGAGCGGGCGGCAGGATGGACGCGAGACGGTTCATGGTGATGGCGGGGCGGGGGCGATTATGCACCCGCATCCCAAAAAGCCAAGGCCACCCGAAGGTGGCCCGCAATAGGACTTGCCCGGATGTCGGATCACATCACGCGTTTGGGCGCTTCATGGTGATGATCCTGCAGTCGATCCTTGTGCCTCACCACCTGGCGATCGAGTTTGTCGACCAACTCGTCGACGGCGGCATACAGATCAGCGTGGCTCGATTCCGCGAACATGTCGTTGCCCTTGACGTGGATGTTGCATTCCGCCTTCTGGCGTCGTTCCTTTTCCTTCTGGTTTTCCACCGTGAGAATCACCTTGACATCGACCACCTGGTCGAAATGCCGGGTGATCCGGTCGAGCTTGGTGGTGACGTAATTGCGCAATGCGGGAGAAACGTCGAGGTGATGACCGCTGATCGTCAAATTCATGAAATGACCTCCTGGAATTGACGGTTGGGAAGATGACCGGTGCTTCGGAGCGAGGCACCGATCGGCGAAAAGACCTGGGTGGAAACACACTCCTGGAATCAGGATGTGGCGCAGGAAATGATCGGGAGTGAAGGGTTCGTTCGCACAAAGATGGACCTGCCTCCGATCCTCGAAGAGTCAGACAAAAGCGCGAATCAGAGCGCGCGGATTCACTATGCCCAAGGTGCCAGCGCATTGCAACAAGGGCGATGCGGCTCGCTGGAAACCGGCTGTTTGAATGGTATTAATGCTATTTTATTCATAGCATGACAGCCTTGATGGATCAACCGTCCCGCACTCCTTAAGAAAAAAGGCCATGCTTCCAAACAGTCGCTGCGACCCTTCCGGTCGCAAGGCCAACCGCTGCTTCGAAGCCGGCATCACCGGCGGGTCGGAAGTTGCCTTCGACCTCTCGTCATCGCCCTGTCATCGCCGTTTCATCGCCATGCCGCCCGCATGCGGCTGAGCAGGTCGATGGTGGCCGGTGGTGGTGGCACCACCGATCTCGGCGGCGGCGGGGGCGGCCAGACGACCTGCTCGAAGCGGCCGAGATCGGCTTCGGCGATGAAGCGGGTCCGCGAGGCGTACATGTGGCGATCGCCACGCACGGCCTGCTGCGTGACATAGAAGCGCTGGGGCACCAGGATGTGCAGATGGTCCCGGGCCCGCGTCATGGCCACGTAGAGCAGCCGGCGCTCCTCTTCCAGTTCCTGCGGTCCCTGCGCCACGTCGGCGGGCATGCAGCCGTCGACGACGTTGAGCACATGCACCGAGGTCCATTCCTGGCCCTTGGCCGAATGGATGGTCGACAGGACGAGATAGTCCTCGTCGAGCAGCGGCGGTCCGGGCCGGTCGCTGGTCGCTTCGGGCGGGTCGAGGGTCAGTTCGGTCAGGAAACGCTCGCGCGAACCGTAGCCGGCGGCGAGCCGGACGAGTTGCTCGATGTCGCCACGCCGGACGGCGGCATCCTCGTACAGGCGATCGAGATGCGGAAGGTACCAGCGCATGGCGATCTCCATGTCGGCCGGCCAGGCCAGGTCCGACCGGCGCAATGCCGCATAGGCATCCGCGAAACGCTTCCATTCCACCTTCGCGCCGGACGGCGGCACGAAGTCCCGCATCGCAGCGGCGGGATCGGCGGCCTCGTCCATCGCATCGAGCAGTCGCGCGGAGGTGACCGGTCCGATGCCGGGGATGAATTGCGTGACGCGGAATCCCGCCATCCGGCCACGCGGGTTCTGGGCGAAGCGCAGGATCGCCAGCAGATCCTTGACGTGCGCCGCCTCCAGGAACTTGAGACCGCCGTACTTGACGAACGGGATGTTGCGCCGCGCCAGTTCGAGCTCGAGCGCCGCGCTGTGGTACGAGGTCCGGAACAGCACGGCCTGCGACTTGAGCGCCAGGCCGCCTTCACGATGCGCCAGCACGCGATCGGCCACCCATTGCGCCTGTCCGGCTTCGTCGGGCACCAGCACGAGTTGCGGCCGGCCAGCCGATGGCTTGTCGGTCCAGAGGGTCTTGGCATGCCGCTCGGCCGCGGCGGCGATGACCGCGTTGGAGACATCGAGGATCGGCTGCGTGGAGCGGTAGTTGCGCTCCAGCGTGACGATGCGTGCCTCCACCGGCCGAGGTCCGTCGGGCGAGTGCCGCTGGAACAATCCCGGGAAATCGAGGATGTTGCGCACCGTCGCCCCGCGGAAGGAATAGATCGACTGGGCGTCGTCGCCGACCACCGTGAGGCCGCGCCCATCGGGTCGCAGCCCGAGCAGGATCGAGGCCTGCAGGCGGTTGGTGTCCTGGTACTCGTCCACCAGGATGTGGTCGAAACGCGCGCCGACATCGGCCGCGAGCGCGGCGTCGGACACCATGCCGGCCCAGTACAGCAGGAGATCGTCGTAGTCCAGCGCATGCTGGTCCTGCTTGGCATCGACATAGGCGCCGAAGAGGCGCTTCAACTCGACCTCCCATTCGGCGCACCACGGAAAGGCTTCCGCCAGCACCTGCCCGAGCGGCGCGCAGGTGTTGACGGCGCGCGAATAGATCGACAGGCAGGTGCCCTTCTGCGGAAAGCGCCGGGTCGTGGACGACAGGCCCAGGTCGTGCCGCACCAGGCCCATCAGATCCTCGGCATCGCCGCGGTCGTGGATGGTGAAGTTCTCGTTCAGGCCGATCCGGCCGGCGTACTCGCGCAGCAGCCGCGCCCCGATGCCATGGAAGGTTCCGGCCCAGGGCAGCGCGGGCGCGGCATCGTCACGCAGTCCCAGCACACGCATGGCGACCTGACCGGCCCGGCGGGTCATCTCCTGCGCCGCGCGACGCGAGAAGGTCA
>Ga0308164_10001340_pt1 | contig 29465 bp, 29 predicted proteins | sample PhyTR2_FD_201031 | JGI IMG/M metagenome (GOLD analysis project Ga0308164, IMG submission 201031) | Phyllosphere microbial communities from UC Gill Tract Community Farm, Albany, California, United States - DLSLT.R2 | ecosystem: Host-associated > Plants > Phyllosphere > Unclassified | place: USA... | reverse complement strand
GCTTCAAGAACGGCTATGTGGGCTTTGTGCTGAATCAAGCGCAGCGCTTGCCGGCCAACCTGCAAGGAGGCGCCAGATGAGACGATTGTGGCTCTGCCTGCTGCTGGCCCTGCCCGTTCAGGGTTTTGCTTACTGCTTCCAAGCCGCCGGGCAGCGCCAAGCGGTTGACCCTTTGCTGCTGGAGGCGATCGCCATTCAGGAAAGCGGCCTTAGGCAGAACGCTATAAACCGCAACTACGATGACAGCGGCAAGCTGCGCAGCACCGATTACGGTGTCATGCAGATCAACACCGCCAATGCCAACAAGCTGGTCCAGATGGGGCTGATTCGGCAACCGGACGATCTGCTCAAGGATGCCTGTTTCAACGTTCAGGCCGGTGCCTGGGTATTAGCCCGTCACCTACGCGTTTGCGGCAATACCTGGCGATGCCTCGGCTCCTACAACGCAGGGTTTCATCCCTCGGCCAGGCAGGAAGCAAGGAGGCTGCTGTACGCCCAATTGGTTCGAAACATCTACGACCGCCTCAAGGCGCGTCGCGCACCGCCTGCTCACCTCGCCATTCGTTAACGACTGCATCCCGCGCAGGGGTGTAGGGAGACTTTCCATGAAGCATCTTCTATTCACTGCTCCTGCGGTGGCCTTGCTGCTGGCTGGCTGTCAGGCGTTTCAGCAAAAGCCCGCGGTAACTGCCGCACCTGATCCCGCTCTTGTGCGCCTGGTTGCCCAGCAACAGGTGCTGTGGCAGGAAGGTGCGCTCAACACCGTATCGCCGCTGCCGGCCGATGCCATCCTGGCCAACACCGACGTGGTGTCAGTCAACTGGTCCGGTGACGCCGTGGAGCTGCTGTCGCACGTTGCCAGGCAACGCGGGGCACGGTTCAACTGGACCGGTGTGCGCCTGCCGCTGCCGGTCAATATTCATGTTCAAGGCGTGACCTATCAGAACCTGCTGCACATGATCCAGATGCAGACCGCCTGGCGGGCCACGCTGCATCAGCTGCCCAGTCAGCTGACCTTGGCGTTCATGCAAGCGCAGCCCCCGGAGCAAACCCGAGGTCGGCCATGAAAAGAACTCTGCTGGCCCTTATCTGTGTGCAGGGCCTGGCAGGGTGTGCGCAAACCCAGACGGCAAGCCCGTCTGATGCGCCGCCTGCCATGGACCGCTACCTCAATGCGACCAAGCCTGATGCTTCACAGGTTTCCGATACACGTCGCCAGTTACTCGAAGAAGCGGGCCGTACCATCGGCTTTCGAGGTGGCAAGGCCCAGCGCTCGTGGGAGATTCGTCAGGTCTTGGACGTGCGCTTTGGCCGACTGGAAGTCATCTACGACTTCAAGACACTGATCAGCAAGCAGGGCTGGTTGCCGCCGGTGATCGATGAGGCGTTGGACGTGGCCCACATCACCCCCGGCCAGATCCGTACGTCCAACCATGTCTACGAAATCATCGCGCCGGAGCGGTTTGTCAGCAATCCGCCGTCCTGGCGGACCTGGTTGCTGGCAGGCCTTTCGTCTGCAGCAACTGATGGACCTGAATCAGCAGTCATGCCGGAAAACAGCGTGCAGAAGGCGCTGTGGCAGACCGCGATCAAAAAAGGCTGGGAGGAAGGGCGCATCAGCGCGGATCACACCTTGGAAGCCAACTTCAACCGATTGACCCGCGATTACCGAGGCATGTTGCTGTACTCCCAGCTGCTGCGTCAGGGCTTCATCACCCGGCCTGTGGTGACCGACCAGCAACAGACGGTCACAGGCGATCGGCAGAAGCTGATGACGGGCGATCGGGTACGGACGATCAAGGAAAACGCAGGCTTTGTGCCTGATAAGACTCAATGGCAGCCGGTAATCCGGAAGGAAAAGCCATGATCGATGCAATCCAATTCAGCCCCTTCGACTTCAGCCACGGCGTGAACGATCTGTCGATGCGAGAGTTCTTCGTGTGGTGTGCACGGCAAAACGTCAGCGACATCCACATCCAGGGCGGCAACAACCTGGTGGTTGATCAGCATGGCCGTAAACGTCGGGCCAGCGCCTTCGTCCTGGCGGACGACACCCTGGGCAAGGTGATCGATGACATCTTCAGTCCTGAGGTCCGGTCAATGGTCAAGGGTGGCCGTCCAGTAGACAGGGCCTTGCAGCTGGACGGGGACATGCACAACCGGTACGGCCTGGAGCGAGGTGAGCGTTTGCGCTTTCGCTGCAACTTCGTGCAGGCCACGGCAGGCCGTCTGGACACCACCATCGCCGTAACCATGCGGATCATTCCTACGGATATCCCTGATATCACGAAAATGGGGATCGAGGCCGATCTGTTCGAAGCGCTCTTACCTCCCAATGGCTTGGGCATCCTGGGCGGCATCACGGGATCGGGGAAAAGTACCCTGGCTGCAGCGGCCTATCGGTACTGTCAAACCACGGACCCCGACCGCAAGATCACCACGATCGAGGATCCAATCGAGTTTGTGCTGGGTCGTTCCGAGGACATCCTGCAGCCCACGCAACTGCAAATCAGGCGCGATGTTGAAACGTATGCAGAGGCCATTCGCGCTGACCTTCGACGCGCACCATCGATCATCGGCATCGGTGAGATGCGCGACCTGGAAACCTTTCAAGCGGGTGTTTTGGCGGGCCAGCTGGGTCACTTCAACCTGACCACGATGCACATCCACTCACCCGGTGAGGCCATACCGCGTTGCCTGACCATGGTGCCGGCAGAAATGCGCGAGGCCACGGCTCGCGACCTGCTGGGGGTGCTGCAGTACATCGTGGTGCAGAAGCTGCTGCGTACCACCGATGGCAAGCGCACGGCGGTGCGCGAATACATCGTCTTCGATGACCCGTTGCGCGCCAAGCTGGCAGAGCTGACTTACACCCAGTGGGGCCAGCACATCGATAGCGTTATTCGCCTGGAGCAGCGGCGTATTGCCGACCAGGCCTGGCGGCTGTACCAGCAGGACATCATCGAGCAGGCAGAGCTGCGCATGGCCATGACCGCTCATCAACAACGTGCTTTTGAACAAGGACAAGCGGCATGAAACGAATCATTGGGCGGTTTCACATTTCAGCCACATTTGCCGTGATATCCCTGATAACAGGCGCCGTTCAGGCTGCGCAGGTTGAGGTAGGTTTCTCCCCGGAAGGCAGCGCAGAGACGCTGGTGGTCGACGTGATCCAGAAGGCGGAACACCAGATCCTGCTGATGGGTTACAGCTTCACCTCACCAAGCGTGGTGAAGGCACTGGTTGCGGCCAAGCGGCGTGGAGTGGACGTACAGGTCGTGCTCGATGCGCGTGGCAACGAGGGCAACAGCAGCAAGGCGGCGATGAACCTGATTGCCAATGCTGGCATCGCGTTGCGCACGAATGCGGCCTACAAGATCCAGCATGACAAGGTGATCATTACCGATGGCCGCAACGTTGAAACCGGGTCATTCAACTACTCATCAGCTGCTGCGCATTCGAACAGCGAGAACGCCCTGGTGCTGTGGGATGTTCCAGATGTGGCCAAGGTGTACACCCAGCACTGGCAGTCACGATGGGACAAGGGGCAGGCCTACCAAGCGGGCTACTAGCCCAAGCCTGGAGCTGGCTAGCTTCTACACAGCGCTTCACGGAGGAAAGTCTATGTGTGACAAGTATAGAGATCAGCCTGCAGAAGACCGAAAGGCCTTCCAGGACATCGTTGAGTTGATCACCACCATCACAATGGAAGAAGTCTTGGCGCTGTATCACTGTGCCTCCGGCCTGGTTCGTTGCGAGATCGAAAATGCTGTCCGGCAACTGATCCAGCAAGGCAATCACACGCTATCGGCACAATTCCCGGAATGGGCGTCATAGCCTCGGCGTAGCGGCATACCTTCCCCACCTTCAGCACCTGCATATTCAACTTCAGATCAACGGACTCATCGGCTGCGGTATGTGCTGAGAAGGCCCTGGTCTGCGTTGCTATGGGAGCAACAAATGACTGTTGAAAAGTCGGATCGACCCTCGGGTTTCTGGCGCAATGCTTCGCGCCTGCTCAACCTGTACGGCATCCCTGCACCATTGTTTCTGCTGTACCTGGCCTGGTTTCGCTTTCCATCTTGGACGACGATTTATGTGGTGAGCGGCCTCATCGCAGGGTTTCGCCTGCTCTCGCATTTTGGCTGGACGTACAAGGTGCTGATAGCGCGACTGGTGTACCTGGTGCGTGGCAACAAGCTATCTGGACGGCCCTGGTGGTACCGACGTTTCACCGAGGGAGGCTAGAAAATGGCACTATCCATTGAACAGGCTAAAGCACTCGTAATCGAGTTTTGCGCTACATACCCGGTCGCCGCCAAAATCGGCTTTAAAATCAGAGAGACGCAGGAGGAATTATATGGACCACAAGCCACCCGAGAAGCCGCAGGAACCATCCTCGGTTCATTTCATCCAGGACGACAACGAGCCCTTTTCGCCACTTCCGGATTTCGCGACGAGGCACACTTTAGACGAGTTGTTAGGCACGAAATACTTGGCCACTTTGGAATTAATACGTTCCATCCAGAAGAAAAACGAGCGCTCCTAGAAGCGATCGTTGAGGCCCGCGATCAACCGGGCCTGCGAGACACATGGGCCATTGTAGATCGTGTCTATCCAGGTATCAGCGAGCTGCGCAAAGCCGAGGAGGTTTACGCCTTCTCCTGCGAAGACATCGAGCCCCACGTTCGCACCCTTGCATCACCTGGCGCTCAAGCGCTGCAGCAAGCCTGCATTGATCGCCGGCGGCCTTTGACCTTCGAAGATCTGATCAACCTCACCACCATGGTGGCCGAGGGGCTACATGATCGCACCCGATCGCAGCAAACCTTTCCCGAATCCGATTCTGCCCAGTTCAAGCAGGAATCCCCCATGAAAACCTCCGAATACCCGGTGTGGCTCGCCGTGCAGCCTGACGATCGCGAAAAAATGCGCGCTGCAGCCGGACAACTGAGCAATGGTCGGTCGGCTGTTGGCTGGGACAAAGAAGAAAAGCTTTGGTACGCCCGGCCTGGCTGTGACCTTAATCGCATCCAGGAATGGTTGCCCGATCGCAGCATGCGGGCAGGAGGCGGTGATCCTGAAGCTCAATTCCTGGACGCGTTGACTCAGGCAGGGCTGGTCATCAAAGGAATGCCCGTGATGAATGGTGTTCGTCAGCGGGTGCCCACCATTGACGACAAGGGCAGCAAGACCAGCGGTGTTTACTGTGGCTATCTGGATCGCAAGCCAGCAGGTTGGTTTATCAATTACCACCAGGCTCAGTCTTCGAAGGACGTGTCCAACTGGGTAGCGACAGGAGGCGAAGCCGACCCGGTAGCCCGCTTGCACATCCGGGCTGCGGCCAAGCAATCCCGCGAAGATGTCCTTCGAGAACGCGCAGCGTTGCATGCAGAAAAGACGCTGGAAGCGAAAACGCTTTACGACCAACTACCCGCTGCCGACCCCTCGCACCCTTACCTGGTGCGAAAGGGGATTCCCCCGACGCCCGAAATTCGTCAAACACGAAACGGCGCCCTGGTGGTGCCGTTTTTTTCTGCCCAAGGAACCTTCAAGACCCTGCAATACATCCCGGAAACGGGGGACAAGCTGTTGTTCAAGGATGCGCCGAAGCAGGGGAATTACCTGGTAGTCGGCGGGCCGTTGGAGCCTGGCCAGCCGATCCTCTACGCCGAAGGCTATGCCACGGCGCGCAGCTTGAATCTGGCCACTGACCGTCCGGTGGTCATGACTATCGACGCCGGCAACATGGTGGTAGTCGCCCAGATCCTTCACCAGCAGTTCCCTGAAAGTCCTCATCTGTTTCTGGCCGATTTCGACCATGCAAAGCTAGAGAACAAGGGCCTGCTCATGGCCACAGAGGCGGCAGAGCTGGTCGGTGGCAGGGTGATTTACCCCGCCTTCAACGAAAGCGAAATCGCCCAAGGCTTCACCGACTTCAACGACCTTCACCAATCACGTGGCCTGGATGCTGTGCGCGACCAGACCGCTCCACTATTCATGCACCCCGCCGAGGTGACCGCTGTGCAAGAACAACCCGACCTTGACCTCCAAGCCAATCCAGATGACATGCCATCGGTGGACCTGCAAAGCGAAGCGGCACAGATAGCAGCCTACGACCTGCAGCAGGCAGAACTGGAACGCCGAGGCTACTTGAGCAATGAGCAAAAACAGGCTGAAGATCTGGCCGCTAATGACCCTGCGAAACTGGCAGATCTGCGCATCCAGCATGATGCGCAAGTCGTTGAATGGAGCAACGCTCGGGCCGAAGCCATGGCCAATCCACTGCCGGAGCCTGTTGTTCCAGCGGCAGAGCAGCCAGTGACTGAGCCTGCCCCCCTGGATCCTCGAAACGATGCGGGCCCAGCTGATGCCGCCAACCTGCACGCTGACTCCGATCGCCGGGGCTACCTGAGCAATGAGCAAAAGCAGGCCGAGGATCTGGCCGTTGACGATCCTGCGAAGCTGGCAGATCTGCGGACCAAGCACGACGCTGAAGTCATCGAGTGGAGCGAGGCTCGTGGCGAAGCCATGGGCAACCAGCGAAAGCGAAAGCCATATGCCGATTTGCCCGATCCGCCTGAGTTCGTGGTAAAGGGTGTCACCTCTTTTCCAGTGGATCGCGAGCCTGAAACTCCGATGGAAAGTACGCTGAACCAGCACGACGAACCGATTGAGGCGTCTCCACTGGCACCGTCTGATAAAGCCGGCGACCCCGCTGCTGCCGAACCTGAGGCTCCTAAGGCAGTAGCTGAGGATTTGGTTGCTCTCATGCCGCGCCGGCCTGCAACCAATGAGGCACCTACTGCAGAGACCGTGGTGGACTACATCGATGTTGGTCCACGGATCGGCAAGGACGAACCGCCGCTGCAACCCAGCCAAATCGACAAGGACAGCTTGCTGACCCGTATCACGACCGAAGCGCAAAACGACAACTCAGTCATGTACAAGCTGGATAACGAACCGGCGTTTGTTGATCGAGGTTCGCGTCTGGAGATGGTCCCCGGCGCCGGGCAGAGTGACGAAAAGATCGTGGCAGCGTTGCTGACAGCGGCGCGATTCTACCGGGGCCAGATTGAACTGACCGGCAGTGATGCCTTCAAGGCCAAAGCGATCGAGCTGATTGCCCAGAACCAGGTCAATGTCTCGATGAAGAATCCGGCCCAGCAGCTGATGCTCGACCAGGCTCGGAAGGCTTTGAACCTACCCGTGGTCAAGGCCGATGCCATCCACGGTGATACACCGGCCCCATTTGATCCTGCTCCACCTGCTCCACCTGCAGCGCCTGTAATGAATGTTGCGGCAACAGGGGCTACAGCCCCGCTGAACCCGAGCGCACCAGAGCAACAGGCGACACCGCAGCCTGTCAGTACGGCCTACGCTGCGTTGGATGCTCATGTCCCCGTTCAGCCTGCGCCAATACCGGCGCAGTCCGGACCGATGGATGACGCACCGCTGTTGGGTGCCGAACAGCCATTGAAAGAGCCTAAATCTGTTGTCCAGGAGCATCAGCGCACCGCTAGCACCGGGATTGATCCAGCCATCCACCAGCTCTCTGCGTCTGCAGCCGAAGGTGTTACTGGCAAAGTCCTCAGCTGCGGCAACGCACCGTTTCGCTTCGATCCGAACAATAGCGAAAGCGTGCACGTCAAGCTGCGGACCAAAACGGGCATACAGACGTTCTGGGGCATGGAGTTGGCTGGATTGCTGCGTGAGACGCGCATCGAGCCAGGTCGCATGGCGACCCTGCAGTATCTGGGCGAAATGCCTGTCACAGTGAGGGCCCCGGTCAAGGAAAATGGCGTGGTGGTGCGCTTCGAAGAACGCAAGACTCACCGCAATCAGTGGTCAATGACACTGCTCAATGGTCCAACGGTGCGCACTGGCGATGATCAGGGCGTGAAGATGGTCGCTTATGACGCTGCCCGCTTTGCCATGATCCAGAACTCAATCGTCGCGCAGCTGAACGTGCCTATCGACGCACCGCCTCGGCCGGCAGAAGGTTTGTTCTGGATGACTCCCAATGGGCAAGGCAGTGCAAAAGCAGGTGACCCGTTATCGGCGCCGCGTCCTCCGGTAGACAGCGAGAACGTGGGGAAACCGTTGATGAGCAGCTGGTCGCCCAACGGCCAGCTGGACATGGCGCTGTTTCGTGGCGATGGGCCGTACCTGCAGGGCGTGGTGCGACAAGGTGATAAGTACCAGCATGTGCTGGTGAGCCTGCCCGGTCATCCCGAAGCCCCGCCGATGGTCATCAACCAGATCACTGACCAGGGCCTGGTGCCGATCGGTGTCGGTAACGGCATCAACCGTTCCGGTGGCGAGCCGGTAGCGCGTGAGCATATCGCCTTCAAGCTTGAAGGCGATCCGGCGGTGCGTGTGGGCAAGCTGGATTTTCCGGCCGAGGTACCGCCGGCATTACATGATCGATTGGGCTTCGATCAGCGCTGGAAGGACACCAACACCCTCCCAAAGTCGTCACCGGCAGCGGCACCGGCGGCTCAGCCCAACGCGCTGCGCCCGTCTTGAATCGTTAATCACAAGAGAAAAACCATGATCAAGAAAAGCATGTGCTCGGCACTGCTGATGGTCTTGTGCTGCCTGCCGGTTATCAGTGACGCCGCCGTGTGTCGCTCGGGCGAAGCTGCCCAGGCAGGCAGCAAGGCGGGGTATGACCAGGCCCGCCAGGCCGACGAAGCTTGGGCCGAGCGCGAACGCATCATCTCCGAGCGGCTGCAAAGCTGCCTGTCACGCATCCGAAAAACCCGCGTCATGCTGCCGTCATTTCCCAGCCTGCAGGACGTTCTAGATCAGGTGGCGGAGGAGATCTGCAAGGTGGTAGTGAAAGAAATCAACGATCAGCTGCCGACGAGTATCGATCCTTGGAAGAAACTATGAGGGCACGATGATGCAGACAACCAATGACACCATAGTGGTGCCAGAGCAAAGCGCGCTACAGGCGACTACGGCTCATGAGCAGGCGTTCGTGCATGCCCAAAATGCCCAGCGGCAACGCGAGCTGGGGGTAGCGTTTGCGCATCGCTGCCTGACCGCGCTGATCTGGGTGGGCAGCGCACTGGTTCTGGCGATCGTCGTGATCGGCATGCTGGCCTGGCAAGTGGCTCATCCGCCGGTGAAGTACTTCACCACGGAAAACGGCCGCGTAGTGCCGATCAAGCCAAAAAACGAGCCAGCGTTCAGCGACAGTGACGTATCAGCTTTCGGCGCTGACACGATCCGTCGAAGCTTCACGCTGGACTTCATTCACTACCAGGACCAGATCAACAACGTCAAAGACGATTACGACGACGTGGGTTACTCGGGTTACTTCACTGCGCTGAACAGCTCCAACATCCTGGCTTCGGTCAAGGGTCAGCGGATGAACCTATCCGTGGACGTGGGTCCGGGTCGCATCCGGGCCAAGGGGCAGCAGGGTGATGTCTACGCCTGGGAATACCAGTACCCGGTGACGTTGAAGCTCGATGGCCAGGTAACCGGCAGTCCTGCGCAGCGTTTCATCTTTACCCAGCGCATACAGCGCGCGGATGTCCAGGTGAAGAGCAAGGGCCTTGAGGTCGTACAGCTCATTACCAGCGGCGCTAATTAAGGAGTAGTGACCATGACCATGACCGTGGACGACGAAATCCGCACCGTGTTGGAGTGTCCGGCCAGCAGCTATTGGCTGCGCGATGCCTTGAGGGCAGCGCTGAACCGCGACAGTGTGGACGCTGCCAACGACGCCGAGAAATTGCATGACCTGTTGTCGCGTCGCTGCGACTGGATATGGCGATCCTTGCCGGTGGCCATCGAAAGTGACGCTCATGAACCCGGCCTTTGAAGAGGCTCTGCTGGCCCGCTTGTTGTGGATGCAGGTGCGCAGCTGTGGCTCTCTAGGTCTTCACCACCTGGCGGGCCTGGCTGCGCATGAGGCGTATTGGCGGGTTGAGCGACTGGCTGTGAAGCAGGCGCATGGTGACCTCCCGTACGGAGCCAAATGTCCGCCATTGCTGATCGATGTGCCACGACTGGCGACGCTTTATGAACAGGCCTATCACGATGAAGCGCTGGTAGTGGAGGAGGAGCGGAAGGAGGCAGCCCAGCGGCAAAGACAACGTGACAAAGAGCGGCATGCGAAGGCCTGTATCGAGCGCAACGACTGGGAAGCACTGGATCTACCGACGCCTGAACATCTGTCGGCCGAGCTGTACGCAGGTAAAGGGGAGCGTATTGATGGGCACTTCCTGCACTACGACTCCGACGATGGCATTGTCTGGATGGACAATCCCTACGGCGTTGAAGGGTGTCTGGGTGAAGAACCCACCGTTGCGTTGTGTCGTCGGTTTCTTAGCCGGATTGCCAAAGGCGGCATGTACGGACCTGAACCGTAGCCGCTTGCCTCAGGCCTCTATCCGCTTTGCAGTCACTTCAATGAAATGCCAAGCCGCGCAGGGTTGATTACTGCGTCGGCTCATCTTGCAAGGAAAACCTCTATGAAAATCTCAATGGCACTGGCCGTCTGGCTCGTGACGGGCAGCTATGCTTGGGCGGCAGAGCCGGATACAGCCCAAACCCCCGCCAGTGCGCCTTCCAACGAATGGCAATCCACTGCGGCCAAGGGCAAAGCACCATCTGGTAATGATCCGCTGCCACCGCCGCAATCGGCACTGTACAACCGGGCGGTGGAAAGCGAAACGCCGCTTTCTCCCGGTGAGGTTCGGCAGTTGCTGGATAGAAAGAACGAGGTGGAGCAAGCGATCAGCGCGCCGCAGATGGCCGTGGTGCCCAAGATCAGCGCGCTGACGGTCGACCTGGCACCAGGTGCGAGCCTGCCGCTGATCCGCACCGCTGTGAACTACCCCAGCTCAATCTCATTCATCGACAGCACAGGCGCGCCCTGGAAACTGGGCGCACCGCCCATCACCGGCAACCCCAACGGCTTCACCTCCTACTGGTTGCCCAACAGTCCAGTGCTAGTGGTGTATGCCAACAAGCCGTACCAGAGCGGCAACGTGACCGTGTACCTGGAAGGACTGGCCGTGCCGATCATTCTCACGGTCAGCAGTGGCGAATCCGATACGCCGGCCAAGACCTGGGCAGTGGATAGCCGTCTGGATCTGCGCATTCCCCGTCGCGGGCCTAACGCTGTGGCAAATGCGGCACCTGAAAGCCGTATCGGGCTGCACGACAGCACGCTGCAGGCGTTTCTCGACGGCATACCGCCAAAGGAAGCGCGTCGGTTGAAAACCAGCGGTGATGTGCCCGACACCACGGTCTGGCAAATGGGCGATGACCTCTACATCCGCTCGCGCGCGGACATTCGCGACGAGTTCGAGGCCACGCTTTCATCGGCCGATGGCACGCACCTGTGGAAGCTGCCGGTGACGCCCTATGTGTCGTTTTCTGTGCTCGGACGCACCTCGGCCCTCAACGTGGCACTGGAGTAGACATGGCAAGTGAACAGGATGCAGGACGGGTTCAAAAGGTAACTTGGGCGTCCATTTTGTTAGTGATAGGAGGCATCCTTGCAGCAGGCTATGCCTTGATATCTTGGCTGAATAAGCCGCCTGAGCAAGTCTCCCAGGTCAACTTGGATCGGGTTAGCGGTGCCGTTCCAGGCAAGATCAGTGAAACCGCCGCCTATCGCGAGCAGCTGGATGAGTCGAACCGAAAAGGCGCAATGCAGGCCCAGGCGGAAAACAAGACTTACATTGCAAGCCTCCAGCTTGAGCAGCAGCCCATCGTGCCGGCGGCCACAAAAAAACCGCCGGACAACCCCAATGCCAGCAATGAGTCGCGGCAAGGTGAGCAGTCTGGCAACGCCGGCGGCAATGGCAACGACAACAACCAGAACGATCGCCGGAATCAGGCGCTGGACAAGTTCCTGGCACGGCTCAACCCTCAAGTGATAGAGCCGCGCATCACCGGCCTGCAAACGGCACGGGTGTTGGGCAGTGAAGATTCAGGATCTGGTCAGGGCGGCGCAGGTGCGGCTGACGGCAGCTATCAGTTGTGGAGCCAGAGTCTGGGCGGCGGCGTGCGCACTGTGTCCACCAGTGGCGGCACGACTGGCTCAAGGTCAGGCTCGGCGCCGGTGGTGCCGATCGAGGTCATCCCGCCGTACTGGCGAGGGCCTGGCTACATCGACATCGGCGTGGACTCGGACAACAGCACGACGCCGGTGCTTGGCAAGATCGCCACGGGCACCTATGCGGGGGCCGTACTCAAGGCCTCTGACGGCGCCAAGCTGACCGGCGAAGGCGTGGTAATTCACTTCACTGAAATGGCCTACAAGGGCATCAACTACAACGTCGATGCCTACGCCCTGCAGGAAGACAGCCTGCTGGCCAACGTTGCCACCGATGTGAACCATCGCTACATGTCGCGCATCGTGCTGCCGGCCCTGCTGGGCGGTATCGGTGGCATTGGTGAGATGTACTCGCAAGCCAACACGCAGTTGGTCAGCAATGGTTTCAACAGTCAGGTGGTGCGTCCCGGCCTGCCAGACGGTGCAGCCGTGATAGGCGCGATGGCCGGAGGTGCAGCAGGCCAGGCTGCGAAGGTACTGACTGAAGACGCCCAGCGCGTGCCGGCAACTCAAGTCACCGTTACCAAGGGCCAAGTCGTCGCGATCCAGTTCATGCGTGGTGTGTACTCAGGTGATGCCATCGCACCTGGTCAAGGTGGTAACACGGTGAAAGCCGCTGTGCCGGTACGTTCGGCCAGCCAATCCGTTCAGCAACCCCGAACCGATGATCAATGGAACGCGGCTGCACGTCAGCAAATTCAGGCCCAACAACAGCGACAGGAGCTCAATTGATGAGTGAATTCTCTCCCCAGGCGGCTCCCATACCGCCACCGGCGTACACACCGCCTGTCAACAGCGATCAGCATTGGCTCAAGCGGCCGATCGTAGCGGGTCAGTCCATTCCGTGGCTGGCATTGTATGCCGTGGTGTTCATGGTTGCCGGCTGGTACTTCTTTGCGCCTGAATCTCAGTCGAGTCCCAACCAGTTGGCCTTCGGCAACCAGCAGCTGCAGTCAACTGCAGAGCCCAGCTCGATGAGCTTTGATAGCCCGACGCAATCCAGCGCGCCGTTGCCAGCGTTTCAAGGTGCTGATCTTTCACAGATGCAGGATCAGGTCGCCGCCATGGTTGCAGGTGTGCGCACCTACAGCGAGGGCAACCGCGAGGCTATCACCAAGCTGACCGCTTCGTTGAAAACAGTCATCGAGAATCAAAACGTGCTGCAGCAGCAGATCCAGGAGCTGCAAGCCAAGCTTGCGCTGTCATCTGCTCCGGCCGCAGCGACGCAAGCAAGGCCTGTGGTTAGGGCTGTGGCTAGACAACCTGCCCGCACTACAACAGCCCCTGGACCGCTTGCGAGCATGCACTTGAGCGCAGTGCAGACCGGAATGGCCTGGGTGCTCTGGCAGGACAAGACCTGGGCGGTTCAGGTCGGGGATACCTTGGGGCCGGTCACGGTGACCGGCATTGACGCGCCGTCGCGTCAGGTGCACACCAGTGCCGGCACCTTGCAGTGAGGTAGGTCATGTCTGGCTCCAAAGACGCTATTCAGATCCTGGTCAGCTTTGCCAATGGGCTGCTGGGTGCATTCGTCAACCTGATGTTCACCCTTGGCGCTTTGTTCGCGGTGGTCGGTGCGGCTACTTACCTGGCTCACCAGGCCAACATGCGCAAGGCGCCAGGGCAAAACCAGAGCATGGGCAAAACCATCGCCATGCTGCTGATTTGTGGTGGTCTGGCTGGACTGGATCAGGTCATCGGCGCAGGCGCTCGGCAGCTTGGCTGGCAGGGAGCTTCGTTCGACGCCATCAGCTATGTGGACGTGGGTACCTTCGGCGTGGCAGCCAATGCGGCTAACGCGGTGTTGACCCTGGTACGCATGCTGGGGGTGATGTTTGCCCTGCAGGGCGTCATGAGCTGGAAACGATCCCTCAAGGACGGCCATACCGGACTTTCTGCCGGGGAGGATGTATCCAAAGGCACACTCAAGTTCATCATCGGCGTGCTGTGTGTCTGTAACCCCTATTTGCTTGATGCAGCGCAGAAGTCTCTAGGCCTGCTCTGATCAGGCTGCACCCTTTGCGCTGACGCGCTCCTCTGCTGTACCGCTTTTGCTCCACCCGCTTCATTCGCTCCATCTATCGCTACTCAATCACTCAATCGAAACAAGGAACTGAACATGTCCCGTCACATGCTGCTGTCTGTCTGCGTGCGCGCAACCCTGCTCAAAGACAAGCTGACCCAACACTTCGCCAAGGGCCTGGTCACCGTCGCTGCTGCTTCCCCCGTGTTTTCTTACGCCGATGGCAGCGATCTTGCCGGCATGGTGACCAGCACCGCCACGGGCGGTATGACCATCACCAAAGGCGCTCTGAGCTTGGCCCAGATGGTCGGGGTGATCTTCGTCATCGGCGCCCTGATTGCTGCAAAGAACAAAAACGACAACCCACAAATCAAGGTCTCGCACATTGCCGGCGCCCTGATCTTCGGCGTCTGCCTCATCGCGGTACCAGAAATCATCAAGCGCTCGCAAAGCCAGGTTGGCTTGACTCCCATCAACGTGGGCTGACCAAAAGCAGCCGTGCGGTGGCTCTGCCACCGTTCGGCCCTTGGGGGTATGGATATGCAAAGTGATGCCATCGTCATGCACGACGAAGTAGACATTGATCTGCTAACCGAATTGTCATCGTTGACGCCTCTTGAACTAGATATCAGCGGCAATACTGATCCGCCGGTACCGATCGCTGCATCAGGCGATCACTGTGATTGCTGTGCACTGACCACAACCAAACTGTGGCAGGGGGCCAGGGCGGGCCTGGAAGATTCTCACGCTGTTTGCACCCTGTGTTATCTGACCGGCCACTTGGACAGTCCGACCGCGGCTCATGGTCGCCTGGCCTATCTGCCGGGTCTGGACACCACAGATGCCCTGCACCTGCAGCGCCGTGCCCTACTGGCCATCCTGGGCGGCGATGAAGCTCAGCAAGCTCATGGACAGAGGGTATGGACGTGGATGGACAACCATTCGCGCGAGGTCGAGGCCGCCTGGGGCACCGCGCGGGCTGGTGAGTTTGCTCAGGCCATGAAGCGCCTTCCGCCCTACAAGCGCAGCCAGCTACAAGCCCGACTCTCAGGCTGCGTACTTATGCTGCCCGCTGACATGTTCGATGACCTGAACCTATTGCTGCCCTCGGGCAATACCGTGCAAGCGGCTTTGTCTTCACAGCATTGGGACGCCTATATCCGGAGTGATCTGTATGTCTAAAGTGGTTCGCTGGGTGGAAAGCCTGATCACCACCGTTTCACGCTTTGCCATCTCTCGGGATTTGCCCGATTACTGCGATCTGGAAACAGTGATCCGTCTGACCGATGACGATCGCGTACGCCATCCGCAGCTCAAGGCCCCATATATCGCGGTCACCGATGCCGGCGACTACTGCACGGTGTACGCCGTGGCCGGCAGTTTCTGCGATACCGACGAAAGCGCTGCAATAGAAGCACCTTATTCATGGGCAGGGCGTCTGTCGCGCATGACCCAGAACCTGACGGCCTCCTACCGTCGTCATGGGCACAAGATCAGCCTGGTGTTTGATTCAGAACCCGAAGGCGGGGGAGCCGAGGTGGCCGCGCGTCTGGCCCCGCAATACCGCTCGATCGCCCGTACCAAGATAGACATGGCGCAGATCCTGGACGAAACGCAGGAAAAGCTTGCCCCGTGGGTTTCGCGCGAGCGCTGCTACCTGGTGTGTTACACCGGTCGCCAGTCGCTGTCCTCGCACGAGCTGGTTGATGAGAACAAGCGCCTGAGTGCGCTGATCGAGCAGAGCCCGCAAGCGCGCTTCGGACAAAACCCGGTGCTGGCCGAGCTGACCGGCCTCAAGATCCGGCACGACAGCTTTCTGGACGTGGTGGAACGCGCCATGGGTGATAACGGCCAGGGCGTGATGCTTGAGCGCATGGACATTCATGCGGCGGGCCGCGCACTGCGTGAGCAGGTCGACCGACTGGGCACATCGCCGCTGTGGCAGCCGCTGCTGCCCGACGATCCAATCACCCCGCATGGCATCCGCAATGAAGAGGACCACACGCCGTTTCTGGCCCCGTGGCTCAAGTTTCAGCTGATGAACCAGGACATCGAAACCCGAGGCAACAAGATCTGCGTCAATGGGTTGTGGCACGGCTCCTTGTCGGTCGAGCTGGCCCCGCAGTCCCCGGAAAGCTTTGCCAAGCTCAAGGCCCTGGTGCCGCGAGAAGTGCCATGGCGGGTGCGCATGGATCTGATGCCCGGCGGCATGGCAGCGCTGAGAACCAAGAAAGGTCTGCTCGATGTCATGGCATTTGTGCCGGCGCTTAAACCCATCTGGGCCTCGATCGAAACCCTGAGCTACATCGAGCAAGAAGAGCCGGTGTGCGTCATGACCATCATGGCGTCGACGTGGGGCCGCAGTCCGGAGGCAGTCACCCGCAACCTGACCCTACTCAAGCAGGCGTTCGAGGCGTGGGGCATCTGTGGGGTAACGCTGACCTTCGGTGACCCGGTACGGGCCTGGGCAGCGACTCTACTGGCTTCCAGCAAAGGCAGTGGCGTGCATCCGCTGTATCCGCCGCTTTCAGAGGCTTTGCACCTGCTGCCGCTAACCCGACCGGCTTCGGCTTGGGAGGAAGACGGCAATGCGTTGTTTCCGACCCTGGACGGCAAGCTCTACCCGGTAGGCCTGGCAACCAGCAAGCAGAACAAACTGACCAATGTCATCTGCGGCTCACCAGGTCTGGGCAAATCGGTACTGCTCAACCGGCTGGGCAACACGCAGATCACCAGTGCCCAGCAGAATTTGCCGTTTTTCGCAGGTGTCGACAAAGGCTTCTCGATGCAGGGGCAGATCATGCTGTTGCGCGACGGGTTGCCGGAAGAACGCAAGGATGAAGTGATCGGGATCGTGCTGCAGAACAGCCCAAAGCACTGCCGCAACCTCTTCGATATCCAGCTGGGCGCGCAGTATCCCATCAGTCCGGAGCGCAACTGGATATCGAACATGCTGACGGCCATGTGCATCGATCCGTCGACCGGCGAGCCGCCTAATGCCAAAGACACGGCACAGATCTTCAAGCGTGTGATCGACCTGGCCTACACCACCAATGCCGAAACCAGCCCACGTGGCTACGTTCAGGGCTTGTTGCCGGCGGCTGACAAGGCGTTGCTGGCCAGTGGGCTGATTGAGCGTCATTCGCCTCATTGGTGGAGCACGGCGACCTGGTATGAAGTGCGCGATCTGCTGTTCGAAGCTGGCTACGTCAGTGAAGCGCAGCAAGCCCAGTTCCAGGCGGTACCGGAATTGGCTGACATGACCACGTGTTTGAACCACGAGAACATCAAAACGGCTTTTGCGACAGTGCAGCGCGATGGCAGCAATGAAAAGCTGCTGGACTACCTGAGCCGCTGCATGACTGAGGCCTGCAGCGAATACCGGATGCTGGCCGGGCGCACCGAGTTTGTGATCAGCCCGCGCACGCGGGTCATCGCGATCGACCTGAACAACGTCATGGGCGATGGCAGTGCGGCAGGGCATCTGAAAACCGGATTGATGTTCCTTTTTGCCGGCGAAGTCGCCGGCGGACATTTCGTGCTGCCGCAATACCGTGACGAACTGCTGGAGGCGGTTCGACCGCTCTACCACGATCTTCACAACGAGCGCCTGGAGCAGTTGGACCAGGAGGTCAAAACCAAGGTGTACGACGAGCTGCACAACGTGGCCAAGGTGAATTTCATCTTTCCCATGCTGGAAACCCAGGACCGGGAGCAGCGCAAGTTCGGCGTGCGCACCGTGTTGTCATCCCAGTACGTGCGCGACTTTCCCAAGGCTATTCTGCAGTCGGCCAACTCGCTGTTCATGATGGAGGTCGATCCGCAAGACGAGGCCATGCTAACCGAGCACTTCAAGGTGCCCCTGGTCACCATCCGCAACCTGCAGCGCCAGGGCTCGGGTGCTGCGCAGGACGGGAGCGGCGTGCCATTTCTGGGCGTGTTCCGTATCAAGGGCGGCAATACGCTGGCCCGCATCCTGAAAAACGCCATGGGTCCCCTGGAACTGTGGGCCTTGAACTCATCGGCCAGCGACAGCGCGCTGCGCAAGATCCTCTATGAGGAAGTGGGTGGCAGTACGGCGCGCTCGATCCTGGCCACTGAATTTCCGCAAGGCTCTGCATCCAAGGTCATCGAGCTGCGACAACGCCAGGCCCAAGAGGCTGATGCCGGCAACGTTACCCGCACCCTGGCCCGCGAGCTGATCACCAAGCGCGGCTACAACCTCTAACAGACATCCAACAGGACTCACAGATGATCCAGAACCGTTTGTTCATGGCGGTTGCGCTCGCCGTGGCGAGCCAGCCCAGTTTTGCCGAGGTCGTGCCGGTCTATGAGACAGGGAGCCTGCCTATCACCACCCAGGTGATGCCGGCCATGGTGACCATCACCTCAACCCTGGCGGCCATTCTTAAGACTGACATGCAGATCGGTACGGCGATCGTCCAGGCCAGCGACAAGCAGGCCAGCATTGCTGCAGAAGTCGGCCGGGCGCAGCGTGAAGCCGACATCTTCGGACGGCAAACAGAGCGTCTGGAAAAGGCTCGTGCTGGGTACTCCGTACCCGACAGCATCTGCAGCGAATCGGCCTCGGGAGTGGTGTCTACCGTCAACAAAGGCAGCCGGGCCAGTGCTTCTGTCCTGGGCAGCGGTCAGGGTGTGAGAAGTGCTGCCGTTCAGAAGACCATCGCATCATTGCCGGTCGACCCTCAGCAAGGCGGCTACCGCAGCGCCGCTGTGCATGCGGCCTACTGCACGCAAGCCGAAGCGGCTCAATACGGCGGCACGGATCTGTGCCCGGCCGTGTCCAGCATGCCAGGTGGGGACACTGAAATGCGTTCACTGCTCGACGGCGCAGGCGCCGTGGGCAAGGCGCCGGAGCTGACCTTCAACCAGGACCAGATCGATGCTGCCATGGCCTATATGAAGAACTCGGCCAAACCGGACGTGGGTAGGACACCGGGTAAGGGCGAGATCCAGACGGCCACCGGCCAGGAGTATCAAGGGCTACTGACACAACTGCAGGCCATTCTGAGCGCGGCCATGCAGCCGCAGCTGGACCTTATCGCGGCAAGCAAAGCCAACCCGGCCACCCAGCAGGCCCTGGACGAAGCGCGGAAGACACCTTCAGCCAACAAATACTTCATCGCCACGGCCAGCAAGGAAGCTCAGCGCACCGGGCAGATGAGCGAGCGTGAGCTTGAAGCGTTTGAAGTTGGGCGTCGCTATGCCAATACCGACTATGGGACTGACCTGCAGCAAATGGACGGTGAAAACCTGATGCGGGAGCTGATCCGTGTACAGAACCTGGGTAACTGGCTGCTGATGGGCAACAAGAACGAGCAGCGCCAGGGCAACGTGATCGCCGGTCAGCAGCTGGCCATTGCGGCAGATGGCAAATACAAACAGCAGATGCAGATACTTTCCGCAAAAATGGCACCGGGAGTCAGCACCCATGCAAAATGATACTCAGCAAACCGGCCCTGAGTCGGCAGCAAATGACAGCGCGGAGCGTGCAAAGCCCAGTACGGCACGGCGCGTCGGGCAGATCAGCTTGGCGTTTATCAACCCGTTTTCTGATCTGGCGGTGATCTACCGAACCGGGCTCAAGCCCATCGGCACCAAGTTGCAGATCCTGCGTACCCAGTTCGAACGTCATCGAGACCCTAAGGAATCCTTGACCTGGGCTCAGGCGGTGGCCTGCACTGGGCAGTCTGTGGAGCAACTGCAGTCAGGCTTCAGGAGGCTACGCCGGATCTGGTGGCTGCTCATGGTCGGCATCAGTCCGTTGGCAGTATTTCTACTGCCGAACATCCTGTTCACTGCCGCAAGCCTGCCCATGCAGACGGTGCTGCGCGCAATCGCGGTTGAGGTAGCGCTTGTTGCGCTGGCCATGCTCAGTGTGGCCAAGGTGATGAATAACGACTACCGCCTCTGGCAACTAACCACCCAGCGAGTAAGCCTCGACGAGAAAGGTACCTTCCAGGACTACGCAGCCGAGCAACGTATCTGGCGACAAGTGGTGTCGCCTTTCACCGCATATTAAGCAGACCAAATCGCGCAGCCGTAGTCCTCGCAGCCCCTTCCCTTCGCTTTACCCATCCCGGATCCCTATATGAACCTCATCAAACGCATTTGGTGGGTTGGCTTGCTGCTGGTTTTTTCCATGCCGGCACTGGCTGACAGCGTGACTTATAAAACCCTCGCTGAGGCTGCTCAGAAGAACCATGACCTGTCCCGCCAGGCCATGGTGATGATCTTCGGCGACGTGGTGCTTCACCCTTTCAGTGGCTCCGACCCTACGCTGATCGGGGCGTTGTTCGGCATCCTCAATGGCGTACTGGCGGCCGTGGCGTTCTTCTGGTTTTTCTCGATCACGCTGAAAGGCTTTGTCAAAGCAGGCCATGAAGGGCGAGTGTTCAACGGAGGTCGCACCGCCGTGTTCCCCATCATGACGCTGGCAGGCTTCATGACGATCGTGCCTACCAAGTCGGGCTGGTCGGTGGCCCAGTTGATCATGCTCTGGGCGACCTCGACGATGGGCGTAGGGGGAGCCAACCTGCTGACCGACAAGGCCGTGGACATGATCAACAGTGGCTACTCAATGGTTACCCAGCCCACGGCGCCGTCTACGCGATCGGCGGCGCGCGGCATCTTCGAGATGAACCTGTGCAAGTACGCGACCAATAGCGAGCTGCAGATGTTGTACCAGGACGGCAAAGCCCGCACGGCGATGATGAGCACCAAAGGTAGCAACGGTGACTACACGATCGGCAACGGCAGCGCGGTGTGTGGTTCGGCAAAGACGCCGGACACCGGTCGTACCGGCACCTGGAACCTGCTGTTCGACAGCAAGGTTGAGACAGCTTCAATCGTGACGGCGCAGCGCAAGGCGCTCGATACGATGCAGGCCTCCCTGGATCGTGCGGCCAGTGCCTTTGTAGCCACCTATCTGAGTCGACGTGACCATGACACAGGCACGTTTGAGGACGCCGAGACGCAGATTCAGAAGGCTGCAGCGGCATACGAGAACACGGTCAGCCAGGCCATCAACCAGATCGATTTCAAAGGCTCGCTGCAGGAACAGCTGTCTACCCAGATCAAGAGCTATGGCTGGCTCGCCCTGGGCAGTTGGTACCACACCTTCGCAACGGCCAATAGCAAGACCAACAGCGTGGCCAGCGCTACGCCTGTGATCAGCGGGATGAGTCATCTGGGCGAGACCGGTACGGGCGATCTGTATGGTCAGGTGATGGCGGCCTACCGCTCGCAGCTGCAGAACAGTGACTACACAGCCCCGTTAGGATCGCAGCCAGCTGACGACGATGCAGCCGTTGGTTCTGCAGTTGATCCGACCTCTGTTTTTGTCGGCATTTTTAATAGCCCGATGCAATCCTTGACCAACACTATCGCAACCGGAAACTTAGGCGCTGCAGCCGATTTTTCAAGTCAGGTAAACCCTCTGATCAAGATGCAGGAGATTGGTGATTACACCTTAGGCGCAACTGAAACTACTTTGACTGTGTACACAGTTGCAATGGGTGCAGCCTCAGCGACAAGTAATTCGATTCTTGGGAAGGTTGGAGGATTGATAGGAGTTAATGGGGGTGAAGTAGCCAAAGATGTACTAGGAGCGTTGGCACCGCTATTTTACTTTGTTGTACTAGCACTGCTCAGCATCGGTTTTTCGTTGGCAGTTTTCCTTCCTGCTGTACCGTTTCTGAACTGGATGATCGGTGTGTTCAACTGGCTGGTCAGCATCCTGATTGGTTGCGCGGCGGGCTCGATGTGGGCCGCTACGCATGTGGGAGCTGAAGAGGATAAAGGCAGTCGTAGTGCGTACGGTTATGTATTCCTCATCGACATGATGCTACGCCCTTCGCTGATGGTTCTAGGGTTTTTCTTTGCGGCAGTGACAGCCTCGGCAGGTGGAACGGTCCTCAATATTCTGTTCGCTTCAGCTTTGGCCAACTCTAATGCTGACTCGATTGTAGGATTAGTCAAAATGATCGGATGGCTAATGATCTATGCGCGCATTGCGACATTCGGTGTGACGCGACTATTTGGGCTGCAAGCTACGCTCGCTGACTATGTCATTTCCTTCCTAGGTGGCCGTGACGGTGCGAATTTAATGGGCGGCATGGTAGACAATATGAAAGGAATGTTTGGTGCATTTGGCTCAAATACCCAGCGTGTACCTGGCGTCAAGATGCAGTCCAGACAGGGCTCTGGATCTGAGGGGGACGGCATTCAGTAGTCATCATCTGCACATTCCGCTGAATGGCTATGGCGGGTAACACTGTTACCCGATATCATTAAGCCACATATGCAGAAAAAGCATGCAAAATGAAGCCTGATGCCAATTTTCACAATCCAGATCCTGTTTACCTCAGAAGCCTGGTTGACCAGGCTGGGGTGAGCCGACGTGAGGCATCACGGCTTCTGGGCCTATCGTGGCCTGGATTCCGCAATTACTTGCGTGATCGTTCAGACCCCCTGTACAGAACCGCTGACTATCGTGTGCAATTTGCGTTGGAATGCCTAGCTGCCGACGCTTCTAACCCGAAGGAGTAATGAGAATGCAACCAGTTCAAAGGTTGATGAACACAAAGGAAGGACTGTTCCATATAGTCAAAACGCTTTATCTGGTCCTAGGGGTGCCTTTCTTCTTGATCACTGGGTTGCTTTCACTGGTCGCGCTTGCTGGTTCCTCGCCGGGAAAACAGACGAGTGATTCGTGGAACCTGGTCGCTATGTTCTGGACTCCAATTATTATTCCCTTGATCCTGTTTGTGATGACATCCAGGACGCGAGGTAAACTCGTCAAGGGTATTTTGCGTACTTTGAAATCACGTGAAGTATTTTGGCCTGCAGAGGACTGCGAATTTCTCATTTGGAACAGCGGTAAGTACCTCGGCATCGACAGTCAAAATGGCACCATTCTCTACGTCAATAGGATCCGCAAAGGGCAAGTTGATGTAGTCGGTTTAACGATGGGCGATTGGACCAGACGCGAACTGGAAGGGAAAAAGCTGCGGATCTACACCAAGTTGCCACAGCTTCCTTGCATTGAGATTAGTACCCCTTGGGCTCAACGCTGGTACGACATGCTGGGCGCTATGGAGTACCAGCGATACACGACGCCTAAGCCTTTCGGCCAATGCGTTAGTGAGCACGTCGAAGCGCTGGAACGCGAGAATAACATTCACATCCCCAAGCTGGCCTAAATCTACGTTGTAGCTCCAGGCTGACTGCGCTCGCACAGCCTCACCCTCTGAAGCCCACCCCTCCTACAGCACACCGGTTCATTTAGCCGGTGTGTTTTCATGTGGACGATACCTATGCAAAACCGACCTCCGCAAAGCTCTTGGGAGAGCCAGCAGGCGCAACTGCTACTGATCGTTGCTGCAGGCTTTGGCCTGTGCTGGCTGTTTTTCGATTACTTCGTGTACTGGAGCAGCTGGGTGCTCTATTGGCTGTGGCTGATGGTCGACTTCTCCTATACGCATGTGCTGGTGGCCAGCAAAGCCAACCTGTTGGTCAAGCTGGCCAACAACCCCAAAGCAGTCACCTTCGACCAGTGGCTGGCTGTCATGAACCAGACTTCTACCATCCTGTTCGTCTTTTTGATCCCCATCATTCTGCTCAGTAGCTGGAGCCTGGCCCTGCATCCGATGCTGCCCTTTCGCAGCAAGCGGCTCATCAGTGCCAAGACGCTGCCCAAGCTGGTCAGCGGGTTTGCTCCCTCGATCATCCCGATCGTTGCAGCCTACGGACCCAACGGCCTGAAGGATGACACCTCAGCGGCCAATGCCTGGGCCTTGAAGCCTGAAGAGTTCGCCGAACAGCACAACCTGGTTGTGCGCAAAGTGCTCGATCGGCCAGCCGCACAGGCGGCACTCGAAGCGCAGATCGGACCGGCTCACACAGATTTCGAAAGCTGGCTGCCGCATGAGCGGGCTCTGCTGGCTGTATTTGGCCTGCAGGTGTTCCTGAACGATCGCAAAGCCGCCACCAAGCTGCTCGATGACCTCAATCGCTCCTGCCTGATCAAGGGCCTGACGCGACGCCCGACGTACCTGCCGTTGTATTCGCTAGCCGACAAGGCCTTTGCAAGAGTCGTGGCCACGCCGGCCATGACCGAGCTACTGGCCATTCATGGTTTCAAACGCACAGCCCTGGCTGGCCTGTACGGCCGGGATCTGCGCTTGCCGTCTGCACGCTTTCGCTGGCTCAAAGGTGTTGACCGCACCTTGTGGTATGCCCTGCACTCGGCTGATACCGCGAAGGTCTATATCGAAGGAGCAGGCGTGCTTGCTCGATCGCGAGCGGAAGCCAAAGCCAAACAACTCGGTTTGCCGTGCGGGTTGCGAGTCGAAAAGGCCATCGATGGCCTGAATGCCGAGATGGAGGGTATTGGCTTGATCCATGAGCATGAGGACATGCCTGAAGCTGCCGTCCAGGTAGAAAAGATGCCACTAATGCAGGCCATTTACGGCGCCGAAGCGTTGCCTGCTGAACAGTAGACCCCGCAGCTCGATCTGCAACCCTCGCTTCACCTACACCCCATTTTGAACGGTTCGAACGTGACGTCATTGGCCGCCGCTGCGAAGCCGTGCGCGTCGTTTGTAACTCGTACCCAAGGATTCCCATGCAAACCATCACCCTGCCGTTTCAAGTCACCATCGCTCAAGAGCTGATGACCATCACTTATCTGGGCAATGGCCATGCACAGGTACTGGGCCTGATCGATGTGAGCCAGCGCTGTCACTTTTCGCTCGACGGCCAAAACGTGATCTGCATTGGCGAGCTGGGCCAGTTGGTTATCCAGGCGCCCGAGCACACCGATGCGGCTGTATTGCTGGACTGCATCGTTTCGGTCGTGACCAGCCATAAAAAGAGCGAACAGCGCCGCGCGGTGAAAGAAACCCGACGCAAGACCCGTCGGGCCTATATCGCAATGGCTGGGCTGACATTGGCCATGGGCGCCCTTGCCGTTGCAGTGAAATCTGAGTTTTCGGGCTCTCGTGTCTATACCGGTTTGGGGAACGCGAGCTACCAGGGCTCCACCGCAATGCCGGTACTAAGCGTTGACCAGATCGTGCCTCAAACCCCGAAGACCACACCTCCTGCAGCGCCCTTAGTCCTTACACCACCGCTGCCGCAGGAGCGGCCTGATGTGCCAGCCGAGCTGGCTGATTCACCCACAGACGGCTGGACACTGCCGGATGCGGCACGCAAAGATCTGTCGGCCAACCTGCGCATGGCGGCAGAGCGCAAGCTGTTCACGGTCGAGTACTCCAGTGGCCATGCACGCACCTTGTATGTGTTTGCAGATCCGGAATGCCCCAACTGTCAGCGCTTGGAGCCGGCCCTGGAAGCGGCAGCCAAGGACTTCAACGTGATTGTGTTCCCGGTCGCCGTGATCGGTGGTGAGAGGTCGATCGCCTCGATCACTCCCGTCTTGTGCCTTCCCCCTGAGCAGCGCAAAGCGGCCTGGAGCGAGCTGTTTGATGTCGGGCACGGCGTGATGGATCTGGGCAAGCCCAAGGAAAGCAAGGAAAGCGCTGCAGTAGGACCAGGTGATTGCGATATCGCCGGCAAAGCGCTGGGCGTCAACGAGGTGGCCTACCAGACCTACCGCATTCCAGGCACACCGTGGGCCATTGCCGATGACGGCCGTCACGTGTCCCAGGCTGTGCTGCAGAACCCTACGAGCCTGCAGGCGTTCATGGGCGCAGCCGAGGTGAGCCATGCAGCCCAATAACTATGCCGTGGACCGCGCACGCATCAACCGGCGTGTCTATCACTCAGCTCTGACTGCCTGGATGATGGGGCCAGGCAGTTTGGCCTTGGGCATGCTCGCCGCTATGGTGGGTGGATTCCTCTACCCCGTGAGCCTTTGGCTCAGCTTCCCCGTGCTGATGTTCTGGGCGCCGGTGCTGCTGTTTGCTGACTGGCAGATGCCCATGCGCATGCCTACGGACATGGGCGTGCTCGATCCGTCGACTAGGCGCCAGGTGCCTGGAAAACTCTGGGGTTTTGTGCCGATCGCCGTCGCTCGCACGACGATGGATAAAGCCGCGGGCATTCTGTACATGGGTTATCTGCGCGGACAGGATGCAGGCCGCGAGTTGTGGCTGAGCATGGACGACATGTGCCGGCACATCCTGATGTTCGGCACGACCGGCGCCGGTAAGACCGAAGCGCTTCTAGGGTACGTCCTGGGCCAGCTTGGTTATGGCAAGGGCCTGATCTACACGGACGCCAAGGCCCAGAACGACGTGCCAACGGCCATTGCCTCCCTGGCCCGCTACTACGGCCGGGAAGACGATCTGCGGCACATGAACTTCATCAACGGTGGTCGCTCCCGTGCCCAGGAGCTGCTGGATGATGACAAGAGCCGTCCCGAGACCAACACCATCAACGCCTTTGGCATCGCCCAGGAGTCCTACATCATCAACCTAATGGACTCGATGCTGCCTTCTGCCGGCAATGACGGCGGGTGGCAGGAGAAAGCCAAGGCGATGAGCCAGGCGCTGGTGTTTTCCCTGGTCTACAAGTGCCGCCGGGAAGGCAAGGTCATGTCACAACGTACGATTCAGGCCCATATGCCGCTGCGCGCATTGGCCAAGCTCTATATCCAGTCGGTTGAGGAGGAATGGCATGAAGATGCCAGGCTGCCGCTGGAAAACTACCTGAACACCCTGGCAGGTTTTGACCTGACCAAGGTGGATTCGCCTTCGGAGTGGGCACCTGAAGCCCTGAACCAACATGGTTATCTGATCCAGCAATTCAGCCGCATGTTGTCCATGTTCAACGACATGTACGGGCATGTGTTCGCGCTCGATGCCGGCGACATCGACCTCAAGGACGTGATCCACAACGATCGCATCCTCATGGTGCTGATCCCGGCGCTGGAATTGTCGTCCAGCGAGGCTTCAACGTTGGGCCGGCTGTATGTGTCGCAGACGGCCATGATCCTCAGCCAGGATCTGGGTGAGAAAATCGAAGGCAAGGCCGAAGACATCCTGGTGGTGCGCAAGTACAAGGATCGCTTCCCGTTTCTGTGGATCAACGACGAGGTGGGGGCCGTCTACACCGAAAAGCTGGGCGAGTTGGCCACACAGGTACGCTCCCTGGGCATCAGCCTGCTACTCGCTGGCCAGGAAGCGCAGCGCTTGAAGTCCGCCGCCGGCGACAAGATCTGGACCCTGATTGCCAACATGGGCACGCGCATCACCGGCAAGATCATGGATCCCAAGGACACCTTGGAGATCCTGCAGCTGATGGCCGGCAAGGAAATGGTCTCCGAGGTCAGTGGCATGGTGCGGCAGCCGGGTACGTTTGGCAGCAGTTGGGAGGACTCGGATTCGTTGAGCCTGCGTGAGCACAATAAAGTCAGCGTCGAGGAGGTGCAGAAGCTGCAGGAAGGCGAAAACATCACCCTGTTCAAGGGCGAGGTTATTCGTGGCAGCTCGCTGTACATCCCCGACGTGGACAAGTTGTCCAAAGAGGCCATCCGCATCAACCGCTTCATCGAGGTGGCTCCGCCGTCCCTGGACGAGCTGCTGGCCACCGCACCGGAGACAGTCCGCCGCAGTTACCCGCGTGCAGGGAAGATCCAGCAGATCCTCTTTCACCTCAAGGCTGAGCCAGGCCGCTCTGACCTGCAGAACCTGGTGCTGATCGATCCGGCGCTGGCTGCGCTGAACGAGCTGGAAGAAGAGTGGCAGCACATCTGGCGTCGCACACCTGGTGCAGCTGTGCGTAGCACCCTGCTCTGGCATTCGGCGCTGGGTAAGATCCCGACCAGGGGCCGAGGCTATCGATCGCAAGTCGATGAAGCACAATCGCTGACTGTAGGTCTCAAACGTCTAGATGCTTACGGCGGCCAACACGTGCAAGCGGTCAAACCTGAGCATAAACAGCATGGACATCACCACTGATAACGAGGCAGATGGGCTATGAGTAACCTCACATCTTTAATGCGCTGTGTCGGAGAGTTACCTCCGTCGCGCGGCGCTCGCAGAGCCCACAGCTGCGTCCTTGCCGATCATGTCGGTCCCTGCGATCTGCAGTACGAATTGCACGGACAGACGCACGTCGCAGGCTTCGAAAACTATCAGCAGGCACTGACGGCCGCGACTTTGGCCATCTTTTCTGACGTGCATGAGTACGACTGCGTGTTGATCCGTGCCGGCACGGAGCATTCCTCTACTCAGCCTTTCTCGAGCGCAATCACCTGGCATCAGGCGCAGATCTGATTTAACCCCACAGCAACCTCTTTCACGCTGCCTGACCTCAGGCGGCGCGAATACGCTCATCCTTGAAACGGAGCATTTCCCATGGCACGAGGCGTTAACAAAGTCATCCTGGTAGGCACCTGTGGCCAAGATCCAGAAACCCGCTACATGCCCAACGGCAACGCGGTCACCAATCTCAGCCTGGCCACCAGTGAGCAATGGACAGACAAACAATCGGGTCAGAAAGTGGAGCGGACCGAATGGCACCGCGTCTCACTGTTCGGCAAGGTGGCTGAGATAGCTGGGGAATACCTGCGCAAGGGCTCCCAGGTTTACATCGAGGGCAAGCTGCAGACGCGGGAGTGGGAGAAGGACGGTATCAAACGCTACACCACGGAAATCATTGTGGACATGCAGGGGACGCTGCAACTGCTGGGCGGTCGACCTCAAGGCGATCAGGCACAGCGGCCTGCAACGGGGGGGCACCAGAACCCAACACCTCGGGGGCAATCGCAATCGCAGCCTCAGCGTGAATCACTGCCGGCACAGCAGCCGGCGCCGCAACAAACACCCGATGAAGATTTTTACGACGACAACATTCCGTTCATGGATCCCTACCGATTCAGCTGGCAGCTGGTCTAGCCCGCCGAAAGCATCCGAGCTACATACCAGATAGCTTTAATTTAATAACTTATGTAAGTTATGTCACTTAGGCACGATAGGAGACAATTTATGATCTTGTTACTAGGCGGAGAGAAAGGTGGGAGTGGCAAGAGCTGTCTTGCTCAGAACCTGGCTGTGTGGTTGCAGGCACGCGGCGGAGATGTCTTGCTTCTTGACGCAGACCCTCAAGGGACAACCGCAGACTGGGCCGCTGAGCGATCAGCTCAAGGGGATTTACCGTCGATTCCTGTTGTGCAAGCTCATGGAAACATCAGGCAAACGCTGGCAGATCTTCGAAACAGGTATAGGCAGATTGTGGTCGATGCAGGCGGCTCAGATTCTGAAGCGCTTCGATCGGCTATGACGGTTGCCAGTCACATGCTCATACCATTTCGACCAAAAAGACGCGATTTGAAAACCTTGCCCAAGGTGAACAACCTGGCGCGTTTGG
>Ga0308164_10001338_pt1 | contig 29522 bp, 30 predicted proteins | sample PhyTR2_FD_201031 | JGI IMG/M metagenome (GOLD analysis project Ga0308164, IMG submission 201031) | Phyllosphere microbial communities from UC Gill Tract Community Farm, Albany, California, United States - DLSLT.R2 | ecosystem: Host-associated > Plants > Phyllosphere > Unclassified | place: USA... | reverse complement strand
CGCGAACAAGTTCGCTCCTACGTTCGAGCGTGGGAACGGGGCTTTTGTAGGAACTTGTTCGCGAAGGTGGTGTTTTGAACGCCAAATCTTCCGCAACGGTACGGGCCCTTTCGCGAACAAGTTCGCTCCTACGTTCGAGCGTGGGAACGGGGCTTTTGTAGGAGCGAACTTGTTCGCGAAGGCATTGTTTTGAACGCTAAATCTTCTGCGACGGTACGGGTCCTTTCGCGAACAAGTTCGCTCCCACGGCCTGCGGCCAGAATCAAGCGTAGACTTTTGTATAGCGCTGAGCACTGCGTGGCACGAGACTGAAAAACACCTCAAAAATCCACTTTCCCGCGTCCGGCCTTGATCGAGCCGCGTTTGCTCTTGGACTCCAGGCGCCGGGTCTTGGAGCCAAGCGTCGGACGGGTCGGGCGGCGTTTCTTTTCGACCTTGGCCGCGTTGACGATCAGCTCACTCAAACGCAGCAAGGCATCGGCACGGTTCTGCTCCTGGGTCCGATACTGCTGAGCCTTGAGCACAATCACGCCGTCGCTGGTAATCCGGCTGTCACTCAACGCCAGCAGCCGTTCCTTGTAAAACGGCGGCAGCGATGAGGCGTTGATGTCGAAACGCAAATGCACCGCGCTGGAGACCTTGTTGACGTTCTGCCCGCCCGCGCCCTGAGCACGGATAGCGGTCAATTCGATCTCTGCATCCGGCAGATGAACGTTGTTGGAAATCACCAGCATCGGGGTCTCTTCTTCTCGGAAACGGGCAAGGCTATTTGCCAGACTGTGCAGATAGGACAACGCTACGCCTGTTTTTGGCCCGGTAACAGACCCACATCACCGCCAGCCAAACAGGTATCGCATAGACCGATATGCGGATGCCGGGGATCATCAGCATGATGCCGAGGATAAACACCACAAAGGCCAGGCACACATAGTTGCCATAGGGATACCACAGCGCCTTGAACAGCGGCACCTGGGCGGTCCGGTTCATGTGTTGGCGGAATTTCAGGTGCGAGTAGCTGATCATCGCCCAGTTGATCACCAGCGTGGCCACCACCAGCGACATCAACAGTTCCAGCGCCTGCTGCGGCACGAAATAGTTGAGCAGCACCGCGACCAGTGTCACGGCGGCAGAGGCAAAGATCGCCTTGACCGGCACCCCGCGTTTGTCGACCTGGGCCAGCGCCTTGGGCGCATCACCCTGCTCGGCCATGCCCACCAGCATGCGGCTGTTGCAGTAAGTGCCGCTGTTGTAGACCGATAGCGCTGCAGTCAGGACCACAAAGTTGAGGATGTGCGCAGCCGTGTCGCTACCGAGCATCGAGAAAACCTGCACGAACGGGCTGCCGCTGTAGGAATCGCCAGACGCATTGAGGCTGGCCAGCAGGCTGTCCCAGGGCGTCAGCGACAACAGCACCACCAGCGCGCCGATGTAGAAAATCAGGATGCGGTAGATGACCTGGTTGATCGCCTTGGGGATTACGGTTTTTGGCTGTTCGGCTTCGGCAGCGGTGAAACCGAGCATCTCCAGGCCGCCGAACGAGAACATGATGATTGCCAGCGCCATCACCAAACCACTGACACCATTGGGAAAGAATCCGCCATGCTCCCAGAGGTTACTGACCGAGGCCTGCGGGCCACCGCTGCCACTGACCAGCATGTAACTGCCCAGCGCAATCATGCCGATGATCGCCACCACTTTGATGATCGCGAACCAGAATTCGGTCTCGCCGAAGACCTTGACGTTGGTCAGGTTAATGGCATTGATCAGCACGAAGAAGGCTGCCGCGGAGACCCAGCCCGGGATGTCCGGCAACCAGTAATGAATGTATTTGCCGACGGCAGTCAGCTCGGACATACCGACCAGGATGTACAGCAGCCAGCAATTCCAGCCCGACAGGAACCCGGCGAAACCGCCCCAGTAGTTGTGCGCGAAGTGGCTGAACGAGCCGGCGACCGGCTCTTCGACGATCATCTCGCCCAGCTGGCGCATGATCATGAAAGCGATGAAGCCACAGATGGCGTAACCGAGAATCATCGACGGTCCGGCTGATTTCAGCACGCCCGCCGAGCCGAGAAACAGGCCCGTCCCGATGGCACCGCCCAAGGCGATCAACTGGATGTGTCGATTCTTCAGGCCACGTTTCAGTTCGCCCGAGGGTGAGGTTGTTTCACTCATTCAATAGCCACCTGATCGATCTTGTTCTGTGACGGAATAGAACCTGCTGCGCTCGTGGCGCAACAGAATTGCAGCGTTCGAGGCGGATGGCCCGGAGCGTTGAACAGCACTGTTTCACAGAAAAAAGCGCAGCATTGTACACGTGCATCCCGGCTGAGGTTCAAAACAGGGAGGTCGAGGTGCGCCGGCTGTGTGATAGCGCTTTTCAGAGCGCCGAAAACGACAACGCCAGCCCTGTGGACTGGCGCTGCCATTCATTCACACCGTGCGATCACTCAGGCTTGCGACGACCGAAGCCCGGACGCTGACCTGAACCTGCCGGTGGGCCACGACGCTTGCCTGACGGCGCATCATCGTTGACCAGCTTGATGCCGACACGCTTCGGGCCCGGCTTGACTGGACGCTTGTTCATGTCGCTCGGACGCTCGGCGACCGGCGTACCACGGCTGTTGTCGGCCGGACGCGGCGCGCGTGAACCGGGCTTGCCCGAATCCTTGCGCGGCGAAGGACGCTGAGTCGAATCGCCACCGCGCGGACGATCGCGCTCGCTGCCGGTGATCTGCGGCTGACGCGGTGCGCGCTCGCCGCCGGTCGCCGGAGCACCAGCCGCCGGACGCAAGGTACGAACACGCTCGCCTTTGCCCAGAGGGCGCGACGATTGACGCTGCAGACGCTCCATCTTGTCTTTGGTCTTGGCATTCATCTGCGGCTGGGCCACAGGTTGCAGACCAACTTCAGCTGCCAGAATATCGACTTCGTACTGGCTCATTTCGCGCCAGCGGCCCATCGGCAGGTCGGAGTTAAGGAACACCGGTCCGTAACGCACGCGCTTCAGGCGGCTGACCACCAGCCCCTGGGATTCCCAGAGACGACGCACTTCGCGGTTACGGCCTTCCATCACCACGCAGTGATACCAGTGGTTGAAGCCTTCGCCGCCCGGTGCCTGCTGGATATCGGTGAAGCGTGCAGGACCGTCTTCGAGAATCACGCCATTCTTGAGGCGCAGCAGCATGTCGTCATCGACTTCGCCACGCACACGAACCGCGTATTCACGGTCCATTTCAAACGACGGGTGCATCAGGCGGTTGGCGAGTTCACCGTCGGTGGTGAACATCAGCAGGCCGGTGGTGTTGATGTCGAGACGACCGATGTTGATCCAGCGGCCTTCCTTCGGACGCGGCAGACGGTCGAACACGGTCGGACGGCCTTCCGGGTCGTCACGGGTGCAGATTTCACCATCGGGCTTGTTGTACATGATGACGCGACGGACCGTTTCGGCCGCTTCTTCGCGCTTGATGACGCGACCATCGACACTGATGGCGTCATGCAGGTCGACGCGTTGACCGAGGGTCGCGTCCTTGCCGTTGACCTTGATACGGCCCTGGGTAATCCAGGCTTCCACGTCACGGCGTGAACCCACGCCAATGCGCGCCAGAACCTTCTGCAGCTTTTCGCCTGCGGGTCCGATTTCCTGGCTGTCCTGCTTGTCTTTTTCACTCATCTGGGCACCTCCCGGTGTGTCGAATCAGGGCTGGCCGAGAACCGGCAAGACCTGTGCCCGGCGCGCTGTGGATAGCGGCAAGGCGAAATACTTGAAAGCCCGGGCGACACTTGATCGCCGAGGGTCGGCCATCATACGCCCCTGCGCCGGTTTACGCATCCGGCGTCAGCGGCAAATGCCCGAATCACTTCTTCTTTTTACGACCGGCGGTCTTGAGCTTCGCCAGCCGCTTGGCAGACTCATCGAGCACCGTGCGCTTGTCGTCCTTGTCGAGCTTCTTCCAGGACTTGATTTCGCGCTTGCTGCGACCGCAGCCCAGACAAATATCATCATCGAACTTGCACAGGCTGATGCAGGGGTTCTTGGTCGAACTCATGGGCAGCGAATCTCATGGCGAGTGGTATCAGATGTGACCCTGGGCTGGCGCATGAATTCGACCGGAGTGCGCGGAACGTTGGCACGACAATTCTGATTATCGTTCCCCACGCTCCAGGACGAGGTATCAAGAGGACGCAGAGCGCTCATGGCTACATACAAGTCTTGCTCGCGAAAGGGCCCTTACAGAATCCGAAAATAGCGAGCCTGCACCATCGCCTTCGCGAGCAAGCTCGCTCCCACGAGACTTGTGTATCACGCTGAACGCTTCAGCGTGGGAGCGCTAGTCAATCAGACCTCATCGTCGCCTTTGCCGTCTTCAGCCTCAGGCTCCGCGCGCAGCAGGTCGTCGAAGTCGGTCTTGAGGCCCTGCTCCATCGAATCCAGTTCCACAAGCAAACTGCGGAAGCTGGTTTCGTCACGCGGGGCTTCTGGCTCTGCGTCCGGGTCGAGGCTGGCGTCGGCCAGGGCTTGCAGGTGCGCAGGCACCGGCGCTTCTTCGAAATCCAGCACCGGCTCGGTTTCCATCTCGCGCAGGTCGGCCAGCGGCGGCAGTTCGTCGAGGCTTTTCAGGTTGAAGTGGTCGAGAAAGCCTTTGGTGGTCGCGAACATCGCCGGTTTGCCGGGCACATCGCGGTAGCCCACCACGCGAATCCACTCGCGCTCGAGCAGGGTCTTGACGATGTGGCTGTTGACCGCGACACCGCGCACATCCTCGATCTCGCCCCGCGTGATCGGCTGGCGGTAGGCGATCAGCGCGAGGGTTTCCAGCATGGCTCGGGAGTAACGCTGCGGCCGTTCTTCCCACAACCGCCCGACCCACGGCGAAAAGCGGTCACGAATCTGCAGGCGATAACCCGACGCCACTTCCTTGAGCTCGAAAGCGCGCCCCTCACATGACTTGCGCAACACCTCGAGTGCCTTTTTGAACACCGGGGGTTCAGGGCGCTCGCCTTCCTCGAATAGCTCATACAGGCGCTCCAGCGTCTGCGGTTTTCCGGAGGCCAGCAGAAATGCTTCAAGCAGCGGGGCCAGTTCGCGAGGTTCGTTGAGGTTCATGAATGTGTTTTAGCTCTACTCGGCTCGCGCCCGGACATGGATCGCCGCAAAGGGCTCGTTTTGGACCAGCTCGACAAGTGACTCCTTGACCAGTTCAAGCACCGCCATAAACGTCACGACCACACCCAGACGCCCTTCTTCGGCGGTAAACAGCTCGGCGAACGGCACAAAACCGCCGCCCTTGAGACGCTCCAGCACGTCGCTCATGCGCTCGCGGGTGGACAGTGCCTCGCGGCTGACCTGGTGGCTTTCGAACATGTCGCCGCGGTGCAGCACTTCGGCCATCGACATCAGCACTTCTTCAAGGCTGACATCCGGCAGCAACTTGCGTGCACGGGCTTCGGGAGCGTCCAGTTTCGGCACGATGACATCGCGGCCTACACGGCTCAGGCCATCGATGCCCTCGGCGGCGGCCTTGAAGCGCTCGTATTCCTGCAAGCGGCGAATCAGCTCGGCGCGCGGATCACCCTCTTCCTCTTCGACCTCCGCCGAACGCGGCAACAGCATGCGCGACTTGATCTCGGCCAGCATGGCGGCCATGACCAGATACTCGGCAGCCAGCTCCAGGCGCACGGTTTTCATCAGCTCGACGTACCCCATGTACTGCTTGGTGATCTCGGCCACGGGAATATCGAGGATGTCGATGTTCTGTTTGCGGATCAGGTACAGCAGCAGGTCGAGCGGCCCTTCGAACGCTTCGAGAAAAACCTCCAACGCATCGGGCGGGATGTACAGGTCCAGCGGCATCTGCGTGACAGCACGCCCGTAGACCAGCGCGAACGGCAGCTCTTGCTGGGCGTCGGCCTGGCTGTCGACTGCCTCGACGGCTGTCATCAGGCGCGTTCACCGAAAGGCGTCGGATCACCACAGCCGACCCGAACGATCTGGGGTTCACCCTCAGCCAGGTTAATGACCGTGGACGCCGAAATACCGCCGATCCCGCCATCGATGATCAGATCGACCTGATGCTCGAGAATCTGGCGCATCTCGTAGGGATCGCTGAGCGGCACGCTGTCGCCCGGCATGATCAGGCTGACGCTCATCAGCGGCTCGCCCAATTGCTCCAGCAGGGCCTGGGCGATGGGATGGCTTGGCACACGCAGGCCGATGGTGCGGCGCTTGGGGTGCAGCACCAGACGCGGTACCTCGCGGGTGGCGTTGAGAATGAAGGTGTAAGGCCCGGGCGTGTGCGCCTTCAGCGCACGGAACGCACCGGTGTCGACCTTGGCAAACAGCCCCAGTTGCGACAGGTCGCAGCACATCAGGGTGAAGTTGTGCTTGTCGTCCAGCTGGCGCAGGCGGCGGATACGCTCGATGGCGCTCTTGTCACCGATCTGGCAACCCAGTGCATAGGACGAATCTGTCGGGTACACCACCAGCCCGCCGGCCTTGATGATTTCAGCGGCCTGTTTGATCAGGCGCGGCTGCGGGTTTTCCGGATGGACCTGGAAAAATTGACTCACGATTACTTCCTGTTCAGACGGAGGCAGTAGGCTGTTCATGTTTGAATCTGCACCACAAAGGCGGTAGATCTTCAGGCACGGGACGATAAGTGCCGATCTCGCCCCAGGTGCCAGGACCGTGGAAGTCGCTGCCGGCAGAAACCAGCAAACCGAACTCGCGTGCAAGGATGGCCAGGGTGCCGACCTGATCGGCAGGCTGCATGCCATTGACCACTTCTATGGCGTGCCCACCGGCCTGGACGAAATCGCCGACCAGTTTACGCCGTTTACTGCGGGTAAAGTCATAATGTGAAGGATGCGCGAGACTGACCCATGCACCCGACGCCCGCAAGGTGGCGACCGTGTCCTCCAGCGTCGGCCAGTGCTGCTTCACATCGCCCAGTTTGCCCGCGCCCAGCCATTTGCGAAATGCCTCGGCGCGATCCTTGACGAAACCCGAGCGCACCATGAAGTCGGCAAAGTGCGGACGCGCAGGCGCATTACCGCTGTCACCCAGTTCCTGCTGAATCGCGCGAGCGCCTTCCAGCGCGCCAGGCATACCTTTGATCGCCAATTTGCGACTGATTTCTTCCGCACGCAGCCAGCGTCCTTCATGCAAACGGCTGATGGCCTCGGTCAGCGCCGGGGCCTGGGTATCGAATCCGTAACCCAGAATATGAATGGTCGCGCCGCCCCAGGTGCAGGACAGCTCCACCCCGTTGATCAGTTGCATACCCAATGAATGCGCCGCCGCACGGGCCTCTTCAAGCCCTTCAAGGGTGTCGTGGTCGGTCAGCGAAAGGACGCGCACGCCGTTTTCATGAGCACGCGTGACCAGTGCCGTGGGCGAGAGTGCCCCGTCGGAAGCGGTGCTGTGACAGTGCAGGTCTACATTCATAGTGAGGCTTTCGTGTTCATTGATGTTTGTTATTATGCCGCCACATCCTGCTTCTGGCTGCCATTGTGAAACAATTCATCGACTTCATCCCGCTGCTGCTGTTCTTCATCGTTTACAAAACCGAGCCGCGTGCCGTGGATATCCTCGGCAATACCTATATGGTAGGCGGCATTTTCAGTGCAACGGCGATGCTGATCATCAGTTCGGTGGTGGTCTACGGCATTCTCTACGTCAAACAACGCAAGCTGGAAAAAAGCCAATGGCTCACGCTGGTGGCGTGCCTGGTGTTCGGCAGCCTGACCCTGGCCTTCCACAGCGAAACCTTCCTGAAATGGAAAGCCCCGGTGGTCAACTGGCTGTTTGCCGTCGCCTTCGCCGGCAGTCATTTCATCGGCGACCGTCCGCTTATCCAGCGCATCATGGGTCATGCACTGACCCTGCCGGCAGCGATCTGGACCCGGCTCAACATCGCCTGGATCATATTCTTCCTGTTCTGTGGCGCAGCCAACCTGTATGTGGCCTTCACTTATCAGGAATTTTGGGTCGACTTCAAAGTATTCGGCAGCCTGGGCATGACCCTGATCTTCCTGGTCGGCCAAGGAATCTACCTGTCACGCCACCTGCACGACACCGCTCCCAATACGACCAAATCCGAGGACTGACATGCTCTACGCAATCATCGCCACCGACGTCGAAAACTCGCTGGAAAAACGCCTCAGCGTTCGCCCGGCACACCTGGAGCGCCTCAACGCACTCAAGGATGAAGGCCGTCTGGTGCTGGCAGGTCCACACCCGGCAGTCGACAGCAACGACCCCGGCGCTGCCGGTTTCAGCGGCAGCCTGATCGTTGCCGAGTTCGAATCGCAGAGCGTCGCCAAGGCCTGGGCCGAAGCCGATCCGTTCGTGGCCGCAGGTGTATACGCGAACGTCGTGGTCAAACCGTTCAAGCAGGTCCTGCCCTGAGCCTGCCCGACCGACTTTTTAACAGCTCTGCTTTCTGATCGAGGCAGAGTCACGCGGCACCCCGGTAGTGGCCAATTGAGTGAGTCATGAGCGAGCTGTTACTAATTGATGATGATCAAGAGCTGTGCGAACTGCTGAGCAGTTGGCTGAGCCAGGAAGGCTTTCAGGTGCGCGCCTGTCACGACGGGACCAGCGCGCGTCAGGCATTGGCCGACGCCGCCCCGGCTGCCGTGGTGCTGGACGTGATGCTGCCCGATGGCAGCGGCCTGGAGTTGCTCAAGCAATTACGTGCCGACCACCCCGACCTGCCAGTGGTCATGCTCTCGGCACGCGGCGAGCCGCTGGACCGCATCCTGGGTCTGGAGCTGGGCGCTGACGATTATCTGGCAAAACCCTGCGACCCTCGTGAACTCACTGCCCGCCTGCGCGCCGTACTGCGCCGCAGTCATCCGGTGGCGTCGTCAAGCCAGCTCGAACTGGGCGACTTGACCTTCAGCCCGATGCGCGGCGTGGTCAGTGTCGACGAAAAGGAACTGACCCTCACGGTGTCCGAAAGCCGCTTGCTGGAAGCATTGATGCGCCAGCCCGGCGAACCGCTGGACAAGCAGGAACTGGCGCAACTGGCCCTGGGCCGCAAGCTGACCCTGTACGACCGTAGTCTGGATATGCACGTCAGCAACCTGCGCAAGAAAATCGGCCCGCACTCCGACGGCCGCCCACGCATCGTCGCGCTGCGCAGCCGCGGCTATTATTATGCTCTTTGAGCAGCTTCAAGCCACAAGCTACAAGCTGCAAGCAGAGCGCTTCTGGCTTGAAGCTTGAAGCTGACAACTTGCAGCTGCCCCTTACACAAGCTTTACCAAGCGCTGACTGCGCTTGACCTTGATCTCCCTAAACTGGGCTCATCGGCATCGAGCCGCACTAGAGACAAGGAGATACACAATGCGCAAGACCCTGATCGCTTTGATGTTTGCTACTGCCCTGCCGACCATCGCCATGGCCGCACCACCACCGCCACCTGCCGGTGGCCCGGATGCTGACGGACCTGCCATGCACATGGATCGCGATGACCGCGGCCCTGGCCCACGTATGGACCGCGGCCCTGGCCCAATGGGACCGATGGGTGAGCTGGACCTGACACGTGAACAGCGTCAGCAGATCGAACGTTTGATGCGCGAGCAACGACACGAGCGCCGCGAAATCACCCAAAGCTACCTGGAAAAAATGCCTGCTGCCGACCAGAAAGCAATGCATGACGAAATCGAAGCCAAACGCTCCAAGACCGACAGCGAAGTTCGTGCACTGCTGAGGCCTGACCAGCAGAAGCAGTTTGACGAAATCAAGAAGAAAGAAGATGAACGTCGCGCCGAATGGGCCGAGTTCAAGGCCTGGAAAGCGGCAAAAGCAGCAAAAACGCTGTAACCATCAGGCCTCGCGGCCCGATGAGTTGAACACAACCCGGCATGCGCACGCATGCCGGGCTTTTTTACTGAGACCGAGGAAATCCCGTGCGTTCATTGTTCTGGCGAATCCTGGCCAGCTTCTGGCTGGCCATCGCTCTGGTAGGCGGCCTGTCGGTGCTCATGGGGCATATGCTCAATCAGGATGCGTGGATCCTCAGTCGTCACCCGGTGCTCAACTCGTTGCCCGAACAGTGGACACAACGCTTCGAGGACAAGGGCGCGGATAACGCTCAGGAGTTTCTTCAGGACATCAAACGACGCAATCGTATCGACACTCAAGTGCTCAGCGAAAGCGGCGAGCCCATGGTGCGTGGCACCTTCCCGCCGCGCGCCGCAGCCCTGGAAGCACGGCAGCGGGAAGACGATGAGCAGGGGCGCAAACTGCCCTGGCGCCGTCTGGCCACCGAGTACAGCAGCCCGAAGACCGGCGAAACCTACCTGTTCATCTACCGCGTTCCGCACCCGGAGCTCGACGAGTGGCACCGCCAGAGTCTGATGTGGCCATTGAGCGCGCTGGGCATTGCACTGGTGGTCCTGACCCTGTTCAGCCTGTTCGTGACGCTGTCGATTACCCGACCGCTGAGTCGCCTGCGCGGCGCAGTGCACGATCTGGGGCAAACCAGCTATCAACAGCACAGCCTCGGACAACTGGCCAACCGGCGTGACGAGTTCGGCGTGCTGGCCAAGGACTTCAACCGCATGGGCGCGCGCCTGCAAAGCCTGATTGGCAGTCAGCGCCAGTTGCTGCGCGATGTGTCTCATGAACTGCGCTCACCGCTGGCCCGGTTGCGCATCGCCCTGGCGCTGGCTGAACGTGCGGAGCCTGCAGAGCGTGAAAAGCTTTGGCCACGGCTGGGCCGTGAATGTGACCGGCTGGAGGCGCTGATCAGCGAGATCCTGGCCCTGGCACGCCTCGACGCAGAGCTTCGCGGCCCGGAGCCCGTCGACCTCGAAGCGCTGCTGCAGCGCCTGAAGAGCGACACACAGCTGGACGGTGTCGATCAGAATATTCACATTGATGTGCAGGACAACCTGCAGTTCAAAGGCTGGCCGGACATGATCGAACGGGCGCTGGACAACCTGCTGCGCAACGCGCTGCGCTTCAACCCGAGCGGCCAGCGCATCGATCTGCAGGCAACTCAGGTCGGCGATCACATCCGTCTGAGCGTTCGCGATCATGGCCCAGGCGTTGCCGACGAACACCTGACGCAACTGGGCGAGCCGTTTTACCGAGCCCCCGGCCAGACCACCCCGGGTCACGGCCTGGGACTGGCGATCGCCAAACGCGCAGCGGAACGACATGGCGGCACTCTTATGCTGGGCAATCACCCGGACGGCGGGTTTATCGCCACACTGGATCTGCCCAGAGAGCCGCTCAGTTCGTCGGCTGTCTGATCAGCCCTGCCACTCGCTGACAAACCCGCCCACATCGACTTTTGGTGCTTCGCGCGGCGGGTTCAGCGGGGTGCCCAGGTACAGAAAGCCGAGCACTTCTTCGCCGGCTTCAAGGCCGAAGCCCTTGGCTACCTGTGGCGCATAGGACAGCTCGCCAGTCCTCCAGACCGCACCGATACCCAGTGCATACGCTGCCAGCAACACGCCATGGGCGGCGCATCCGGCGGTGATCCGTTGTTCCGAGTGCGGGACTTTGAAGTGGTCCTGCAAGCGCGCGATCACGACCACCACCAAAGGTGCGCGCAATGGGCCAAGACGGGCCTTTTCCAGCGCCTGCGGGGTCACTTCAGCACCACTCTCCTGCAGCGCCTGCGCCAGCATCTCGCCCATGCGCTCACGGGCCGCGCCTTCAACCGTCAGAAAACGATACGGCTTGAGCTGTCCATGATCCGGCGCGCGCAATGCAGCACCGAACAGGATTTCCCGCTGCGCAGCGTCCGGGGCCGGGTCGACCAGTCGTGGAACCGATACACGATTGAGCAAAACGTCGAGCGCCTGCATGGACTGTCTCCTTGAAAAGTGATCGAGCATTCTAGAGCCTGTTTAGCGTCAATAACGAGTGCGACAGACAATTCGTTACCTCTGCGCTTGCAGCCGGTCCTCGGCGGCGCCGGTTTACATGCCCTCAAGCGCAGGTAGAATGGCGCCTTTCCTCACACCAGCCAGAGCCTGTCATGTCGTTGCCGACCTTGCGTATCATCGGTTTCATTATCGGCATCTTCCTGATCACCCTGGCTGTCGCCATGATCGTGCCCATGGCCACGCTGGTCATCTACGACCGTTTCGAGGACCTGCGCGAGTTCCTGTGGGCCAGCGCCATTACCTTTATCGCCGGCCTGGCGCTGGTGGTGCCCGGACGCCCCGACAACGTTCAGTTACGCCCGCGGGACATGTACATGCTGACCGTCTCCAGCTGGATTGTGGTGTGCATTTTCGCCGCCCTGCCCTTTCTGCTGACCCAGCACATCAGTTACACCGACTCGTTCTTCGAGAGCATGTCCGGCATCACGGCCACCGGCTCGACAGTACTCAGCCATCTGGACAGCATGTCGCCGGGCATTCTGATCTGGCGCTCAATGCTGCACTGGCTGGGCGGTATCGGCTTCATCGGTATGGCCGTGGCGATTCTGCCCCTGCTGCGCATCGGCGGCATGCGTCTGTTTCAGACCGAGTCCTCGGACCGCTCGGAAAAGGTCATGCCCCGCTCGCACATGGTGGCCAAGTTCATCGTGCTCGCCTATGTCGGCTTTACCGCGCTGGGCAGTCTGGCTTTCTGGGCGGCGGGCATGAGTCTGTTCGACGCGATCAACCATGCGATGTCGGCGATTTCCACAGGCGGCTTCTCCACCTCCGACCAGTCGTTGGCCAAATGGCCGCAACCGGCGGTGCATTGGGTGGCGATCGTGGTGATGATCCTTGGCAGCCTGCCCTTTACCCTGTATGTCGCGACATTGCGTGGCAACCGCAAGGCGTTGATCAAGGATGAGCAGGTTCAGGGCCTGATCGGGCTGCTGTTGATCACTTGGCTGGTCATGACGGTCTGGTACGCCAATACCACGGACCTGCCGTGGACCGAGGCGCTGCGCCATGTCGCGCTGAACGTGACCTCGGTGGTGACGACGACGGGTTTTGCACTGGGTGACTACAGCCTGTGGGGTAATTTCTCGCTGATGCTGTTCTTTTATCTGGGCTTTATCGGCGGCTGTTCTGGCTCGACAGCCGGCGGAGTGAAGATCTTCCGTTTTCAGGTGGCCTACATTCTGCTCAAGACCAACCTCAATCAACTGATCCATCCGCGCGCGGTGATGAAGCAGAAATACAATGGCCATCGGCTGGACGATGAGATCGTGCGCTCGATCCTGACCTTTTCGTTTTTCTTCACGATCACTATCTGTCTGATCGCGCTGATGCTGTCGCTGCTCGGGCTGGACTGGATGACGGCGCTGACCGGCGCTGCCAGTACGGTATCGGGTGTAGGGCCAGGGCTGGGTGAGGTCATCGGGCCGGCGGGTAATTTCTCTACCCTGCCGGATGCGGCCAAATGGATTCTGTCCGGCGGCATGCTGCTTGGCCGTCTGGAGATCATTACTGTGTTGGTGCTCTGTGTACCGGCATTCTGGCGACATTGAGGCCTGGCAGAGGCTGCGGGTAAGGCATGACGGTGTTTCGCATCTTGGATTTGTAACGCGGAACGTCACGAACTGCGTGCCAACGCAGAGCATTGGCACGATAGTCTTAAACATGAGCACGACTCGAATGCTCCACATCGGCAAGACAGTCGGCTAAATTTGTGTATAACAATAAGAACCCACACGAGGACAGGCACCGTGGATACCATCAGGCGTTTTTCGAGCTTTGCCGAGTTCTATCCTTTTTATCTTGCCGAGCACAGTAGCGCTACCAGCCGGCGTCTGCATTTTGTCGGTACGTCTCTGGTGATTTTCCTGCTGGCGTTTGGTGTGGGCAGCGGCCGCTGGGGGTTGTTATGGTTGTTGCCGGTCGCGGGTTACGGTTTCGCGTGGGCCGGGCATTTCTTTTTTGAGAAGAACCGTCCGGCCACGTTCAAGCATCCGTTTTACAGCTTGCTCGGCGACTTTGTGATGTACCGCGACATGCTTCTGGGTAAGGTGCCTTTCTAGGCAGACTGCTTCAGGCAAGCGTTTCGCTGGCGGGTTCTTCGACCGCAACCTGTTGCGCCTTCAAATGCGCATCCGCCAGACGGAACAGTTCGATGTTGCCGTCCAGGTGTTCGATCAGGGCGGTACAGGATTCGACCCAGTCGCCGCAGTTGAGATATTCCACGCCGCCCACCTGGCGAATTTCCGCATGGTGGATGTGCCCGCAGACCACCCCGTCCAGCCCGCGCTTCACGCATTCGTGGGCGATGGCTTCCTCGAAATCGCTGATGAAATTCACCGCACTCTTGACCTTGTGCTTGAGGTACGCCGACAGCGACCAGTAGCCATAGCCGTATTTGGCGCGCCAGTGGTTGAGCCAGCGGTTGAGGGTCAGGGTGAATTCATAGGCCGAGTCGCCCAGAAAGGCCAGCCAGCGGTGGTAGCGGGTGATCACGTCGAACTGGTCGCCGTGAATGACCAGAAAACGACGTCCATCGGCCGTCACGTGTTCGACTTCGTCTACCAACTGGATGTTGCCCAGCACCAGCTTGGAGTAACGGCGCAGGAATTCATCGTGATTGCCGGTGACGTAAATGACTTCGGTGCCGCGCTTGCTCATGGTCAGCAAGCGGCGAATCACGTTGGTGTGTGCTTGTGGCCAGTACATGCCGCCGCGCAGTTTCCAGCCATCGATGATGTCGCCGACCAGGTACACCTTGTCAGCCTGATAGCGCTTGAGAAACGCGGAGAGGTGCTCGGCCTGGCAATCACGTGTGCCCAGATGAACGTCGGAAATCCACAAGGTGCGCACGCGCTGTTTGCGGCTGGGTGTGGCGAGCTGAGCACTGGTCATGTGACGACCTCCGGCAGGGTTTCCAGAAGAGTGGAGCATGCCGGTTAACCGAATGTGACACGTGCGTGGCGATGTCGTGACAGTTGCCCTGTATTACTGAGGGTCTGCCGGAGTATGGCGGTCGTTGTGGCCCAGGTCGCGGGCCGGATCGATCTGGTCACGCAGCCGCTGCTTGAGCACCTTGGCTTCGGGAAAGCCGCCATCGGCCTTGCGTTCCCAGAGTTGTACGCCGTCACAGGTAATACGGAACACGCCGCCGGTGCCTGGCTGCAGCGAGACTTTACCCAGATCATCACTGAACGTGCTCAGCAGTTCCTGGGCCAGCCAGGCAGCGCGCAATAGCCACTGGCATTGAATGCAATAGGTGATGATGACTTCAGGCTTTTCGACAGACATGGGCGTCCCCTTCGGAAATTCAGACGACCATGATACGCAGCGTGCGCCGAATCAACGAGCGTTGGCGAAGCGGCGCAGTGCGCTGAGCGTTACGTCCTGCTCTGGCGCTTGCGGAGCGGTATCGGCAGCTGCGTTCACCTTGACGCCCAGCAAGCCCAGCAAGCGGCTTCGAATCAGTTGGAACCCGGCCTGCCCGCTGTCGCGCTGACGCGGCAGGTCGACGCGGATGTCGTCGGCAATCTTGCCGTCGGCCAGCACGATGACCCGGTCAGCGAGCAGGATCGCCTCATCGACATCATGCGTGACCAGCAGCACCGCCGGGGTGTGTTTGCGCCACAGGTCGATGATCAGTTGATGCATGCGAATGCGCGTCAACGCATCGAGTGCGGCAAAAGGCTCGTCGAGCAGCAACAGTTTTGGCTCACGGACTAGCCCCCGCGCCAGCGCCACACGCTGCGCTTCGCCACCGGACAAGGTGGCCGGAAAGGCATTCAGCCGATGCGCCAGGCCAACTTCGGTCAATGCCGCTTCAGCCCGAGCCTTGGCATCGTTGATGCGCAGGCCGAGAACCACGTTTTTCCACGCGCTTTTCCACGGCATCAGGCGCGGCTCTTGAAAAACCGCCGCACGCGCGACCGGCACTCGGAGCTCCCCGCTGTCGATCTCGTCCAGCCCGGCCAGAGTGCGCAGCAAGGTGGTCTTGCCGGAGCCACTGGCCCCGAGCAAAGCGACAAATTCGCCCGGAGCAATGTCCAGATTCAGCCCGTCGATGACCCGTTGCCGACCAAACTGACGCACCACGTTGCGCAGTTGTACAGGCGCCTGCCCCGCTTGGGGGGCGACGAATGGAGTGTTGCGCAGATCAGGAGTCGCCATGTGTTCAATGCCTCACGAAGGTCGGTCGCCAAGCCAGCGCATAGCGCTCCAGCGTGCGAATGATGGCGTCGATCACCAGGCCAAGGACGCTGTAGATCAACAGGCAGATAACGATTACATCAGTGCGCATGAAGTCCCGCGCATCACTGGCCAGATAACCGATGCCCGCGGTGGTGTTGATTTGCTCGACAAAGACCAGGGCCAGCCACGAAATACCCAGTGAATAGCGCAGCCCGACAAAAAACGCAGGCAACGAGCCGGGCAGGATGACGTGCCAGATCAGCTCGCGGCGGCTCAAGCCGAGCGTATTGGCAGCCTCAATGAGTTTCGGGTCGATATTGCGGATGCCGGAAAACAGGTTCAGGTACACCGGAAAGGTGGTGCCCATGACGATCAGCGCCACTTTGGTGAACTCGCCAATGCCGAACCAGAGGATGAACAGTGGCACCAGTGCCAGCGAGGGAATGGTGCGCAACATCTGCATGGGCGAGTCGAGAACGATTTCGCCGCGTCGGGAAAGCCCGGTCACCAGCGCAGCGACCACGCCGATGCTGACGCCAATGCTCAAGCCCGACAGTGCCCGTTGCAACGAAACCCACAAGTGGTGGGCCAGTTCGCCCGAAACGATCATCGACCAGAGCGTACCGCCGATCTGCGACGGCGCGGCAATCACGCGGACGGGCAGCAGACCGGTTTGTGAAGCCAGCTCCCAGAGCAGCAACAGCACCAGCGGGCTGAGCAGACGCAAGACAAAACCCGGTACTTGCCAGCGCGGGCGAACCGATTGCGAGACGCGGCTCTGTTCGGGTTTTTTGACCACCAGAAAACCTGGGTCTGCGAGGTTCAGCGTTGTGTCAGACATGGGCACATCCTTCCTGGACAAACCGGGCAGGACGCACCCGATACATTATGAAGGCCATGCTATTAGCATAAGAACGCTGCGTGAAATTCGATTTAGACCTAAGCTAATAGTCAAAATATTTGATCAAACAAATAAATATAATGCATGTTTTTTATAATTAACTTAGACCGAAAACGAATTTCACAGCGTCTGCCCCTTGCCTTTATGGTGCCTCTCGACAAGGTCGAACGGACCTCAACCATTGGCAGGAGTTTTCATGAGCATCGAATTCATTGGCTATATCGCCACGCAACCCGGTTCTGAAATTCACCCGCGCAGCGGCGCGGCCATCCAGCCCGACTACGTGAAGACCGTGGCCAAGGCTCATGAAGATGCCGGTTTTGATCGCGCGCTGATCGCCTACCACTCCAACAGCCCGGACAGCACGCTGGTCGCAGCGCATGCCGCCAGCGTCACCACCAAACTGAAGTTTCTGGTCGCCCATCGCCCCGGCTTCATCGCGCCCACGGTGGCCGCCCGGCAGTTCGCGACGCTGGACGTGTTCAATGGCGGCCGCACTGCCGTGCATATCATCACCGGCGGTGACGACAAGGAACTGCGCGCCGACGGCAGCCATATCGGCAAGGACGATCGATACGCACGCAGCGACGAATACCTCAGCGTGGTGCGTCAGGAATGGACCAGCGACAAGCCGTTCGATCATAACGGCACCTACTACCAGCTTGAGGGTGCGCACTCGTTGGTCAAATCCCCACAGCAGCCACATATCCCTCTGTACTTCGGTGGTTCCTCGGCGGCGGCGATTGCTGTGGCGGGTAAACACGCCGATGTTTATGCATTGTGGGGCGAGACATACGAGCAGGTGCGTGACGTGGTGAAACAGGTCCGCGCCGAAGCCGCCAGACATGGGCGGACCATTCGTTTCAGCCTGTCATTGCGTCCGATTCTGGCAGAGACCGAGGAACAGGCCTGGGCACGTGCCGACAGTATTCTGGAAAAGGCCAAGGCCCTGGCAGACCGCAACGGCTTTGTACGTCGCGAACCGCCGAATGAAGGATCACGCCGCCTGCTGGCCGCTGCTGCACAAGGATCGCGCCTGGACAAGCGCCTGTGGACAGGCATCGCCGGCCTGCTCGGCGCACAGGGCAACTCAACCTCGCTGGTTGGCACCCCGGAACAGGTCGCTGAAGCGCTGCTGGACTACTACGATCTGGGGATTACCACCTTCCTGATTCGCGGCTTCGATCCACTGGAAGATGCCATCGACTACGGCAAGAAGCTGATCCCGCTGACCCGCGCATTGGTGGCCCAACGTGAACAGCAGGCTCGCGAACAGGTCGCCTGATTCAACCTATATCCTGCGGGCCGGTCTGACGCCCAACGCCAGACCGCCTGCCCGCAATGCGGTGTTCAGGCGGCTGCCGAGACCGGCTTGAGCGACCGAGCCACCAGTGTGCCAAAGGCTTCCACCGGCGCTTGCAGGTTACCGAGAAAGCGCGGGTAGAACAGCCACAAGTCCATTACCGGCTTGAAGTCCTTGAGCGGCAGCGCCACCAACTGCTCGCGGTGCGCGCTGCGTTCCAGCAGCGGACGGGGCACCAGGCCAAGCCCCATGCCGTCGGCCACCAGCCCGAGTTGCAGCTCGGTGCCGAAAGTTTCCAGATTGACCTTCATGCTCAAGCCCTGATCGGTCAGCGTGCGCTGCAAGCCTGCACGAAAACCGCAGCCGTCCGGATTAAGCACCCAGCCCTGCTCATAACAGTCCGCCAGCTTGCCGGGCTTTTTCGGGGCCAGCCCCTTGGCGCAGACCACCACCAGCTCCATCTTGCCAATCGACTGACCAATGATGTTGTCTGGAAATATCTTGCCTGCCGGAAACAGCGCAGCCGCTGCATCCAGCTCGCCGTTTTCGATCTTGCCGATCAGGTGGCTGCCCCAACCGGTGCTGACCTGGGCGCGCAGATCGGGAAACTCCCCACGCAATTGCTTGAGCGCATCGAGCAGCACCACGTCACCGATGGTTTGCGGCACGCCCAGACGCAACAGACCGCTGGGCGGCGTGTCACTGGCCACCAGCTCGCGCAACGAATCCATCTCGCGCAGGATCGCCAGGCACTTCTGGTACACCTGAAGACCCATCGGAGTCGGCTTGAGCGGTTTGGTATTGCGGTCGAACAGCTCGACCCCGAGGGCTTGCTCGAAATTCTGCACCCGACGCGTGATGGCGGGCTGGGTCAGGTCCAGCGATTCAGCGGCGTGGCTGATCGACTGGCAGCGGATGACTGCAACGAACGCATCGATATCATCAATTTTCATTCGGACCGCACATAAAAAAGAGATTAAACATAGGCAAAAAGCATAGTACCAGCAGGCGCTCATGGATAGCCCGAGCGTAGATTTCGCGGATTACGACAAACAAGTAAAAGACGTTTTCGTTATAATCTAATCATTAAAAAATAGCATATTAAATATCTATATTATGCTTATATCGAACCATTCCCCGACTTTGATCTGGAAATGGACATGACTCAGAACCGACACCCGGAGCGACTCGGGGCCTTTATCGATGCACTCACCGAACTGCTTGGCAGCGAGCCGCATGAAGGCGATCTGTTGCGCCGCGGCGGCAAGCTGCTGGCGCAACTGGTCAGCCACGATGACTGGCTGGCAGAAGAATTTACCGTACCCGACGCCAACCGCTATCAGCAATTTCTACTGCATGCCGATCCACAGCAGCGTTTTTCGGTAGTCAGTTTCGTCTGGGGGCCGGGCCAACGCACACCTATTCACGACCACCGCGTGTGGGGGCTGATCGGCATGCTGCGCGGCGCGGAAGATTCCCAAGGCTACCTTCGCAACGCGCAAGGGCGCCTGGAAACCAGCGGCCCGGCGATTCGCCTGCAACCCGGCCAGGTCGAGGCGTTGTCACCGCACAGCAATGATGTCCATCAGGTCAGCAACGCCTTCAACGATCAGGTGTCGATCAGCATCCACGTTTACGGCGCCGATATCGGCACTGTGAAGCGTGCGGTCTATGACCTCGACGGCACCGAAAAACTGTTCATCTCCGGCTATTCGAACGCCGCCACCGCCCATCAGGATCAGCCAACAGGGAGCCCGACCCCATGACCACACCTGCCACCCGATCATTCGCCGACATTCGCCAGGCCTTGCTGGACCGCCAGGAGCTGGCCTTGGTAGATGTCCGCGAAGAGGCCCCCTTTGCCCAGGCTCATCCGCTGTTTGCCGTGAACATCCCGCTGTCGAAGCTGGAGCTGGAGATTTTCTCCCGCATCCCGCGACGCGACACGGCCGTGACCCTTTACGACGATGGCGAAGGTCTGGCGCAGATCGCCCTGCAGCGCCTGCAGGCACTGGGCTACAGCGACGTGAAACTGCTCGACGGCGGCCTCCAGGGCTGGCGCGCGGCTGGTGGCGAGCTGTTCATCGACGTGAATGTGCCGAGCAAGGCGTTTGGCGAGCTGGTGGAGCATCACCGCGCCACCCCGTCGCTGGCCGCAGAAGAGGTCAAGCGCCTGATCGACAGCAATGCCGACGTGGTGGTGCTCGATGCCCGGCGCTATGACGAATACCAGACCATGAGCATTCCAGGCGGCATCAGCGTACCAGGCGCCGAACTGGTGCTGCGGGCACGTGAGCTGGCACCGGATCCCACTACTCGAATCATCGTCAATTGTGCCGGTCGCACGCGCAGCATCATCGGCACCCAGTCACTGGTCAACGCGGGCCTGCCCAATCCGATCAACGCACTGCGCAATGGCACCATTGGCTGGCTGCTGGCCGGCCAGACGCTGGACCATGGCCAGAACCGGCGTTTTGCGGCAGTCAGTGAAGAGACCCGCGAAACCGCCAGTGCCGATGCGCGCCAGGTGGCCGATCGCGCAAAGGTCAAACGAGCCAGCCGTGCTGATCTGCAACGCTGGCAAGCCGAGGCTTCACGTACCACTTACCTGTTCGATGTACGTACCCCGGAAGAGTTTGCCAAAGGCCACCTGCCCGGCGCGCGTTCCACACCGGGTGGGCAACTGGTGCAGGAAACCGATCATTTCGCCAGCGTCCGCGGTGCGCGAATCGCGCTGCTGGAAGACGACGGCGTGCGCGCCAACATGTCGGCCTCCTGGCTGGCGCAGTTGGGCTGGGACGTGTCGGTGATTGATGACCTGGAGGCAGCGGATTTCAGCGAACAGGGCGACTGGGACGCGCCCTTCCCGACGCCGCCGCAGGTCGAGGCGATCAGCGTCGAGACGCTTACTCAATGGCAGAAACAGGTAAACGTGGCGGTGCTGGATTTCACCGCCAGCGCCAACTATGTCAAACAGCATATCCCCGGTGCCTGGTGGACCTTGCGTGCCGACCTGAAGCAGGCGCTGGGCAAGCTGCCGGCAGCTGACCGCTATGTCTTGACCTGCGGCAGCAGCCGTCTGGCGCGCTTTGCCGTGGCCGACCTGGAAGCGTTGACCGACAAGCCGGTGTTTCTGCTCGAAGGCGGCACCGCCAGCTGGATCAAGGCCGGCCTGCCGCTGGAGCACGGCGAAAGCCGACTGGCCTCGCCACGCATCGATCGCTACCGCCGCCCGTACGAAGGCACCGACGCACCGCGCGAAGCCATGCAGGCGTATCTGGACTGGGAATTCGGCCTGGTGGAGCAGCTGGGACGTGACGGAACACACGGGTTTTACGTGATTTGATGCCGTTGAGTACACCGCGCAGCGCATTGGCACAAGCGCCGGTGGGAGCGAGCTTGCTCGCGAAGAGGGCGCTACATTCAGTGCATTTTCTGCGTCTGGAACAGGGTCTTCGCGAGCAAGCTCGCTCCCACAAGGCTGCGTCCGACTCTAAAGGTGAGGCGTATTGGCACAAGCGTCAAAGGCTCATCAGGACTATTCATCACCCTATTGGAGACACACTTAAATGCTGCCTTTTTTCAAATCCCCCCTGCCCTTCAAAAGCCTGTTGCTGGGCGCGCTGTTGAGCGTCATGGCAGGTCAGCAGGTTCTGGCCGCTGAGCTGGCGCCGCTGCTGGTCGCCAATCAGAAGTCGTTGCTGAAAACCCTGCTGCAGGTTTCCGGTGAGCTCAAGGACGTGCCTTACGAGATTCAGTTTTCCGAGTTTCCCGCGGCGGCGCCCTTGGGAGAGGCGCTGAATGCGGGCGCGGTGGATATCGGTGCGCTGGGTGATGCACCCTATGTATTCGCTCTGGGGGCGGGTGCACCCTTGAAAGTGGTCAGCATCACCCACGCCCAGGGCCGCTTCACCACTGCGGTGCTGGTGCCGAAAAACTCGCCGATCAAGACTGTTGCCGACCTCAAGGGCAAGCGCATCGTCACCGGACGCGGCTCCATCGGCCACTATCTGGCGATCCGCGCCTTGCATGAGGCCGGGCTGAAAACCAGTGATGTTACCTTCATCAATCTGCTGCCCAGCGAATCGCGTCTGCTGCTGGACAGTGGCGATGCCGACGCCTGGGCGACATGGGACCCGTACACCACGATCTCCATCACGCAAAGCGACGCGCGGGTGCTGGTCAGTGGCAGCGAGCTGCTGAGCAACCATCTCTACCTTGCCGCAACCAGCAAGGCCATCGAAGGCAAACGCGCGCAACTGGATGATTTCGTTGCCCGTGTGGAGCGCGCTTTCAACTGGTCCAACGCCCATCCCGAGGAGTACGCGGAGGCCCAGGCGAAAGTCACCGGCCTGCCCCTGGCGGTGCACCTCGCAGTGGCCAAGGCGACGAAAATGCAGCGTACGCCGATTGATGACCAGATTGTCCAGGGCCTGCAAAACACTGCAGACACTTACCTGGCTGAAGGCATTCTAAGCAAACGGATCGACGTTTCGACAGGCTTCGACAAAAGCTTCAACGCGTCGCGCGCGCAGATCGCGCAGGCCACCGCTCAATAAACGCTGCGAAAAGGACCCCGCATGACACTCTCGACCCTGCGCCCTACCCCGCGCCAGCAGCAAGACGCCCCCGAGTCCGCGGAGGACTTCAGTAAACGGCTGGCAGAACTGACCGCAGCGCTGGCCGAAACCGCCGAGCAATACGATATCAGCGCGCAATTTCCCCATGCCAACTTCCAACTGCTGCACGCTCACGGCCTGCTTGGCCTGACGGTTCCGACCGAACTGGGCGGCGGCGGTGCCGACTTGCCCCGCGCTCAAAAGGCGATCAGCGCGGTGGCCCGGGGAGAGCCGTCGACGGCGCTGATTCTGGTCATGCAATACCTGCAGCATTCGAGGCTGCAGGAGAACCGCAACTGGCCAAGCCATCTGCGCGTGCAGGTGGCCGAACAGGCCGTGCGTGAGGGCGCGTTGATCAACGCTCTGCGCGTCGAGCCCGATCTGGGAACGCCCGCGCGGGGCGGCCTGCCAGGCACCATCGCACGCCGCACCGCGCAAGGCTGGCGCATCAGCGGCAGCAAGATCTACTCCACCGGCAGCCACGGTCTGACCTGGTTTGCCGTATGGGCGCGCAGCGATGACGATGACCCGCTGGTGGGCAGCTGGCTGGTCCACAAGGACTCGCCGGGCATCACCATCATTGAGGACTGGGACCATCTGGGCATGCGTGCAACCAGCAGCCACGAAGTCAGATTCGACAACGTGCTGGTGCCACTCGATCACGCCGTCAGCGTCAGCCCGTGGAGCGCACCGCAATCCGAGCTGGATGGATCAGGCCTGCTGTGGATGGCGGTGCTGCTGTCGTCGGTCTACGACGGCATCGCTCAATCCGCCCGCGACTGGCTGGTGCACTGGCTGGAACAGCGCACACCCTCCAACCTTGGCGCGGCGCTGTCGACCCTGCCGCGCTTTCAGGAAACCGTCGGGCAGATCGATACTCTGCTGTTCGCCAATCGCAGCCTGCTGCAATCGGCTGCTCACGGGCACACACCTGCCCAGCACGCCGGGCAGATCAAATACCTGGTAACCGGCAACGCCATCCGCGCGGTGGAGCTGGCCATCGAGGCTTCGGGGAATCCTGGACTGTCACGCAGCAACCCGTTGCAGCGCCACTACCGCAACGTCCTGTGCGGTCGGGTGCATACCCCACAGAACGATGCGGTGCTGGCCAGCGTGGGCAAGGCGGCGTTTGCGGCACGCAGCAAAGACCAATAAGACGCGTCAGAGCAGTGACGGCGGCTCGAACGCCGTCACCGGCGGCAGGTCCTGATCCCATTTGACGATGTCCACCGATGCTGTCTGTGCTGAACAGCCCTGCGACAGGCTGGAGGCGCCCACATCTTCGGTGATCACATTCGGGTTGCCGTGTTTTTCCAGGCTGCCCCGCTCGCCATGCACCAGCGGGTCGAACCAGGCCCCGGTGGCAATCTGCACTACGCCGGGGCGAATGCCGTCCGACACGATCACCCCGGCCAGAAACGCGCCACGCTCGTTGAACACCTTGACCACATCGCCATCGACCAGCCCGCGTGCGCGAGCATCCAGCGGATTAAGGGTCAGCGGCTCGCGCGCCTGAATTTTCGAGGAGCGACTGTAACTGCCGTGGTCGTACTGACTGTGCAAACGGGTTTTCGGTTGGTTGGACAACAGGTGCAGCGCGTGGGTCGGCGCAGGCTTTTCCAGCCACACCGGGTGACCGGGACAATCGGCATAGCCAAAGCCTGCGATGCGCTCGGAGAAAATTTCGATGCGCCCGGACGGCGTCGGCAACGGATGCGCGTCAGGGTCATGACGAAAGGATTCAAGCAGCACGTTGTCGGTGTGCGGGTAGTCTATTTCCAGTACACCGTCACGCCAGAACTGCTCGAACTCGGGCAGGGTGATGCCAAACGTTTCGGCCCGTTGCCGAGACTCGTCATAGATAAAGCGCAGCCATTCCCCCGCATCCCGACCTTCGGTAAACGCTGGTGCCACCCCCAGCCGTTCGGCCAGCGCGGCCAGAATCGAGTAGTCGTCACGCGACTCTCCCACGGGTTCGATCGCCTGCTGCATGGCGATCATGAAACGGTCGGAGGCCGAACTGCCGATGTCATTTCGCTCCAGGGCCGTGGTGGCCGGCAGCACGATGTCGGCATAGCGTGCCTGGGCTGTCCAGAACTGCTCGTGGACGATGATGGTTTGCGGCCGCTGCCACGCCTCCAGCAGCCGATTGAGGTCCTGATGGTGGTGAAAGATATTGCCACCCGCCCAGTACACCAGGCGAATGTCCGGGTACCTGCGTTGCTGCCCGTTGTAATCGAAGGGCGTCCCGGGGTTGAGCAACATGTCCGTCACCCGCGCGACCGGAATGAACGCCTTGACCGGGTTGCTGCCCTGGGAAAAGCGCGGCCCCGAGAACGCTTTGCGGCCACTGCCGGTGTTGTTCATGCAGCCATACCCCAGGCCGAAACCGGCACCGGGCAAACCGATCTGCCCCAACAGCGCAGCCAGGGTCACGGTCATCCAGAACGGTTGCTCGCCGTGTATAGAACGCTGCAATGAATAGGCGACGTTGATCATGGTGCGCTTGCTGGCCATGCGTCGGGCCAGCTCGACAATCTGCTGCGCAGGAATATCGGTCAGCGCCTCGGCCCAGCACGGGTCTTTCGGCTGGCCATCAGTGTGGCCCAGCAGGTACTCGCGAAAACGTGCATAGCCCACGGTATAGCGCTGGACGAAATCCTCGTTGTGCAGCCCTTCGCTGATCAACACCCAGGACAGCGCCATCATCAACGCCGTGTCGCTGCCGGGACGTACCGCCAGCCACTGGTTATGCGTCGGGCCGACCAGATCGTCACGCAGCGGGCTGACATTGACGAACTGCACGCCCGCATCGGACATACGCTGTAGCGCGTCGCCCAGCAGATGGTCGCTGGCACCACCGGGGCTGGTCTGGGCATTCTTGGCGGGCAAGCCACCGAACGCGACGAACAGCTCGCAATGCTCGGCCAGGTTTTTCCAGGAGGTATGCGCCGCCAGCAGCCAGTCCATGTTGCCGACGATGTGCGGCATCAGTACCCGCCCGGCACCCAGACTGTAGCTATCGGTACTGAACACATAACCGCCGATGCAGTTAAGGAAGCGATGCAACTGGCTTTGCGCGTGATGAAAACGCCCCGCGCTGCCCCAGCCATAGCTGCCGCCGAAAATAGCCTGATTGCCGTGCTCGTGCCGGACTCGCTGCAACTCGCTGGCGACCAGATCCAGCGCGACCTCCCAGGAAACCTCGATGAACGGCTCCTGACCACGCAGATCAGGCCGTCCACCGGCCTGCTGAAGAAAACTGCGGCGTATCGCCGGGCGTCTGATGCGGGTCGGTGAGGTAATGGCCTCGGCAACCGAATCGCCGATCGGAGACGGGTCCTTGTCCCATTCTGCCGGCAGCAGCCCGGTCAGCTTGCCGTCCTCGACCTGTGGGCGGTAAGCGCCCCAGTGCAATGATGTGAAACTCATGGTGATGGCTCCCGGATGGCGCAGTGGCAGGCAGTCGGTCAGCGCACTGCTTGCGCCTGATCGGCCAGCGCGGCACTGAACGACTCGTCAAACACGCTGGCAGCAGGATAACGCTTGGTCAGCCCAGCGTTGTTGAAGAAATCGATGGTCTGCTGCGCACCGGCCACCACTTGCGCAGTGATCGGCACGACCACTACCTGAGCACGGGAAAACCAGCGGCGTGCTACCTCGGCATCGGCCTTGGTCAGCGCGGACCAGACGTTGGCGTAGCGTTCATTGTGCTGCGGATCGCTGACCGACCAGGCCCGGGCGGCCTGCAGGCGTTGCAGGAAATCGCTGATCTGCGCACGCTTGTCCTTGATGGCCTGATCGTTGGCGACGATGAAGCTTTGCGCCGGAATCAAGCCCTCGGCAGTCGCGATAATCCGCGCGCCCTGTCGTTCCTTTTGAGTGACGTAGGGTTCCCAAGTAGCAATCGCATCCACCGAACCGCCGTCCAGCGCGTGGGAGGAATCCAGTGCGCTGAGGTAGCGATAGTCAACGGCATCGCGGGCGACACCTGCCTTGTCCAGTGCAGTGAGCATCAGTTGCTGGCTGAACGAACCTTTCCAGATGGCGACCTTCTTGCCCGCCAGATCCGCCACGGTCTTGATCGGCGAGTCCTTGCGCACAACGATGGCAACGCCGTCGAGGCTCTGTCGCGACACACCGATGACCTTGATCGGAGCCCCCAGCGCGCCCATGAACAGCGCAGGCGAATCACCCAGCAAGCCAATATCCAGGCTGCCGACGTTCAAGGCCTCGGCGACCGGCGAGCCTGCGGTGAACTGCTTCCATTCCAGTTCGTAAGGCAAATCCTCGAGGACCCCGGCGGCTTCCATCACGGTGCGGGCGCTGTAACTCTGATCGCCGACGATCAGATTGGCCGCCTGGGTATTGAGCGAGGCCAAAAGGCCCAGCGACAGCCCCTTCAGCAAGCGTTGGCTCCAGCGGACGAGGGTCGTTGGCACAGGTAGGTTCTCCACAGGCATTGGGCAAATCGAAATGATCGGCAACGACCCTAACACCCGAACAAAAATTAGCTAAATTCATTTTTGTTCTAGCCTAAGATGCAAATTAATCATCAATGAATCGGCCGCCAGCCTGCTTCAAGCTTGCCGATCATTCAGTTCGAGACCTGATTCCAGACGCTCGCGCAGGAACTCGATGAATGCCTGCACCGGTCGCGACGCCTGTCGGTGTTGCGGATAAACCGCTGACAGCGTCAACGGCTCGGGACGCAGGTCATCCAGCACCCGGACCAGGCTGCCCTCGCGCAGCGCCGCGCCGACAATGAAGGTAGGCAAATAGGTGATGCCCAGCCCGGCAATGGCTGATTCCCTCAGCAGCTCTCCATTATTGGCGCGCATACGCCCGCTGACATTGAGGGTCAACGGCTTGTCCTGCCCTTGAAAACGCCATTGCGCCTGACGGCTGTGGCCATAGGGCAGGCAATCATGGGTGTGCAGGTCTTCGGGCTTTTGTGGTGTGCCGCGCTCGGCCAGGTATGCCGGGCTGGCGCAGTACACCCGGTCGATCGAGGCAATGCGTCGGGCGATCAGACTGGAATCTTCCAGCACCCCGATACGCAGCACCACGTCGTAGCCTTCGCTGATCACATCCACCGGACGGTCACTCAGGTCCACCTCCACCGCCACCTCGCGATAGCGCTGCAAAAACAGCGGCAGCAGGCACGCCAGGTGCGTAACGGCAAACGACAGCGGCGCACTCACGCGCAGGGTGCCGCGCGGTTCGTTGTTCTGTCCGGTGATGCCCTGCTCCACCTGCTCAAGCTCGGCGAGCAGACGCAGGGCCGATTCGTAGTAACTCTGCCCCAACGGCGTGACATCCAGACGTCGCGTCGAGCGGTTGAGCAGGCGTACGCCCAGACGCTCCTCCAGTTGCATAAGGCGACGACTGACAAACTGCTTGGACAGGCCCAGTTTGTCGGACGCAGCGGTCAGGCTGCCGGACTCCATTACCTGGCAGAACATGCGCATGTCTTCAAAAGGGTTCATATATTGCGACCTGATCAAACGCTAATGGCGTTCGACAGAGCGTAACGCAGCGGTGACCACTGTCAACCTCAGAGAGACAGTCATTCATATTTCAGCTACTTATTGCGACAGTCGATAAGCCGTACTCTTCGTCCTACGTGATCGATTGCTGAATGTGCAGCGTCGACAGATGGAGAAAGAATCATGCTGACTCTTCGCAAAGCCTCTGATCGTGGTGCAGCCGACCATGGCTGGTTGAAATCCTTTCACACCTTTTCCTTTGCCGGCTATCGCAACCCGCAGGAACAGGGCTTTTCCGACCTGCTGGTGATCAACGACGACCGTGTCAGTGCAGGCAAAGGCTTCGGCCAGCATCCTCACCGGGACATGGAGATTTTTTCCTACGTGCTGGAAGGCGCGCTGGAACACAAGGATACGCTGGGCACTGGCTCGGTGATTCGCCCTGGCGACGTGCAGTTGATGAGCGCCGGTACCGGTGTGGCGCACAGCGAGTTCAACCACTCGCACACCGAGGGCGTGCATTTTCTGCAGATCTGGATCGTGCCGAATGTTGCAGGCGCGACGCCCAACTACCAGGAAAAGCATTTCAGCCCCGAACAGAAACGCGGTCGCTTGCAGTTGATCATTTCGCCGGAAGGCGAGAACGGTGCGCTCAAGGTGCGCCAGGACGCTCGCGTGTATGCCGGCCTGTTCGATGGCGATGAAACCGCCACCCTGGAGCTGGCAGCCAACCGCTATGCCTACGTGCACGTTGCCCGTGGCAGCGTGGTGCTCAATGGCGAGCAACTGGGTGAAGGGGATGGCGTGCGTGTCCGCGACGACCAGACGCTGAGCCTGAGCGCAGGGGTTGACGCAGAGGTGTTGGTGTTCGACATGCGGCCAAATGAATTGCCGCAGATGCCTTGAGCCTGAAACGAAAAAACGCCGCTCTTAATAGAGCGGCGTTCCTTTATATAACGTTAAAAACCCGTGACGTTAAAACATCTGACTTAAAACGCACAAACAAAAACGCCGCTCTGTTGAGCGGCGTTTTTGTGAATTTGGAGCGGGAAACGAGACTCGAACTCGCGACCCCGACCTTGGCAAGGTCGTGCTCTACCAACTGAGCTATTCCC
>Ga0308164_10001337_pt1 | contig 29523 bp, 26 predicted proteins | sample PhyTR2_FD_201031 | JGI IMG/M metagenome (GOLD analysis project Ga0308164, IMG submission 201031) | Phyllosphere microbial communities from UC Gill Tract Community Farm, Albany, California, United States - DLSLT.R2 | ecosystem: Host-associated > Plants > Phyllosphere > Unclassified | place: USA... | reverse complement strand
TCTGACTGGGGTGATGATGCCCGGCAGTCCCTGATCGACATTGAGGGCTGAGCTTCATCGTTGCGCAATCTCGTAAAACAATAGAGCCAGCTACGCTAGATGAGTTGCCCGGACGGTTACATCTAAACAGGAGACCTTGATGTTCTTTAGACGCGATATTGTCGCTACGGACACGGCCCTGATTGGTCACACCTTCACCTTGAACAAACCTCATGGCATCTTCTCGCCATCCATCCTCAGGCTCGTTCACCAGCGGGGATATATTCACGAAGCTTAGGGCGTGATCGGGAGTCGAGGCGAAAAATGGACTAATAACGCCTGTGATTGCGGTTTTCACTGCTTCTCGATCTTCTTCCGTCATAGCGAAGAAAATTTTCACGTCCAAGCTGATTGAGAGTATCCAATAGCTGATGTTCATGTTGCCTTCATCCGAATCGAGAGAGCATTGTCCAGCTACCAGCACTGCGATGGCTCTAGCATCTCCTTGGATTTTCAGCGCCTCGACGGCAGATGAAACAAGATTCTCGACGGGGAATGGTGGCCACATCTTTTTGCGCCTTCAGTAGACCGACTCAGTAGAGCAGCCGGGCATGTTCAAGAAATTGGTGAGTACGAATTTTTCGTTAGTTAGCGGCCTGATTGCTACGGTCGCATGCTATCAGAGCCCAATGAGTAGCGTGCAATAGCAGGAAGTACGCGCCTAACCAGCTTCAGCACTGGCGCCAATTGAAAGGCGCTACCTACCTTCAGGCCTACATTGCTTTCACCGAAACCACTTCCACGTATCGGTACATCTTTACTGACTAGGTGTCTTGCAGTGTTGCCGGCTGCCCGCGCCCCGATCTCAACCTTAAGCTGCTTTTTGCCACTCTTTGGCTACTACTGGGTGACTGCCTACGCTAGGATTGGCTCGCTGCAGCTTCACTTATAACAGGGCGTGCCTGAGAGCCTCAGCCGCCGGTCATGGTTAGCTAGAAGGGATTCGAGCGTTGATACTCAAGCAGATGCGCGTGTGTGGTTTCCAATCGTTCGGCGCAGAGCCGGTGATTATCGATTTCCGAAAGCTAACCTTCCTGATCGGGCCTAACGGTTCTGGAAAAACGGCTACGTTGCAGGCGCTCTGTCGCCTTTTCTCGATTGACCCCAATCAACGGCGGCTGCGCAAATCTGATTTCTTCGTCGCACATGATGAAGAAGAAAGGCCGGATGAGCGAACTCTGTGGATCGAGGCGGATTTTTACTTCCCTGAAATTGCCCATGAGACCAAGGAGCACCCGACCATCCCGTGCAACTTTGGGCACATGCGGCTGGATAACATCAAAGGCGTGCCGCGCGTACGGTACCGTTTGGATGCCTCACTAGGACTGGACGATGATATCGAGCAGACCCTGCGCTATGTCTCTGAGGTCGACGAGGACGAGAATCCAGTTGCAACGTCGCCCGTACCGCGTGACGAGCGCAACCAGATACAGGTGCACTATCTACCTGCTCGTCGTGACCCGGCAGAGCACATCACCTATGGGACTAATGCGCTTTTAGGCCGACTGTTGCGGGCAGTAAACTGGACTGAGCAACGCGAAAAAATCAGCCAACTGTCTGCAGATATTTCCGATAGCTTCAGCACGAACCAGTCGGTCATCAACCTCGGGGACGGTATAGCTAACGCTTGGGGGAAACTGCACAAAGGCAAGTTTTTCAAAGACCCGAGTCTGACTTTCGTAACCCATGAGATCGAAGCGCTGCTGAGGCATCTCTCAGTGTCGTTCACCCCTGGTCACGGGGAACAGCAGGTTGACTTCTCTCGTCTGAGCGATGGACAAAAGTCGATGCTTTACCTGACATTGGTACTGACCTCCCAGGCAATCGGCAGAGCAGTGCTTAAGGGCGATGATGACTCGTTCGATATGGACAAGCTTAAGCCTGCCGTATTCACCCTGATAGCCTTGGAGGAGCCGGAAAACAGTCTATCTCCTCATTATCTGGGCCGGATTGTGTCGTCACTGAAAGCTCTGGTACTCGGCAAAGAAAACTCAGATGCGCAAGCGATGATTGCCACCCACGCCCCTTCGATGTTGCGTCGGGTAGAGCCAGAGCAGATTCGATATCTCAGGCTTAATGAGTCGCGCTGCACGGTGGTTGCCAAGATTAAGATGCCACCGGACAAAAACGGTGAGGCTTACAAGTTTGTTAGGGAAGCCGTGCAAGCTTTTCCCGAGATATATTTTTCAAGGCTGGTCGTACTCGGGGAGGGTGACAGCGAGGAAATTGTGCTGCCTCGATTACTTGCCGCTGAAGGGCTTATGGTGGATGAGGCTGCGGTTTGCATTGCGCCGCTTGGTGGCCGACATGTGAACCATTTCTGGCGCCTTTTGAGCGGGCTCGAAATTCCATATGTGACCCTGCTGGATCTCGATGTAGCAAGGCATGGCGGGGGGTGGGGGAGAATTCACTACGTTGCGACGCAGCTCAATTATCACCGTCCTAACCAGGGATACATGCCCGGCGACCAGCTTGAGAAACTTCCGAAATGGAATAATCCTAAATATAAACTTCTCAAAGTCGAGAAAGACCGTAGTTTCAGGAGCTATATCGCTGAGCTAGAACCATTTGAGGTTTTTTTCTCCAGCCCAATGGACTTGGATTTCGCCATGCTCTGCGCGTTCCCAACGGCGTTCGGTGTCGAGACCAAATATCTTGTGACGCCGAAAGTCGGCCAACTCAGATCGGTGCTGGGTGACAGCTTCTATGACGAGAAGCAGTACACCGTGTCAGAGCGCAGTTATTTCGCTGCGTACCACAAATTGTTTAAGTTAGACAGCAAACCTAAATCGCACATCGAAGCCCTTTCCAATCTCACTGATGATGATCTGAGGGAGGCGATGCCGCCGTCGCTCAAGCGACTGGTCAAGCATGTGATCAAGATGGCCAGGGAGCTCCACGAATGATCAAGGTCGAAGCCTGGAAACCATCCGATGGAATCGTGCTTGAACCCAACGCAGAGTTTGCAGCGAAGGAGCAAAAGCGCTGCGTGGCCCTCACTGCTGGCCCTGGCTCCGGGAAGTCAGAGCTGCTCGCTCAGCGTGCCGACTTCCTACTCACAACAGGCGTGTGCCGTTATCCAAAACGCATTCTGGCCATCGCTTTCAAAGTCGACGCCAGTAACAACCTGAAGGAGCGCGTCCGGCGTCGCTGCGGCGCGACGTATGCAGGTCGGTTCGACAGCTACACATTCCACGGATTGGCGAAGAGGATCATCGAGCGCTTTAGACCAGTATTAGCTGGCGACGATGCGTTGAACTCGGGTTTCAAAGTTGTCGTCAAGGGCAAGGCTCACCCCGTTCAGACTGAATTCAAGGAGCTCATCCCGCTTGCCATTAAGATTTTGGATGCCTATCCGGCGGCTATTAACGCGGTACGCCAGACCTACAGCGACGTCTTTCTGGACGAATTCCAAGACTGCACGGATGAGCAATACGAGCTGGTTACGAGGCTGTTTAAAGCATCAGGTCGTCGCGTAACTGCGGTGGGAGACGTGAAGCAAAAAATCATGGGGTGGGCTGGAGCCTTGGAAGGGATATTCGCCGTGTTCGTCGATGATTTTGAAGCCCATCACCTCAATATCTATCGAAACTTCCGTTCGCTGCCGCACCTGCTCAAACTCCAGAACGAGATCATCAAAGTTCTAGATCCGGACTCAGAAATGCCTGCTCACTTACTTGCTGGTGAGGGGGGAGAGGTGCACGTGTTGTCCTACGCCGATTGTGAGGAGGAGGCCAGTGATCTAGCAGAGCGCATCTCCCACTGGATCAACGTGGAAGGCATTGCTCCTGCCAAGATCGCCATACTCACGCGCATCCAGCCGGAGGCTTACTGTATGCGACTGACCGCTGAGCTACACGCTTGGGGGATTAGCTATCGAAACGAAAACAAGGCGCAAGACATTTCGACTGAGCCCATCGCCCAAGTCATCGTGGATTACCTATTGTGCATCTACGGGTTTAGAGAGCCTAAAGCTTGGACTCGTCTCACCCGTCGCATCATTCCGGTAGAGGACGATGCAGAAGGGAAGCTGAAGACCAATTGGAGCCGATACATCAAACAAGCAAGCAAGTCTGCTTCAGCTGATTTGGCAACCAAAACCTTCGCCCAGCGATGGACACTTCTGGAGGAGTTCCTCGCGATGGTTGGGCCGACGCAGCTAGCCGGGCTTTCCCACGATTACGAGTCCAGGGAGCACCTTCGCGAACTCATTGAGGACGTCAAGAAATACATTGACGAAGCTTTGGCGAAAGAGACTGATCTTCTGAAAGCGTTGGCTCAGCTATCTGATGACCAGTCGATTCGAATCCTTACCGTGCACAAGAGCAAGGGGCTGGAGTTCGATACGGTTGTTTTGCTGGGTGTCGAAGACCAGGCCTATTTCGGCAAGGATCATCATGAAGTTCAGTGCACATTTTTCGTCGGCGTATCGCGTGCAGAAAGAAGACTTGTCGTGACAACGGCTCGTCGTAGGGAAAACCTTGGGCAGGTTAACTACTGGAAATTACCCCGCACAGCTCAGGCAGAATTCTTGGGGTATGTGAACCTTTGGAGAACCCACTCTAACTAAATCTGAAAAATTTTGGTCTATCACTGATCTCTGATGATCTATCTGAAAGACGTACTGACTCGTCTACCGATTTTTGATCGACCACATCGATCTTAGATATATCGGTCTGCTGGGGGGCAGCTTTGTGCTGCTGGGGTGGATCGTTCGTACCCGATTACAACCGCTACCTCGCATGAGCTAAACCTCGTAGTGATGCCGAGGCTGTTCTGACCGATTTCTAGCTGAACATCTCGTTGACCTCCGTAGGAGCACGGCCCAGCGACTTCATCGAGATGCTTCCGGCGTCATTTTCACTTACGTACCAGAGCGCAAATTTCGGCAGGTTGAGCCAAGCCGGTGGCTGCGTCGCGACTGGGTAAGCTGAGCGGGTTTCGTAGGTGGCGGTACCATTTATTATCGAAACCAGAGCAATACCGTGGGCTGTTGCATATTTTATTGCTCCGGATTGAAACCCCGTGGTGGTGAACAAAATCCCTTTATGAGCGCCGACGGATCGCACCTTGTCGTGCAGTACCTGAACCAGCTCCCGCTCGACTGCATTACGGTATTTTTTGCACTCAATCAGGACGATAAATTCGGCCCCTGCAAAAGCCTGGAATTTCGCCAGCACGTTTAATCCGCTCGTGATAGCTAGCGCAACAGATGTACTGCCAGACCAGCGAGCGCACAGGCCATCAGTACCTGAATGACGCCGCGCTTGAAGCGGAACAATGCTATTGCCGCCGCGATGGCGATCAATGCAGAGGGCCAGTCGAGGTTGCCGCTGAAACCTTTCGGCCAAAGCACGTGATAGCCGAAGAAGCACGCCAGATTGAGGATCACCCCAACTACGGCGGCGGTGATGGCGGTAAGCGGTGCAGTGAACTTGAGTTCGTTGTGGGTCGACTCAACCAGAGGGCCACCCGCAAGGATGAACAAAAACGAAGGCAGGAAGGTGAACCAGGTCACTAGCGCAGCGGCGACAGCTCCGGCCAGAAACACCTGATCAGCCCCGAACACTTGCGAGACATAGGCCCCGACGAAGCCGACGAAAGCCACCACCATGATCAGCGGCCCTGGCGTGGTTTCTCCCAGCGCAAGGCCGTCGATCATCTGTGTCGGGGTTAGCCAGCCATAGTGACCGACTGAGCCTTGATAGACATACGGCAGTACGGCGTAAGCCCCGCCGAAGGTCAGCAATGCAGCTTTGGTAAAAAACCAGCTCATCTGGGTCAGGGTTCCTTCCCAACCAAAGAGCGCGGTCAAAACACCCATCGGCAAAGCCCATAGCACGGCGCCAATAAGTGCGAGCGAGGCCAATTTCAACCAGCTGAACCGAGCATGTGCAGGGGACGGAGTGTCGTCATCGATTAAGGCCGGGCCGAAGGATTTTTTGGCGGCGCTATGGCCACCGGCTCTGAACTTCTCAGGTGCCAATCGCCCGCCGAAATAGCCAATCAATGCTGCCCCTAAGACGATCAGTGGGAACGGAACATTGAATGCAAAGATCGCGGCAAATGAAGCCGCTGCTATCGCCCACAGCCAATTATTCTTCAGTGCCCGAGAGCCGATTCTATGCGCCGCCTGCACCACGATGGCCGTCACGGCGGGCTTGATGCCGTAGAAGAGTCCGGCTACCACAGGTACTTCGCCGAACGCGATGTACATCCACGACAGCGCGATCAGGATGAATAGTGAGGGCAGCACAAACAGCGTGCCGGCGATCACGCCTCCCCACGTTCGATGCATCAGCCAACCAATGTAAGTCGCCAGTTGCTGAGCCTCGGGCCCTGGCAACAACATGCAGTAATTGAGGGCATGCAGAAATCTGCGCTCTGAAATCCAGCGTCGCCGTTCCACCAACTCCTGGTGCATGATCGAGATCTGGCCCGCAGGCCCGCCGAAGCTAATGAAACCGAGCTTCAACCAGAACCAGAACGCCTCACGCAGACTAATCTGTTCAGGCCTCAACGGATCCGCTTCAACCTCTGGTGCCATAACTTTACTCATTGGGCTGCTCCTCTTTCACAAACCCGGCGAGTAGGCCGTCGAAGATGGCACTCGCAGCAGCCAGCAGTTGGTCGTCGTCGGTAATGGTTTCTCGCAGCCCTGCCAGTACACGTTCGATGCCGGCAGCCTCCACCGGTTGAATGCCGCCGATATCGAGGTAATGCACAAGGGCAGCAATGCGACCAAGACCTTGTATCCGGATTTGAAAACTGGCCTGTAGGGTTTCAAAGGTCACGCGGTTACCAACATGGCTGAAGGTTGCGTCATCAAAATCAAACCCCAAGGCGTTGACTGGGCAGTCCTGTGGAGTGTTCAGCCAGACGATCTGAGCTCGCGGGTCGATGAAGCGGCGGATCAACCAGGCACAGGCGAGCCGGTCGACCCAGGGACGTTTACGCGTTGCCCAGATACGGCCCTGATAATCGCTGAGATTGAGAACCGATATCGGTTGATTACAGCTGTGCGGCTCATCCGGAGACAGGGCTCTACTGACTGCCGTCTCTAACTCCTGCAGAGCCGCATCAATCTGGTGCTTTGGTTCACCTGGGAAGTAATCGATGCTCGCTATCTGATCGTAGGCTTTGCGCAGCTTGCGGATTTGTTTGGTCGTCGCCAGCGCATTTTCAGCATTCAACTGCTCACGGCAGTCTTCGATCTCTCCACCAAGTTTGGTGTAGTCATCATTACGGTTGAAAGACTCGATAAAGCGCTCACCGTTAGGATCGACTACAGGCAAGAGGTAAGCAGTTCCATTGATCGCCAATATGTCTCGTTCGACAGAAGTCAGAGCTTCGCGGCAAGCGCTGGTATCAGGGAGCAGGTAAACACCGTCACGGAGCACAGCGGCACCTGAAGCTTTCAAGGCACGCCAGGCTCGCATACGCTCGGTGGCGTTGGCGGTGGGTAAGCCAAGGATCAATGCGAGCCAAATTTTCATGTAGGAATATCTACTCAAACTGTAGTGATCGCTACGCTACTCTTTGCTACGAGGATTTGGAAGCGGTACTCAACAGGGGGAATTGTCGAGAAGGCATTTTGGAGGCGGGTGTTTTGACCACAATTCAGGATCGGAAGAAGGAGCAGACACGCAACCTTGCAGTGGTCATTGCGAGCGAAGCCAAGCTTCCATTTGTTGCAGCCTTCCTCTGCGTAAAAGCACGGGTTTCCCTAAATCCAACATCACCAACAATCCCTGTCTTTCGCATTTTGAAGGGAACCAGTCAGCGATTTCGACGTTGCAGCGTTTGGCGTCACCTAGCACCCATTTAATAACCATGTCTGCTGCGGCTCTATAATGATCCGCCATGAACAGCCTTTTACCGTCTTCAGACCACCCTTGCCTTGCAAGCTCTTCGGTTACGTCGATGATTCCAGCGTCACCGAAAAAGTCGGTGGTATCAGGGTAATGAATGCCTGCCAAAGATACTTTCGCTACGCCCGAATCCCGGTCGAAGTAGGACAAGAAATGCCACCCACCTGTAGTGCTTCCAGCGTGCGGAAAATTGATAACGGCTTTGCCAGTTATGTTAGAGACCAGATGAAAATCCCTAGGCCACCGACGCGTTTGACGCCGTATTTGTCGATCAGCAGGCCAACAGGGATCAGGAAGAGCGCATAGCTCCAGATGAAGGACGAGAACAGGTAGCCCATGCCGACTGACGTTAGGTGGAACTCCTATGCGATGGGTTTTGCCGCTATGGAAAGCGCGATGCGATCCATGTAGTTGATCATGGCCAGGGAGAATAGGAAGACGGCTATCCAGCCTCTACGATATGACATTTGTTCACCATTATTTTGATTGTGTTGTTTGCCTGATCAAGTCTCTGGCGTTGTAGATGTGTTCAGGCGGACACAGCGCCAGGGCTTGCTTCGTGGTGCATAGAAAATGTTCTTTGTTAAGATATAAGTCAATCTGTGTTTTGTGGGAAGCAGATGAAGCCGACGACTAATTGAGGCGTAGATTTCAGATCGATGGGCAGCAAAGAGCTCACGCGACCTGGGTAGATCCCGTGACGTCTCTAGCGGAGGTTCGGCGGGGATTATTCGAAGAGGGCAGGATCGACTTTATGACGTCTTGCTTGTTCCAAATGGCGTCGCATCTGATCTGCAGCTGCCAATCGGTCGCCTCGTTCCAAGCAATCCAGAATCGCGAGGTGCTCTTCCGCCTGGCCTTTACGCGGGGTACGCGAACTGGCTTGCCGATACTCGACAAGGCGCCGCAGTTGGTCAAGACGACGCACGGTTTGCTGCAGGAAGCGGTTTCCTGAAGAGGCAGCCAAGGTCTCATGGAACTGCGAGTTGGCTTCAAAAAGCTCTTGCGGCGTCATGGTCAGATAACCGCCGTTGGCAATGAATTCCTGCTGCCGACGGCAGGCAGCCAAAGTCTCACGATCAATCTGAAAGGTCGGTGACAGAATCCCTGAAGGCTCGATGGTTGCCCGGAAGGAATAGCTTTCCTCATAAGCCTCAACAGAATCAATCATAGGCAGCAGACGCCACCCCTGACCAGCGCGCTGTTCGACCCAGCCTTCCTGCTGGATACGAGACAATACAGCTCGCAGCGCTGCCCTGGAGACGTCGAACTGACGCATGAACTCGATCTCTGTAAACAGCTCAGGAAGCTGTCGGCTGAGGCGAAGCTCCGCGAATTTGAGGTACAAGGGATCGTCAGTTTTCTCCATGACCTCAGAGGCAAGATCACCGAGATCGTCACTGGCTCGTGCGAGGAAAAATCCCCTGTTGCGGTCGTAAGTCAGCATACCCTTTTCAACCAAATGGCCCAGGGCAAACTTCACTGGCGTGCGCGACACATTAAGTGTGGTCGCTAGCTGTGACTCAACCAGATGATGCCCAACAGCGAAACGTTCACGCCGTACGTGGGAAACGATGTCACGCGCTATGCGTGCTTGCAGCGGGCTTAGAGGCATTAGGTCGGAAACCACAGAGATCTGAACCGAAGAACACCCATTCTAGCGCGTCATTTTACACTTCGGCAGAGACCATCTGGCCTCCGCCTCAATTACAACATCCAGAGTGTCTTAGCGAACCTGATAGAAGGGAAATGCCCCAAACAGAAGGCCGCCCACCAGCAGGCCGAGGCTGGCCAAGATAGCCCATTTGAGAGCGAAGCGTTGATGATCCCCGAGATCTACTTTGGCCAAGGCAACGAGCAGGTAGAGTGATGGCACCAGTGGGCTGAGTAGGTGGACGGGTTGACCTACAACCGAAGCCCGCGCGATTTCCAGTGGTGTTATCCCGTATTGGGCTGCAGTCTGTGCGATCACCGGAAGGATGCCAAAGTAAAACGCGTCGTTAGACATGAAGAATGTAAATGGCAGGCTAACGAGGGCGGTGAATACAGCCAGGAACGGGCCGAAGCTTGGTGGGATTACATGCAGCAAGCTTTTCGCCATTGAGTCCACCATACCGGTTCCGGAAAGGATCCCGGTAAAAATACCCGCAGCAAAAATGACCGCTGTAACTGCCAATACATTCGTCGCATGAGCGGCAATACGTGTTTTTTGCTGCTCAATGTTGGGGTAGTTGAGCATGATGGCAATGGCGAAGCCGACCATGAACAGGATCTGGATAGGCATTACGCCAATGATCAGGCAAGTGATGAGGCCTAGCGTCAAAATCAAATTCGGCCAAAACATTTTCGGACGACGATTTTCATCACATTGTTCTGCTGATCCATTGCCCAGCGACACAGGGCCGTGATGAAGACCGTCCATATCAAGAATGCCAATGCGCGCACGCTCTTTGCGCCCAATGACTACGGCGGTAAAGATGAGGCAGGCGCAACCTAGCAGCATGCCAGGAATCATGGGCAGGAAAATCTCCATTGCATCCACATGCAGCGCTGCTGCTGCGCGAGCGGTTGGCCCACCCCACGGCGAAATATTCATGATACCGCTGGCAATGTTCACTAGACATGTCATGCCCAGCACGCTCATCCCCAGTCGCTGATACAGCGGCAGGAATGCCGCGCAGGCAATCATGTAAGTAGTCGAGCTGTCACCATCCAGCGATACCAGCATTGTCAGTACCGCAGTGCCTACCGAGACCTTGAGAGGGTCGCCTTTCACCACTTTCAAGATGAAGCGGACGAGCCCGTCGAAAAGCCCAGCGTCGATCATTATGCCGAAGTAAAGAATCGAGAAGGTCAGCATCACACCGGTTGGAGCAAGTGTTTTGACGCCGTCGAGCATCATGGCACCGAGGCCTACGTAATGGCCTCCGATCAGCGCGAAAACGATAGGTATCAAGATCAACGCGATGAGCGCAGAAAGGCGCTTCGTCATGATCAAGTACATGAAACAAATAACCATTGAAAAGCCAAGGACTGTTAGCACGGTCGAACTCCCATTTTTTCAAATCTATGTGGCTTTGGTCGGCCATGTGGCCTGGATAGCGCAATGGGTCTCAGGTCGAGACCGACTCGATCCAAATGGGAGTGGTGGTGGAGGTGGGGCAAAAGAGCTTGATCATGGCGGGCCTCGATTTTTCTTATCTTTATTTTTTCTACCGTACCTGACTGAGCGCTACGTCGAAGGAGCGAGCATGCGCAGTAGAAATCGTTGGTTGGGTAAGTCCGACACTCAAGCGAGATGAATCGGATGAGTCAACATTGACCTATATCATCGCAAAGTGCAATATGCGACTCATAAGAACGTTACCCGTGCTGTTTGTGAGGAATAGTCAATGCCTAAGTCAAAGGGTCAAATCGTTTCCGCCAACGGAATCGAATACCGTGTCAGCGACATCCGTGGGGTCGTGACCGACCTGGGTGGTGATTACGCGAAGCTGCCCTACAGCTTGCGAATCCTTGCCGAGAACGTTTTGCGTGGAGAGGCTGACCCTGAAGCCGCGCTCAAAGTCATCTGCGCCCGCTCTAAAGAATTCGACATTCCTTTCCGTCCAGCTCGCGTTGTTTTGCAGGATCTGCTCGGCACGCCGGCGCTGGTCGACCTCGCGGGTCTGCGTGACGCCGTCGCTGCTCAAGGCGGCAACCCAAGGCTGGTTAACCCTGTTACACCGACCCACCTGGTAGTGGATCACTCGCTCAACGTAGAGCGTTGGGGCGACGCCAGCGCACTCGCCGATAACGAAGCCATTGAGCGTGAGCGCAACGCCGAGCGTTTCCAGTTCCTGGACTGGTGCAACAAGGCATTCAGCAATCTGTCGATCATTCCTTCGGGCAAAGGCATCCTTCACCAGATCAACCTAGAACGCCTGACCACTGTCGTAGGTACTCAGCGCCGTGATGGCGAGCTGTGGGCATTCCCGGATACCTTGGTTGGTACCGACAGCCACACCACCATGATCAACGCTATTGGCGTGCTGGGTTGGGGGGTAGGTGGTATCGAGGCCGAAGCCGCGATGCTGGGTAAATCTCTGATGCTTCGTCTGCCTGAAATCGTCGGTGTACGCCTGGAAGGCACCTTGCCTCAGGGCTACCTGGCAACGGACATCGCTTTGGCTCTGACCGAGCTTCTGCGCAAGGCTGGCGTGATCGGTTCGTTCCTCGAGTTTTTCGGCCCAGGTGTACCTCAGCTGTCGCTGGCCGACCGTGGCACCTTGTCCAACATGGCGCCTGAGTTTGGTGCGACAGCAGCGATGTTCGCGATTGATGATCGCACTCTGCACTACATGCGCATGACTGGTCGCGGTGGTCAGATCTCCGGCCTGACGGAGGCTTATGCGCGATCTCAAGGCTTGTGGCATGACAGCCTTGGTGCCGCCGAGTACAACCGCGTCGTAACACTGGATCTCAGCTCTGTGGCACGTTCGATTGCGGGGCCGAAGCAACCACATCAACGGATTGTATTGGGTCAAAAAGCTCCGGCTACCCACCTACCAGTTGGCTTGGACAACGGCTCGGTTGTGCTTGCTGCTATCACTAGCTGCACCAACACCTCCAATCCGCGCGGTGTCATCGCTGCCGGCCTGGTTGCTCGAAACGCGCGCAAACGTGGCTTGAAGCGTGCCCCTTGGGTCAAGACGTCCTTTGCACCAGGATCGATGGTTGTTTCTGATTACCTTGAACGTTCCGGGCTCAACGAAGATCTCGACGCATTAGGTTTCAACCTGGTCGGCTATGGCTGCACCACCTGTAACGGTATGTCGGGCCCACTGCTGAGCCCTGAGATTGAAGAAGAGATCCGCACCCGCAAACTAGAAACCGTTGCTGCGACCTCCGGTAACCGTAACTTCGAAGGCCGTGTTCACCCGCTGGCTCGCGAAGTCTTCATCATGTCGCCGCCGCTAATCGTTGCTTACGCCATCGCCGGTACGTACCTGATCGATCCGGAAAAAGACGCGCTGGGCGTGGATGACAACGGTGTGCCTGTATACCTGCACGAGCTGTGGCCAAGCGACGAGGAACTGACCTCTATCGAGGCTGAAAACCTCACCGCCGACCTGTTCGACAAGGCATATGAAGACGTCCCTCGCGAAGCCGGCCTGATTGCCAGCGACCTGCGCGCCGGTGTCAGCGACCAGTACGCATGGCAAGAGAAAAGCACCTACATCCGCAAACCTCCGTACTGGAGCGATGCGGTGACGGCCACTGACACCACTAAAGACCTGAGCAACATGCGCGTCCTCGCCATGCTGTCGGACAACATCACCACCGACCACATTTCTCCATCGGGTGCGATCCTGCCGGAAAGCGATGCTGGCCAATATCTGCAATCGCACGGTATCGCGGTGCCTGACTTCAACTCCTATGGCACACGTCGCGGCAACCACGAGGCTGCGCAGCGCGCCACCTTCGCCAGCCCGCGCCTCAAGAACGAGCTGCTCGAAGATGGTCGTGAAGGCCCATGGACGCTGCTGCTGCCTGAGAAAGAGGTCACCACCATCTTCAAGGCTGCCGAGATCTACGCCGATCGCAAGCAATCCCTGATCGTTGTCGCCGGCAAAGAGTATGGCAGCGGCTCGTCTCGTGACTGGGCGGCTAAAGGCCCACGTCTGCTGGGGGTGCGTGTCGTAGTGGCTGAAAGCTTCGAGCGTATCCACCGTACCAACCTGGCGGGTCTTGGCATTCTCCCGCTGCAGTTCGAGCAGGGTGTCTCGCGCCAAAGCCTGGGTCTGAATGGTCGCGAAACCTTCAGCGTGGAAGGCATCACCGATGACTTCCAGCCGGGCGCCAAGGTCACTCTGGTGATCGAGCGCGAAAACGGCGAAACCGATCGCGTCTCTGTCGTGAGCCGTCTGGATACCTTTGAGGACGTTCGTTACTTCCGCAGCGGTGGGCTGTTGCCGCAGTTGCTGATCGAAAGCATGAAGAACGCATCCGCGAACTGATGTGCCGCTGATTTGTCGTAGGAGATATCAAATGACTCAAAGACGTATTCCAGCCGTTTACATGCGTGGCGGCTCCAGCAAGGGTGTGTTCTTTCTCGACAAGGATCTGCCGCCTGCAGGCCAAGAGCGAGATGCCATCCTGCTCCGCGTGATCGGTAGCCCGGATGTGTACGGCAAGCAGATCGACGGGATGGGTGGTGCGACCTCTAGTACCAGCAAGGTGGTGATCATCGGTAAATCCAGTCGCGAAGATTGTGACGTTGATTACCTGTTCGGGGCTCCGGCCATTGAGACGCCAGTGATCGACTGGTCGGGCAACTGCGGCAACCTGAGCTCGGCTGTCGGCCCATACGCCATCTCTGAAGGTCTTGTAGATGCGCCTCGCGATGGCATCGCCGTCGTCCGTATATGGCAGGCAAATATCCAGAAACGCATCATTGCGCATGTTCCTATGCGTAACGGCGAGGTTCTGGAAGAAGGCGATTTCGTGCTCGACGGTGTGGCTTTCCCCGCAGCTGAAGTAGTGCTGGAGTTTCTCAAACCAGGTGGCTCGGGGGGCAGCATCCTGCCGACGGGTAACGCCATCGACGAACTGGATATTCCAGGCGTTGGCAATATGCCCGTCACGTTATTGAACGCTGGTAACCCTACCATCTTCATTGAAGCTGACCGAGTGGGCCTGAAGGGCACCGAAACTCAGGATCAGGTCAATGGCGATGCCGAACTTTTGGCTCGCTGCGAAACCATCCGTGCTCACTGCACCGTTGCCATGGGGCTGGCCGCTACCGCCGAAGAGGCAACTCGTCTGCGTCCGCACACGCCGAAGCTGTGCTTCGTGGCCAAGCCTCAGGCCTATCAGGCTGCAGGCGGCAAACTCGTTGAGCCTGGTGATATCGATGTGATCGCCCGGATCTTGTCGATGGGCAAGCTGCACCATGCGATTACAGGTACTGGTGCAGTCGCTGTTGCCGTCGCGGCAGCTCTCGATGGAACGCTGGTGAATCGTATCGTTGGAGACATCGGGGATCGTCAAGTTCGTATGGGGCACACCGCCGGCAGCGTCGCGGTGGGCGCAAAAACTGTGCTGGAGGATGGTGCCTGGAGCGTGGACAAGGCTGTGATGAGCCGCAGTGCTCGCCGGCTGATGGAGGGCTTGGTACGGATTCCTGAAGTTCTCTGATCCAGCCCGTGCTCATGTGGGCTTCCGTCCGGCATGAGCACAACCCTGTTCAATAATAAAAACAGCAGAGAACCACACCATGAGTTCATCCGAATTCCCCCGTCACTCGCTGCTCCGCCGTCAATTCATTCAGCTTTCTGCGCTCGCGGCAGGCGGTGTATTGGCTGGTGGCTTCACCCTCCCGGCACACGCTGCCGCTACCAGTGATGAAAGCAAAATGACCAATAACAAACTGTCGCATACCCCTCGGTTTGCTTATGTTGGATCACGCACAACCAAAGAGCGCAATGCCCGTGGCATAGGCATTACTGTATACCGTTATGCGCCTGAAACTGGCGCGTGCACTTTGGTTCAGACGCTCAATGATCTGGTGAATCCATCGTTTCTGACGTTCGACCGCTCGCAGACCCATCTTTACTGCGTACATGGTGATATCAGCGAGGTAAGCTCGTTCGCTATTGACATGAAGACCGGTGAGCTGATTAAGCTCAATACGGTTGGCACCCAAGGTAAGAACCCCGTTCATCTCAGCGTTGATCCTACCGGTAAGTTCCTGGCCGTTGCTAACTACGCTACTGGCGGCTTTGCGATCCTCCCGATAGAGGATGATGGTAGCCTCGGCGAACTGGCTCATCTGGAGTCGCTGCCTGGCGAACCAGGGCCGCATAAAGTGGAGCAAAGCAGCTCTCATCCACACATGATTCCTTTCGATCCGTCCGGACGGTTCTTGGTCATTCCCGACAAGGGATTGGATGGCGTCTTCGTCTACCGGGTGCAGCAGAACAACGCGAAATATGGCGCCACCCAGGTCAGCATGGTCAAAGCACGCGAAGGCTCGGGCCCGCGCCACGTGGTATTTACGCCGACAGGGAAGAACGCTTACGTCGTAAACGAACTCGACAGCAGCGTCACCGGGTACGCCTACGATCCTGAGCAAGGCTCGTTAAAGCCTCAGGAAATTGTCTCCACTCTGCCGTCGAACTTCACAGGCAATAGCCGTGCAGCGGCCATCGTGATGGCGCCGTCTGGAAAATACCTCTACGTATCGAACCGGGGCCATGACAGTGTGACGACTTTCGCGCTGGAAGAGAGTGGGGCATTTGCTGCCAAAGCTCACACTTCGTCTCAAGGGCGTAAGCCTCGCTTCATGAACCTGACTCCGGATGCCAAGCGTCTGTTTGTCGCCAACGAAGAGACAGACACCATTGTCGGCTTTGATGTTGATCAGGCTTCAGGGGTGCTTACCTCGAACGGTCAGGTGATCAAGACCGGCAGTCCGGTGTGCATGATCTTCAAAACTGTCTGATTGACCGATCCCCTGGCCTGGAGAGCTCATTTTGATCGAACTCATAAACTCGCCAGGGTTCTGGCTGGCGGTGATGCAAATCATCGCCATCGATATTTTGCTGGGTGGCGACAACGCGGTGGTCATCGCGCTGGCTTGGCGCAAGCTCCCAGAAGCTCAGCGCAATCGCGCCATCATTGGTGGAGCGTTGTGAGCGATCCTTCTCCGGATCGCCATGATCTTCTTAGCTCTGCAATTACTGGAGCTGCCGTACCTAAAGCTTATTGGCGCCGCGCTCCTTCTGTGGATCGGGATCAAGCTGATCGTTCCCGAAGGCGAGGACGCTCACGACAACTTGGCTGCGAGCCCCAAGCTTCTGGGGGCAATCAAAACGATCATCGTCGCCGACGCGGTGATGAGCCTGGATAATGTCGTTGCTGTGGCGGGGGCGTCCAACGGCCAACTGGAGCTCGTGATCTTCGGCATCGTCATCAGCATTCCGATCATCATTTGGGGTAGCAAGCTGGTACTGCATTTAATGGATCTGTACCCAATAGTCATTACGCTGGGAGCGGCACTGCTGGGCTGGATCGCGGGTAGGATGGCAATCACCGACATTAGCGTGCCGGCAGTGCCGACATGGTCTCATTACGCCGCTGGAGCATTAGGTGCGCTCATAATTTTGATTATCGGAAAAATGATTATCCATTGGAAAGAGGCAGGCGCTAGCCAGTCAGAAGCAGAAAGGAGCGGGCGATCGTGAAACTTGAACTTGCCAACGTGTGTAGGGATTTGGCTCCTCACGGGACACTGCGGGTGGCCATTAACCTTGGCAATCCTGTCTTGGCGAAGCGAGATGACCAAACTGGAGTTCTTTCCGGAGTGTCAGTTGCGTTGGCAAAGGCCCTTGCCGATGAGCTTGGCATCCAAATTTCGATGGCGACTTACGATGCTGCTGGCAAGGTGTTCGCTGCTTTAGAAGAACAGGCTTGGGATCTTGCATTTCTGGCAATCGAGCCAGTTCGTGCCGAGAAAATCGCGTTCTCGAACCCCTACGTTTGTATCGACGGAACCTATCTCGTGAAGACCGATAGCAAATTCCATCGAGCCTCTGCTCTGGATACAGGCGGAAACCGTATCGCCGTAGGAAAGGGTGCCGCCTACGACTTGTTCCTGTCCCGCACACTCAAGAATGCTAACCTCGTCCGAGCGGAAACCTCGTCTGAAGCTGTCCACACCTTCCTGGAGTTGGGCCTAGATGCAGCCGCTGGTGTTCGCCAACCATTGGAGCGTTTCGCCAAGTCGACCACTGGCGTGAGGGTGCTAATGGATAACTTCACAGAAATCCGTCAGGCACTGGCAGTGCCTAAAGGCCGCGATATTGCGGCGGAATATGTCCAGGACTTCGTTAACCGCCAGTTGCGAAGTGGATTCGTAGCTAAGGCTCTTGGTGACAGTGGCGAGTTCGACGCCCATGTCGCCATGCCCGCTTGAATCCTCAAGAGAAAAAACCAGATCTGCACTGGCTAAATGAGGCGACAACCTCTCTCATGAGCCTATGCCGTTCTTGGACGTCTCTGCTATGGCAGTCTGAATTGGCAATCTCCGCTTCCCGAGGATGAATCTAATTGATCAGATCAACAACTTGGCTGAACCCCGAGACTGAGCCTTCAATGGTCTATAAAGATCTTTTCCCTGTGATGGAGACAGTGCTTGCGAGCGGCGTTACGCTTCTCGGGGGGCTGCAATATCATAGAGTTGATGGCTACCGTCCCCTGACGCTCGACCTCTACTCCCCGTCGAAGAAAGGGCAGCCTCACCCAAGGCAGTTACCCCTGCTGATCTATATCCACGGAGGAGGTTGGAGGCGTGGTGACAGTCACCGATGCGGTGTCTTCACTGACTTTCCAAGATTATTGGGCGACATTGCGAGCAGAGGTTATGTCGTTGCAGCGGTGAATTACCGACTTAGCTCAGAGGCAAAATGGCCAGCGCAAATTGACGATATTCGAACTGCTGTCAGTTTTCTGCTGAACCAAGCTGATGCATTCGGTATAGATCCGCAAAGGGTCTACGCTTGGGGCGTGTCAGCAGGAGCTCAGTTAGCTGCCTCGCTGGGCAATCCAACTGAATCCGTAAGTAGTCAAGATCAGCATTGTCCGGTCACGGCAAGCGTTCATGGCGTAGCGGCTTGGTATGGAGTTTTCGACTTCACCACTCTTGGTGATCAAGCGCTACAATTGGGAATTGAAATTCCAGATGATGCGCCGGAGTGGAGGCTTATAGGGGCGGAGTCAGGCCAGGATCGCACTGCTCGTATTCGCTCAGCCAGTCCCGCTTTTCACACCACATCTCGAACATCGCCGATGCTGATTTTAGCCGGGAAAAAGGATCGGAAGGTTCCATATCTTCAAAGCATGCAAATGAAGGACGCGCTGGATCGTGTGGGTGTGCCAAATTTTTTATATATATATGAGGAAGTAGGGCACAGCTTCATTTGCGAAGATGAACCTGCGGAGACTAATCGAGTCAATCTATCGGCAATAAATAAGACTATTGATTTTTTCGATGCTCTGGCCTTTTAGTTTCGACTGAGCAGCAGCATTGGTGCCCAACATCAACAGCCAGCTCAGGCGTCGCCTGAGCTGGTGTCACTATTTGCAATGCATGGTCAGCATGCTCAATGATGGCCCAATCAAGAGCGTCAGTGCGATTGATCAATTACTACGCCATTCCTCGGTACCGGGCTTCTAATACGCTGTATGTCAATCAGTCAGACGCTTCTGAGCCTAATGGTGTCGATGTGGGTATTTGCCATACAGGTTTTTTATCATTCTGACTGTCGAAATAACGCCGCGCCTTGCGGAAATCCTCAACATTCTCGACAACCCAAGTCCAGATAGGGGACATGCGGATTAACAGTCCCATACCCAGTGGCGTCAGCTCATACTCGACACGTGGTGGAATTTCACCAAACTCCCGTCGATTCACTAACCCACCTTACTCATGACGGTTCGACCGAAAATCGCCTCCCTAAGTACCTGGGATACCTCTCTTGCGGAGAGCTCAGCCGCAGTGTTTTCGCTAACGCTACCAACCTGGGATAAGCTAGCTGCCGCTCTGGCAGCTTTCAGCCTTTGCTCAGCTTACATAGCCGGATCATCATCTTCGAACGAATAGGTAACGCTCGAAAAATACCAGTGAAAAATATTGTAGTTTCGCTAAGGAAATAGTCAGCGCTGCCGATGATGTATTTTCACTAATTAGCTAAGGGTCTATGCGTGTCTGACGGTATATTTTCTGTGATCAAGAGTGTTTTTCCCAAGTTCGTGGCTGGAGCTAAAGATCTACAGCGTTCTATAATTACTCCGACCGAATTTTTCAAAGATATGAAGCTGCGCAATTACTGGTGTACGCAAGCCAGCCTGATCGGGCTCGTAATGGCCGTTGCGTTATCACTACTAAGCTTTCCATCACTGAAAGGGATTGGGATAGAGCTGAGTAAAGACTTCGTATCCGTCATGGTCGTCCTGAATTGCATGCTCCTGATCCTCTATGGAGCTTGCTTCTGGTTAGGCGCACGTTTCATTTTTGGAAAGGGGTCGCTGTTTTCTACGATCAACTCATTTTTTTATATCTCGATTTGCCTAGTCTTCATGAAGATCGCTGAGATGCCAGCGCTGGGTTCGAGAATGACCGCTTTAGCGCATAGCTGTGAGCTCGGGGAATTTGGAGCGAATGTCACTGCAGCAATATCCGCAAGTTCTGTTTCCAGGACGTCAAACTTTTTAATCGGCGTATTTTACCTTGTATTTACTGTTTGCTCGGTAAAACTCCAGCGAGGCGTCAATGACTTCGGTATCGTAAGTGGAGTGGCGTCCGCGATTTTCGGGATGTTATTCTTAAGTTTAGCCGTTATTTATATCCAAGAGCCTGCAGTGTATGCAGTGGTCTGCGGCTACTTAGGCGAAAAGTGACTAACCATGTTTTGATTGGTTGGCTAGCCAGCGTTACGTCCTTGTAGATCAGCGATTAAGATAACTCATAATTTAACTGTACCATGGCTGGTTGTTTCTTTGCGTCAACAGCCATGGAACGGTTATCGAGGATTCAGACCATCGGGCGTGGCCCGAATTCTTCTTCAATCCTTTCACTCCATGCTGAGTTTTCAGGTTTGTTAGCGGCCCCTCCTACTATTCTAATAGCGTATGCGCGGCACACCTCCAGAAGCGAGGGCGGGATGTATTCCAGTATCCCTATGTATTCTTTGTAGTCCCCATCACGGTACTGGTACAAATCAGCGCACCAAAGATCGTAGACCCAGTCACTGATTTCCTCGTCGCTTTGCGGAAGGGCAACCAATTCTTTGACGAATTTGTTCAGGTGCTGACGCTCCCTCTTGGAAAAGCCTCGGGTGGTAAGGCTAAAAAACTTCAAAGCCTTTATAGCTGGTCTAACTCGCCAGGTGAGCGAGTCAAGGGAGTCTGGAGCTCGCATCAGTGGCACTAGCTGATACGGATTGAGCAACTCGCCGGTATCCGTTGCCAAGGAATGCATTATACGGTCAAGGTGGAAGCTTCTACGCTTACTGCGCATGTGGCAAAAGGCATCAATGGTTTTATCAGTTTCCTTGCAGGGATCCGATATATCCCTTTCTGTGATATTACCTGCGCCATCCTGGTACTTAATGCGTATGCGCACTGTTGCTCCTGAAATTCTGTACTGGGCTGTAAAATGTCACTGTTCATCTATTGTCGGGCGGGGAGCGAGTCTCGGAGGCGCGGCTCTTATCTATCCCCCACACTGCTTTAGCTACCTCTTCAATTTTCGCGACAAATTTATCGACGTTGAGCCCTGCGATGAAAGCTAGCGCGAAGAAACCAATTTCACTCGCGTCAGATTTAGAGCTGGATTCCAATACCAGCAAGCCCGCTTTGAGGAAAAGATAACTAACGGCACCAGCAATCACGCTCGTAATAGGACGGATGAAGTACCACGCATACCAGTCCGTATCCCACCTTTTGTGGACGCATTTGTTCAAGTACACAGCCCTGAGGCAATAAAGGCAGCCCCCCACGCAACCAATTGCACCACACATCAACGGAATCCGTAGCACCTCATAAGGTTGTGCAAGCCAACCTAGCGCCATTGCGCCTATCGAGTAGGTCGCGATGAACAGCAACAGCACAAGGTAGCCTACGATCAGAAGCAGCACTTAATAGTCCTTCAATTGGTCGGAGTACGTTCCAATAGTAACTGTGCAATCAGTTTCGCCCATGATGAGCATGACAACTGGCAAGCCATCGTTGGCCATGGTCAGGGCTAAGGAAGCTAGTAGATTCATGTCGTCGGAGCTCGGGCGTGACGAGTGCTTGGGCGGATGCGAATGCCAGTCACCGATGTAGTCGACGATCCCGGCTGTTCTCCGACGCGTATCAAGAAGCACTTCTTCCTGGCCCTCGTACCCTCGAATGAAGGAGGTGGGTGTAGAGACGCTATCTGGAGGGGCAGGCATTCCTTTGACTATATTGATAGTTTTCAACTGTTGGTCAGTGTATCCAAGCAATATTCCACCTGTTTCACTAGGTAGCGCCTGGCTTCTCAGGCTGCGGATTTGTTCAATAAATCCTTGATCCCACCGGACTGTCCAGCCGTCTGACCGTGCTTCCTTTGATTCAGAAATGGCTATTTCATGCGCTGCGACGCCGCCGGTTTCATCGTTTACATCCCATACACACGCTCGCGCGCCCGATTTGGCTTGGCTCAGCCTTACCTGCCGGCTGAGGAGTGATGCGTGGAGGCGAATCAGTTCGACGGAAAGCCTGAGGGAAATATCTCTGCACCCGTTCCCGACCCATTCACCTTTACTGTGTCCATCAAGATGAAGTTCTCCCCACGGCGACTCAAGGATTGCACGGTAGTATTGGGCTTCGATGCTCGATATTCGAACGCCCCTGTCGCGGTCTTCGAGAAGCAATACTGAGCTTCTACCTGAAGGTGTGAGGAATACGCTTGCAGTACGAGGTGTTCCATCACGCTCACCTAATTCCCTCGGTACATGCAACGTCGTCGTGGCGTCCACTACTAAGCTTGCGTTGCTTAGTGCCGCCGAGACATTCACATCTTCGTCGACAACGCTCGCGTCAATCGCCATATGCGGTGGTTGTTCGGGGAATATTTGATCCAGAATGCTTTTAACGGCTCTGACTTTCGGGGATCCGATAGCAGAATCCGAAATGATGTGCCGTGCCAGGTTGTGAGGCATAGCTTGGTCAGGATCTATCAAAGTCCACTGACCCCAAGACTCTCTCGTCCACGTTTCCACCATGGAGCTGCCGAGAGCACCTACCCCAGCGATCACTCCTTCGAAATCCGAATCTGCAGATTCCAGGCGCGACAATGACCGGATGAGTTGCTTGTCGAGCTTATATCGAAGCTGGGTTGGCAAAATTGAAATAGCTTTCCATCGCTCCTCTAGCGTTTGGCCTATGAGCTCAACGGGGCTCCAGCTTCCTCGGTATTCATCATAAAAAAGCAACCCGCAGGCTTCACCCAGATGGAGCAGGGAACTGGTAACCCAATAGGCGAGGTCGTCAACCTTTTCCACTGTCCCGTTCCGAAGTCTCGGAACCGATAGCAAAATAAGAACGCATTTTGGACGCTGTTCATTGGATGAAAGATCAGTGACCGAAATCAACTGCTTGATTGCTTTGGTAAGCTCGTCAAAAAAGGAACCGCCACGAATAGCCACCCATTGGTCAAGGTCTCCCAAGGTCGCTGGGAAGCGCTCGACGCGCGAGCTTTCAACAGGCGGCAAATTAACGCGAAGGGTAGGGATACCCTTCATTCCACATGCCGTTGCTGCATTCGCATCTACATAGTAGCCAAGGTAAGTGGTGACCTCAGTGCTACCGGACTCGGCTTCAACAAGAACCAAGCGGCGAGCAGGGTTTAAAGATTCCTGGGCGTGTTTGGCGGGCAAGATAATTTGGAACGATGTGTTGAAAAATAATTGCTCCAAAGGCTGATCGCCGAGATGAAGCGAATTTTCGGCTGATTCCCGCAACCACCAGAGCACCCTCGCAAGAAACTTTTGAGGAGTCCAGGAGCGCTGAATCTCTGACCATGTACTGTTGTACAAGCATAAGGAAAGTGGCTCGCCGGTACGGGTGTAATTTTGATGGCCTAGAACAGGGAACTCACTTCTTAAAGCCCTCACCCCAACAGGTGGGTCTTCCTCCGCGTTCACAGCGAGTGCTAACCACTCCTTACGCAAGATACCGTTTGGGTTGTGGGCCCCAACCGACCCGTCTCCGGCCTTCACCACAATTATCTCGGTCAGGCCTGTGCCGTCTGATAGCGACCGGACTTCCTGGATCTGGAAGTATTCATGCCTTTCGCATGCTCGATAGATCTCAACCGACAAGGGAAGTGTAAGTGCCTGCGCTCCATCTTCGAGTGGGTTACCCCACTCGATGAGACTGAGGCTCACTTCTTGACTCCTGCCCGAGGTGCCGCCGCTGCCACAGCGCTGCTCGCTGCCGCGATCCCTACAGCTGCTCTCACCAATCCCGATGATGTGACCTCAAACCGGATCGTCTCTGGTTTGGCCTTGTCGCCGACACACAGAAAAATCCCGTTGACGTCATCCAGGATGGACTCGTACTCCCGCTTAGCTCGAATGCAAGGTGGGTCGTTTTTGTCATCGACCACCTTTTTGCTGCTGGCGACAATGATCGCACCCTGACGAGCTTGACCCAACGCAGATCTTGCATCCTCGGATACCTCTGCATCTTCCCCATAAGTCGACCAGCTGTGGTGCGAAAGTGCGTGCCACGAACAGTGGTGCGGAGCCTGGAGCAGATCGTATTCCAGCACTTCAGGAGTTTCTTTGTAACGTTCCCAGATTCGCTCCCAGATAGAGGTATGGGCATCGCCACCAGTCAGAAAGCGAGTTTTATTTCGGCTGAATGACGACGGAGCCAACTCGATACTCAAAATCACACTTGAGTGATTTTTCGAAAGAGTCTCTTCTGTCTCGTCATCCTGCTTGGGCATAGGTGCCAAGAGTTTTGCACTGAAGAAGTCACCGTAGGTATGCCCGCCAATGGTCGAGAACGTCTCCCCTGTCTTCACTAGGATGGGTTGGATGTTGTCGGTTTTACCTCCTTCATCCTCACCGAAAACTCGAACCCCATTACCAACCACTGCGTAGCCGAGCTCCTTCCAGCGAAGGACTCGGCGCCTTGCTTCAACGTGAAAGGCGTGGGCGTCGTCACACAGTGTTAGGCCGAGCGAGTTACGTCGCCGAAAAATCATAGGAGACGACCACATCTCACGAATCACGATTCGCTTTTCAGCCTGCGGCTTTTTATCGTCCGGGTAGTCCTCAATCGGCCCAAGCCAAAAATGCTTGCGCACGCCGAGGCAGTGATCTTCGTCAGGATGGCTGAGAAGAAACGCATCCACGTAGGGGCGTTGGTCAGCATCTGTCAGCAACTGCTTCCTCAGCTCCCCCGCAACATCCGGCGTCTCATCCTCAGGATCATCTGCCGCTTGGCGAATCCGGACGTCAATGATGATGGTAGTGGCATCGGCGTTAGCCAGTCGCACCATGGTCATGTCGCCGTTACCCACCGGGAAAAACGCAATCTGTCCAGCCATGGTGCACACCCCCAAAAGAAGACGCGAATCGTCGTGATGGCAATACGATACTCATAAAAATTAGATGAGTCTAGTTTTTAGTAGTGTTACCATCGCACCATTCATTGCACCAGGCTCAACAGATGACTGACCACCCACCAAAAAAAGCAGGCCGCTGGGGCCAGATGCGCCGTTTGGAGTTCATCGACTTCAGGCTTTTGTGGGAAGGACGGGTAAATCGGGCTGATCTGCTCGATTTCTTCGGAATTTCTGCTCCGCAGGCTTCTTTGGACTTCGCTAGTTACTTGGAGCAGGCCCCAGGGAATGCAGTCTATGACAAGACCGTAAAGGCCTATGTGGCCACGGACACGTTCACCCCGAAATTTGCTCCTGACGACGGTTTGCGCTATTTGGACGAGCTTCTCGCACGGGAGATGGGCGTGATTGATGAAGCAGAAAGCTTCATCGGTTGGGCGCCTCCGATGGATTCGGTGCCCAACCCTGTCCGTCTAGTCGATAAGCCGGCGCTTATAAAAATTCTTCGAGCTATTCAGCGGCAGGAAGCGCTTGAGATTAATTACCAATCGATGAGTGGGCCAGATCCAACCATCAGGACTGTCGCGCCACATGCTTTAGGGTTCGATGGCTACAGATGGCATGTGCGGGCCTATTGTTTTAGACGTAACCAACACATAGATTTTGTTCTCGCAAGAATACTTTCGTTGGTTCCGAAAGACCTGCCGTCTACACCACCTTACGATAAGTTATGGCATACCTATGTACAGGTGGTAATTGGAGCTAACCCTGAGTTGGACGAAGGGCGTCGTCGTGCCATTGAGTTGGATTACGGTATGCAGGATGGCCAAATTACGTTGACCACCCGTCAATCTCAGCTTTGGTATCTTCTACAAAAGCTTGGTCTCAGGAACCACAATCCTGATGCTAAAGCACAGCAACTGGTACTTCTCAATCAGCCAGAGTGCCAACAATGGTTAGGTGAGTAATCTAGCTCGTGCACAATGATTCAGGCCGATATTTGCAAATCTACTGATGGATTAAACATGGTTGCGATATTAGAGTTGGTGAAAGATCCCTACGAGCGAAAGGCTAGAGTGATACCAGGGCTTCTGGTTTCGCTGCCGCTGCTTGTGCCCTTACTGTGCGTTTATGGTGCTAAACATCCCGTACTTACCAGTGTCATTGGACTGCTGGGCGGGTGTGGCGCGATCTACGCGTTGGCCAGCGTTGCTCGTGGTCGAGGAAAAAAGCTAGAAGAAAAGCTGCTAAAGAGATGGGGAGGAATGCCTACGACTTTAGCGTTGCGGCACAGTGATAAATTCCTGGACAGCGTCAGTAAGCAGAGATATCACCAACAGATATCGTCAAAGCTAGGAATTGATATGCCTAGTGAAAAGGATGAAAAATCGGATCCTGCTAAAGCTGATGATATCTATATTGGCGCGACTAAGCGCCTCAGGGAATTAACTCGGGGCAATAAAAATCTCCTACTGAAAGAAAATATCGCCTATGGCTTTCATCGCAATATGCTCGCGATGAAGGCTGTAGGAATTCTGTCTTGCCTTTGCGGATTAGGGTATGGCGGACTGATTGCGGGAGTAATTCGAGTCAAGCCGCCTCATTTTGAGCCGATTCATTTGGCAGATCCAGGGCTTGCAGCAGGGCTCACAATTCTTATTTCTGGGTCACTTTTGATGGCTTGGTTATTTTATTTCGACAAGGATGCTGTAAGGCGGATGGGTTTTGTCTATGCGGAACGCCTGTTCGAGTGCCTTGGTTCCCTACCCAATCCGAGGTCAAGAAAGAAACCAGCCCAAGCGCCGGTGGAGCCCTAGACTCATACGGATTTAACTTTAATATAAGTAGTCAATTATAATCATGCAGGGAGGCAAAATGCCTACGATAAAAAGCTTGTCCGTTGGTAATGGCGATATGTTCTATATTCTTCATGGTGGTGACAACTTCACCATGATTGATTGTAATCTGAATGCTGGGAATTCCGATGAGATTATCGCCGAGCTCAAGGAGGTATCAAAAACCAAAAGTATGCGACGCTTCATCTGCACTCATCCGGATGAGGATCACTTCAAAGGCATCGAGAAACTCGATAAAAAATTTCCTATAGCGAATTTCTATTGCGTAAAAAACAAGGCTCAAAAACCGGATCTAACGGATTCGTTTCTTCATTATTGTGCCTTGAGGGATAGCGGGAAGGCTTTTTTCCTTGAGAAAGGTTCAAGGCGTAAGTGGCTTAATCAAGGCGATGACGACCGTGGATCTTCCGGGGTTCATGTCCTTTGGCCGGATACCTCTAACGCAGACTTTAAGGAAGCTTTGCGTAAATGCGATGCTGGTGAAAGCTTCAATAACGTGTCCTGTGTATTGAGGTACTCTGTAAAAGGAGGGGCAAGCTTTCTTTGGTTAGGTGATCTCGAGACTGACTTCATGGAGAGCATTGTAGATGACATCGAACTGGAAAAAACAACCGTCGTATTCGCCTCTCATCACGGTAGAGCATCCGGTAAGATTCCAGACTCTTGGCTCGAGAAGCTTGATCCTCAAATCATTGTAATCGGTGAAGCTCCATCGCGGCATCTTCACTACTACACCGGCTATAACGTTATTACCCAAAACAAAGCAGGCCATATTACGATGGATTGCGTAGATAACATGGTTGATATCTATGTAACGAACGAAGAGTACGAGCGCGATTATCTTGAGGATCATGGCAAGCGAACTTACCCAGGATATATTGGCTCCTTAGAGGTCGAGACTGAGTACACACTCTGATTTGGATGGCTGCTTGAAGGTAGCTGTCCGGGGTGGTTGCCTCATAAAATCTCCCATACAAGTAGCCACAGCCTTAGGTGCCCATTACCCGCAGTCGTTGGAGAAATTCATGACTAATCAAGCTGTGCTTTCTGAAGGACGTTACCTGCTATTCTTGGATATACTGGGATTTAGTCAGTTGGTCGAGACTAAAAGCGTTCAGGAAGTTTACGGGGTGATTGACGAGTCTCTAAAAGCATTTGGTTACTGGGAAAGAATGAATGGGCTTTTCAAGACTATTTATTTTTCCGACACATTTATTTTTTACCAAGATCCCAAAGGTTATGCTAACTGGGCCTTTCTGGATATTTACGCCATCGGTGCAATGTTGCTTTCAGCGCTTTTGGCAAAAGGTATTCCTGCAAGGGGGGCGATCTCTTTTGGAGAATTTGAGGTTGATCTCGATACTACTGGTCGGCACCAACTCTACTTTGGTAAGGCTTTGATTGAGGCTTACAGAGCCGAGCAAGCTGAAAAGTGGATTGGCATCACAGTGCTGCCTTCAGCATGGATGCCCTATGAACAGAATAATCCTGGCTCGATTGTCTCTTGGGAGCGGGAAGGGACTTGGTTAAAAAGGGGGGACAATGTGTTACTGCTCAATCCGTTCATAAAGCTTCGCGGGTGGTACGACCTATTTCTCGCAGGCGAAGTCCCTACGCCGTATTCGCTGTACGATGAGCCGGAATTTCCGAATGATATTCTGGCATTCAAGTTTATTCGAGATCAGGCCAAAACATACGCCGCAAAAAACGACTTCATGAGCCCAGCTGCGGTCAAGTATCATATGACTCTAAATTTCTTGAAAAAGATTTTGGGCGACAAAATATATCGATGGGGTGAAGAGGCCTCGCAACTTGAAAATTTTTAGCATTTGCGGACTTGAATCTAACAGTGTACTTCGCCTAATTAATGTTAAAAAATGTCCACTGGTATAAAAATGGAAGTAATATCATGAAAGCTGGAGATTTGCTAGTATCGTCTGCTAATACTTGTACGAGTTGGGGGATTAGGATCGGAACCGTGAGCAGTGTAAGTCACGTCGCGATGGCAATTTCACGTTACAGAGTAATTGAGTCTGTGCCCACAGGAACATATGCAAAATCACTTTCTAAATTTTTAGAAGGTAATAATAGGGTTTATCTATTGGAGAGGCCCGACGGATTGCAAAGAGTTCAGGTTGCTAAGTTGCGACGGTCAGCACTTAGGATCCAGCGGCCAGGCTATAACTTGCCTCGCAGCCTTACATCTGGATTCGTCAGGTTTGGGTTTGGGTTTTGGTTGGTTTGCTTTTTATTTTTGAATTTCACTCTGATTTATGATTATGATGCACCTTGGTTTATTTTGACGGGTTATAATTTTTCAATGGGGCTATTGCTTTTTGTTTTTTACACTTGTGCTTGGCCGCAGCGATTTAATCGTACTATTGATAAGTTACATCTTCCCGAATTTATGAAAACTGATATCGAGAAGCATTTCTGCTCTCAGCTGGTTATGGAGCTCGATCAGATAATCGGTGGTGACCTATCAAAGGGTGTAATAAAAATCCATGAGCTCAGGCCTAAAGACGTACAACGGCGCGCTAATAAGAAGTTGGGTTACGTACGCAGGAGAATTAAGCCTCCGATAATTTAAGTTTCACGTATCAAGATCAAGCCT
>Ga0308164_10001333_pt1 | contig 29574 bp, 24 predicted proteins | sample PhyTR2_FD_201031 | JGI IMG/M metagenome (GOLD analysis project Ga0308164, IMG submission 201031) | Phyllosphere microbial communities from UC Gill Tract Community Farm, Albany, California, United States - DLSLT.R2 | ecosystem: Host-associated > Plants > Phyllosphere > Unclassified | place: USA... | reverse complement strand
TCCGGCAGCAGCATCAGCTGCCGGATCCTTTTTACAATCAATATTTATTTAAGCAATAGGTTATGAAAATTCAACAATTATTATTGGATGCAGGAGTAGGTATGCCCCTGTCAGATCCATCAAAAAATGGCAGAAATAATTGCAAAGCGCCTTTGATCTATGTTTTGCTACTAATGATCTTGTTACTGGTCTGGAGTGTAGGCCCCACGTTACTACAAGGGCTTGATGCTACAGCAGGAAGTGTAGATCAAATTATCTGGCTACTGGTAGTGCTGGGATTAATCAGCTTTTTAATCATCATTAACTTAAGCTGGTGGCTATTTAAATACAGCTGGCAGCAGGTAGGTTTCCCCTCCATTCATTCTATCGTTTCACTCTATGATCTATTATCTCCATGGCAACAATTAAGTTTCTTATTGGGCTCGTTTGCGCTGGTATTGCTGGCAACACTTGGAAGCTTGAACGCAGTACTGTAATTATGTACCCCGATCCGCTACGCAGGCAGTTTGATCCATTAGCAGCAAAAAGGCTGGCGCTGATTAAACAGGCACAAGGGGAACTGGGGGTTAGAGAGAAAACTGGCCATAACGACGGTACACGGGTAGAGGCCTACCTGAAGAGCGTTGGCTTGCATACTGGTGATCCTTACTGCGCCGCCTTTATCAGTTATCTCTTTTTGATGGAGGGATACCAAGCGCCGAAAACTGGATGGTGCCCTGATTTATTTCCAGCAAGTAGGCTGGCAAAATCTACCCTTCCGGGAAATGTGATAGGCATCTATTTTATCGATAAAAAACGGATTGCCCATGTTGGCCTGATTGAAAAGGTGGAAGATGAATGGTGCATTTCGATAGAGGGGAATACCAATATCGCGGGAAGCAGGGAAGGAGACGGCGTGTACAGAAAGAGAAGGCATTTTAGAACAATTTACAGGATGGCCGACTGGCTGTCGGAAAGGAGGACCAAATGAAAAACTTGTATTGGATTATACTGCTTGCCGCCTGTGCGGCATGCAGTTTATTTAAAAACTCATCACGACAGGTAGAGCTTGCTATGGCTTCTTTTTCCATGCAGCTTTGGCCTAAAGGTGTATTTACCTACTCGGCCGCGCAGGGATTTAAAGGGGAGGCAGAAAAGATACTTATCTCTGGTAAAACCAAAAGGGGTACGGCAACCTCTAGGCAAGAAAACTACTCTGCAGGCACCAAATCAGATCAAAAGCTTACTGCCTCAGAAAGTACGGTGGATAAAACCGAGAGCAGTAAAAAAGAAACCCACCGGACTGTATCCTGGAAAATTATAGTGGCTGCGATACTGATGTTGGCTTTAGTAGGTTGGCGTGTGATTAGCTGGCTGAAAAATAGATAATGATATAATGCAGACACTGACATTGGATACTATGTGGAGAAAGACATATCTCTCTAAGCTTAACATTACCTATAAAATATCCTTTTACGATAGCATATGTGAGTATCAATATGCTATAGTAATAAGCATTTTTGAATCTAAGCACCTGATGCCTGATATAGAGGAATTGGGCATGGAGGATATATTTGATGAATATTAAAAAATTCAACTGAAACTTTTCACGAATGCAACATATGCAGACCATTTGCGCCTTATAGCTAAAGTTCCTTTCCTGCATATATGAAAAAACTATTATTTACAATCATGCTTTGCTCGGTTTTCTCAACCGTTTTTGCTCAGCATTTAGCTGACAAAATGATCCTAAAAGGAATAATCGCAGACTCCCTTAATCAGAAACCTTTAGGTTTAATCACTTTAATACTGAAAGATTCGGCTACCCTAAAAGTGGTAAAAAGCACCCTGAGTAGCGAAAGTGGTAGTTTTGAAGTAGAGGGTCTTTCTATACAGACATATCAGCTTACCATTGCAGCCATTGGTTACCGTTCCAAAATTATTTATGTTCCTGCTACCTTATGGCGTTCAGGTAATACAGCAGAATTATCGAGCTTGCTTTTAATCCCTACAGCAAATGAATTGCAAATAGTATCGGTAACCGCTTCAAAACCGATCATTAAGCAGGAGATTGACCGCCTGGCTTATGACGTACAGGCAGATCCAGATAGTAAAGCACTGACCGTAATGGAAATGCTTCGTAAGGTACCTATGGTGACGGTAGATGGCGATGATAATATACAACTTCAAGGCAGCAACAGTTATCGGATATTTATTAACGGTAAGCCTTCGGCCCTGATGACAAATAATCCAAAAGATGTATTGAGGTCCATGCCGGCTAACACGGTACAAAAAATAGAGATTATCACCACTCCTCCAGCCAAATACGACAGTGAGGGTCTGGCCGGGATTATTAATATTATCACTACAAAAAAAACATCGGACGGATACAACGGTTCATTAACGGCGCGTTATAGTGCACCCTGGGGCCCGGGGGGGAATTTTACTGGAACATATAAAAAAAATAGATTAGGTGTAAGCGGTTTTCTTGGCACCAGTCGACAAGTTCGTACTACCACTGGTTCAGTCAATTTTCGGGAGACATTTTCACCGCAATCTACTTATGTGCAGATGGGTGACCGCAGCAATAGCGGGAACTATCGCTATGGCAGCGCAGAACTAAGTTTTGAGCAAGACACCTTGCATTTATTAACTGCCGGTCTCAACTATAACCAAGGAGCTTATCAAACTACGTCAAACTTTTTAAGCTCATATAATAATTCATCTTCGTCAATATTAACCCAGTCTTATAATTTAATGAATAATGGCAGCAACGGCTATACAGGAATAGATGCCAGCCTAAATTACCAACTTGGATTTAAACAGAGCAAGGAACAACTACTCACGGCTTCTTATAGGTACTCCTATTTTACCAACACGCAAGAAGATGAGCTTAGAATGGTAAACCGGTTTAATTATAACAGCCCTGATTATAACCAGCAAAATGATGCAGGTTCTAAAGAACACACCTTCCAGGTGGACTATGTGCAGCCGCTGCGGAAGCTGAGTATAGAGGTAGGGCTGAAAGCAATCCTGCGTAATAACTACAGTTTGTCAGGTGCCCAGAACCTTGCAGTTATTAACGAGCAAGACGTTTTAACTGATAATACTGGCAGGACTGATGACTTTACTTATCACCAAAATATTTATAGCGCGTATAACTCTTATACTTACCAGCTCACTAACTGGACGCTGAAAGCAGGGGTTCGCCTTGAGCAGACCCGTGTGGATGCAAATTTCGTGACCAATAGCAGTGTTCTGAACCAGAACAATACTAACCTGGTACCATCCGTGTCGATTCAGCGACAGTTAAAAAATAATCAAAGCCTAACCTTTGGTTTTACCAACCGACTTCAAAGGCCGGGCATATGGCAACTGAACCCTTTTATAGACCGGTCTAATCCCCAGATAATTACCACTGGTAATCCTGATTTGCAACCGGTAACCAGCAACCTGGTTGAATTGAATTATTCCAGAGCGGGAACACATACACTTAACATTAAAGCGAGTTATTTTTATACAGGCAATGCAATCCAGAGCGTTACAAGACTCCTTGCCGATACACTCTCCTTGAATACTTATGCCAATGTTGGGGCCAACCGTATCGTCCGGATGGATTTTAATGATAATTTTGCCATTGGAAAAAAGATCAATGTTAGCCTGAATACCAATATATTCTATGTTTGGATAAGCGGCTATGATAACGGACAGTTTTATAAGAACAAAGGCCCTCGCACAAATAGTTTCGCCAGTGTGAACTATAAACCTGGGAAAGACTGGTCGTTTACTGCAAGTGGTGGCTACAACCGCAGGTATATTAACCTGCAGGGTAGCTCAAAAGATTATGCTTATTCAAATCTCTCTATGGCTAAAAGCTGGCTAAGTAAAGCACTGACTATAACAGGTACAGTAAGTAATCCTTTCCAGGCGCGTTACGCTTTTACACAATATACTCGCACTAATTATTTTTATCAGTCTAACACCAGTAATAGTTATTACCGGACGTTCAATGTTAGTCTGAACTATAAGTTTGGCAAGTTAAAAGGAGATATTAAAAAGAGCCAGCGCACGATTAACAATGATGACAAAAGCAGCACAAATTAGCCGAGGTCAAGAATGAATAAAGTTGTAATGCTTGTACTGACATGAGCCTCTAACTAGTTAGTAACTCTTAGAAGGTAAAGTATGAAAAATAAAAAAATGTGCATTTGGGACAAAATTTGGTGAGAATATAAATTAGCGAACTCTTCGTAAAATTGAGCATGATTATTCCAGAGTATCAATGGGCGCATATTTTAATGTGCTAAGGACCCTTAACTTACATGAAGATTTTCTTAAGCTACCTGTTGATGACGAACTGGGCAGGAAATTACAGGATCTTAATCTGCTCGGCCGAAAGCCAATACAGTGGATACGAATGGCAAACTATGTATACCAAAAAAACAAGATCAAACAAAAAAGGCAGTATTCTAAGAATACCGCCTTAATAAATATCTACATACACTGAACCCCTCGCAATGTTAACTTCAATCTTAGAAGGAGGGTGCTATTGCTGGTGATATCTGCCAGAAAAGATCTTATTTTTCAAAAATCTTACTTAGCGTGCTGCGCAGCTCTTCTCCACGAAGGTTCTTTGCAATAATTTTACCTGCTGGATCAATAAGGTAGTTCTCAGGGATTGCCTTTATGCCATATATAAGTGCTGCGGAATTTTGCCAGGCCTTTAAATCTGCAACCTGCAGCCAGGTTAATCCATCTGCTTGTATTGCCTTTAACCATGCTTTCTTTTGAGATGCCCCATCAAGTGATACACTTATAATCTCCATGCCCTTTTCTTTATACTTCTGGTATACCTCAACAAGATTTGGGTTTTCGGCACGGCATGGCTTACACCAGCTGGCCCAAAAATCCAGAAGTATATATTTCCCTTTAAATTGGCTAAGGGAAACTTTGTTCCCTGAAACATCGGGCTGTTCAAATTCTGGAGCTACATTACCAATATTTGTTGGCTTCTGACTATACAGATCATGTTTTTTGCTTTCGAGCACTTCCCTAAATGCTTTACCCCGGTTGCTTTCCTGGAGTTTAGCAGATAATTTGCTGAAAAGCTCCGAGGCTTCAGAAAGATTTTTATCATTAGCTATATAGGCTTCCAAAGCGTAGATACTTACTTCAGAACCAGGATGGGCAGCAATAAAAGTGTAATGCGACCTGTCATACACCGGCATAAGGGAATCTATCTTTTTAGTAGCCTGATCACTTGTAAGGGTATGATCAACGGAGAATGATGTTAATACCTTTTTTATGCCATCTACCGCTGGTGTTATGGCCTGGATATATTGCGCATAAGCGATATTAAGTTTTCCTCCTTTTATTTTTGACGTATTGAGTAAACTGTCGGCACGCACTTCAATTAACCCTGGTTCAAGATAAAGCTGCTGTTGATTTTCCTCACTGATCTTGCTCAGACTAATTTTAGCTGCACTTTTTTTAAGGATGAGTGTGGCATTAACAGGCCTGTCTGCTTTTCCGCTGAATATGAAGTTTCCATCCTCTATGAGTGCAGAGTCAATGATGGCCTTTTTTCCGGGAAAGCTGTAAGTAAGAAACATTTTAGCAGGCGACGAATAGTGCCCAACTTTTCCCTTCAGGGTATAAGTAAAGGATTGTGAGAAACCTAAAGCAGGCAAAACGGAAAGTAAAACCACAGAACGTATTTTCATGTATTTATATTCTAAGCTATAGATAAACAGTAATTAATAATTGGCCATTGCATAAATACCAAAAGCATCAGTACCGCTCGTTGTTCCAAATACGCCTTTAACCACCAGCGTAATATTTTTAAACCTTGATGAGGCAATGCTTACTGTTCCTGTGGCGGGAAGGGTATAAGTAGCGATAACTGCCCCGGCAGGGTTACGCAGCTGAAATACGTTGCCGCCAACTGCTAACCTGGATTTCAGATCAATGCCGTTAAAGGCGGAGACCGACTTATAGGCGATATTGCTAAATAAATTGACCGTTGGTGATGAACCCAGTGTTAAAGAAAGTACTGAGCTGCTTGCCGAACAATTTACTATTCGCACACGCACAATACTGTCCTGACTGAAGGACGGAATTTCATCCTTTACAAAAATACTTTCGGGCGCAGTGGCTGTGCCTGTTAGGAAAAGGGAATAAATGCCCCCATTTACTGTAGTATTGGTCTGCTGATAATAGGGTGCAGCTGGGTTATTTGTTGGATAAAGTTTGATAGCAGTTTCTCCGGGGATGATCTGGAATAACTTATAGCCATATAAGGTTGCACTGTCGCGTACGTTGGTATTTAGTTTAACATTTTTGCCTCCTGTAACGGCGTTAGCAACATTTAATGAAGCAAGGGGTGTAAAGGTAGGCCCATCCTTTTTGCAGGATTGCCAGCCAAGCGCAAGGATAAGGAGTGTAAATACTATATTAGGTTTCATATTTAATATATAATCGAATGAATAGATTGTGTTTGGTTAATGACAATTAAGACCTAGTAGCCCGGGTTTTGCTGACCACGTAATAATGGGCTACGGTCCATTTCTGCCTGGGGTATAGCATATAGCGAATAGGCACTATTCCAGTTATTGGAAGTTGAAGAGGTGATAACTTTAAGGGGTGTTACTACACTCATCACTGCATCAATGGTTCCTGTTCTTTTCAGATCAAGCCAGCGATGCCCCCACTCTGTAAAGAGTTCTGCCTGTCGTTCTTTGAGAATTGCCGTCATCAGCTCTGCCTGAGATAGCGTTGCTGCAATTGCAGGCAGCGGATTAGGATTCGCTGTTGTTCTCGTTGCCCTTGCCCTGGTTCTAAGTATATTCAAATCTTCTGCTGCAGCGGCACCTTTTCCCAATTGTGCTCTGGCTTCCGCCCTGATCAGGTACTGTTCAGCTAATCTCAGCATGATAGAATATTCTGCAGTAGCTGTGCTCGTACTACCTATTTTATATTTGGTAGGATAATAATAAGTTGTACCTGCGGTAGTAACAGCACCAACCCAGTACCCAACAGTCCCACGAAGATCACCCGCACTGAAGGCAGCCATTTGCTGACTGCTTAAATATACCGGAGTAGTAGTATTAGGTCCCGCTGCCGTAAGCGTGAAAACCCTGCCCTCAGCGGTATTTGCGCTAGTCAAAGTTCCTACAGGCTGTATTGACCAGATTGTTTCCTGACTGTTTTTCAGAAAAGCATCATTGAGTGCCGTAAGGCGGTACAACGAGTTATTATTAATAAGCGTAGTTGCCTGTGCCTCTGCTTTGGCATAATCCCCGGTATACAAATAGCAGCGTGCAAGCATCGCTGTTGCCGCCCACTTGTTTGGCCTAACACGTTCTGTGGTTGAGGCCAGCAAGGTACCATCTACATAACCCTCGCTCAACACGGCCTGCGCTTCAGTGAGGTCCCTGATCATCTGCTCATAAACCTGTGCTTTTGGCGTACGCCCAATTTTTTGGTTTACCGTGTAGTCGGCCGAAAGGGTTAACGGAACGTCACCATATAAATTTACGAGATAAAAGTACATGAAGGCGCGGGTAAATTTCATTTCACCCAGCAGTTGTTCTTTCACGCGGGGGCTCAGCGTATTGCTTTGGTTCAGACTGTTAATGGCCACATTGGCATTAAAAATAAAAGAATAAGACTGTGCCCAGGGAGTAGCATTAACTGGTGTGAGCGAGTTTTGGTAATATTTCAGCAGGTCGTCATAACCGGAAGTAGAGGGTGGATAATTGGCAAAAAAACTTAATTCGTCTGCAGATAAGCCTGCTCTCAGACCAATGCTTTTGAAAGGATCAGCCGGTATATTCATATTACTCATTGTTGAATACGAACTGGTAATGGCAGAAATAGCTGTAGCGTCATTGGCAAATGTTGCTTCGTCGGTAAGCAGATTGACTGGCAAGCCGGTATCTGTGTATTTTTTGCAGGCTGTAAATAACAGCATTAAACCTGCTAGTATAGTTAAAGAAGATCTGAGTTTCATGATGATAATTTTTCGTGTAAGCAGTTATAGTCCTAATCTTGCCCCAAAGGTTACGGTCCTGGAGGCGGGGTAACTTGTATTGGACGTGAACTCTGGATCCCTTCCGTAATAACTGCTGAAGGTCAGCAGGTTCTGTCCCAGTACAAAAACCGAAGCATTTCGCAGGCGGATCTTTTTGGCCCACATTTCTGGGATTTTCCAGGACAGGGAAGCATTTCGCAGTTTAATGTAGGAAGCACTGGTAAAACCGGCATCGTTGTATAGGAAAGAATTGTTAAAGGACACACTTGAGTTCGTGGTATATAACATTCTTTCTGCAATGTCTCCGGGATTTTGCCAGCGGTTGGTAACAAATTCAGGCTGATTGTTGGCTAGCGAACCAGCTATTGAAGTGGTGAAATATTCATTTTTGGCTTTCTTGTTCATAAACTGGAAAAGAAAATCCAGAGACAGGTTTTTATAGCTAAAGGTATTTTGAAAACCTCCGTAAAATTTGGGACTAAGATCCACAGAAACATAATCCGTGAGGGAGTTGGGGTTCATCGTTGGATTACCGTTGCTATCAGCGTATACATATTGTCCTGTTGCAGGATCTACCCCCAGCATATGAAATTGCCTGCTGATATTGACTGGTTCGCCGATCACCAGGCGGGAAGCGTAAGATGACCTGGCCAGATCCGGAAAAGAAACTAAAGTGTTTTTTGGAATGGTAAGATTAAAGGAACTGGTCCAGCTCAGATTTGTAGATCTGATGTTTGTGGTATTGATGGTAAATTCCCAACTTGTATTCCTTACCACAGCAGGGAAATTACTATTAACGGTGCCAAACCCGCTCGCATAGTAGGGGATAAAATAAGATACCAATTGATCTGATGAGCGGTTGTTGGCATAATTCACCTCAAATAATAACCTGTCTTTAAAGAAACCGGTTTTAAGTCCGAAGTTCAGCTTGGTAGTTTCTTCCCAGTGCAGATCAGGCGCCTCGATCCGGCTTAAAGATAGCGTAGGTATATTCTGATATGTCCTTGCAGATGAGCCATAGGTTGCAAAGTACAGATTGTCACCAATCTGGTCGCTTCCTGTGCTTCCATAACTTGCACTCAGCTTTCCGAAGCTCAGCCAGGGCAAGCTTTGTTTAATCAGTGATTCTTCCGTAAAGATCCAGCCGGCACCGATAGACTGGAAATTGTGGAACCTATATTCAGGACTAAAACGACTCGTTCCGTCGCGGCGAATAGTATAGTTGACCAGGTACTTATTCTTAAAATTATAAGTAGCCCTGCCAAATACTGCGCTATATTTATACGCCGATGCAATGCTACCGCTATTTACAATCGTGGTTGCACCGCTAACTGTTTGCATCAGGTCATCACTCGCATAACCGGAGGCAATTAAACGTTCCCCTGTACTCTCATTTTGCTGCGCAGTGGCGCCGAGTAGAATACTGAGCTCACCCCAGTTATGACTGGTACGATAGGCCAGCTGAGGTTCAATAATCCAGCTGCGGATATCATTATTTGCGAATTCGGTAGACCTGCTGACCAAGGGCCTAACGTATGGCTGATAACTGGACAGGGGGGTAGTCACTAATTCATCGGAACTGAGTTCATTGTAACCAAAATTAGTTTTGATCTGCAGACCTTTAAAAATTTCGTAACTTAAATTGGCATGTGCCACCAGGCTCCTGGTTTTATTAATATTAATTGCTGATAGTGTAGCCAGTGGATTGTTTCCATAAAGATAAGAAGACAGTCCATCGGCATCCAGGGCAAAGTTAAGCGAGCCATCTGCATTGTATAATGCTGGTGCGTTTGGAGACAATGAGGGTGCAGTAGCCGCAACGAAGATAGTAGAGCTGGGCAGCGTATTGATATCATTCATATAACTCCCACCAAATTGCATCTGAAATTTGCGATTGTTGGATGCGCTATTGATATTGAAATGAGCAGATCCCTTGTTGTTTTTGAAATTGCCTGGCAAAAAGGAACCCTGATGGATGTAGCCGCCGCCGATCACATATTGGGTATTGTTGTTGCCACCAGATATGCTCATTTGATAATTTGAGAATAGGCTGTTCTTATCTAATACTTCTTTCTGCCAGTCAATGTTGCGGCTGTTGTCATATCCGTAAAGGTTCAAAATGTCATAGGCATTGGCTTCAGTAACTACCGAATTGGTGTTCTTGAGTGCCTCCCTTCGCATTTCCAGATACTGCTCAGTATTAAGTTTATTAAATTTATTAATGAAAGAGCTGAAACCATTTTGTAAAGAGAAGTCTATTTTCATTTCACCTGCCTTTCCGCGTTTGGTTGTAATGAGGATAGCCCCATTGGCTGCACGTGATCCATAAATGGCAGTGGCATCTGCATCTTTAAGCACGTCTATACTCTCGATATCTGCTGGATTGATAAAGCTAAGCGGGTTACCAGCCCCCTTGCCTGAGACGCCAATGTTTCCGCCATTCAGACCCGTTTCTAAAAGCTGAGGAGGATAGGGAACACCATCGATCACATAAAAAGGGTCGTTTCCACTTGCAATACTGTTCTGTCCTTGTACACGAACGGTTATACCACCGTTGGGGCTTCCATTATTTGGGCTAATTTGTAAACCGGGAACCCTGCCCATTAAAGCGAGAAGCGGATTAGCTACAGGCTGTCGTTCTATATCTTCGGCTTTTACAGTGCTGATATTAGAAGTGCTCAACCTTTTAGATGTTGTGCCGTAAGCTTGTATCTGCACTTCATCTAATTTATTTGTCGCCGCCTTTAAAGTAATGTTCTCCAAACTGGCGCTGGCTTTAATTTCCCGTTGATCAAAACCGAGATAACTCACCTGGATAATATCTGTTTCTTCTAAATTTTTAAGAGAAAATTCACCATTTAGGCCGGAGATTACCGTCTTTGATTTACCCTTTACCTTGATAGTGGCTCCCGGTATTGGCCTCCCATTCTCATCTACTACCTTACCATTAACATCAATTTGTTGAAATTTATTTAGCATCCGGTCAAAGAAGGATTGTTCCCGAGCTTTTATAATTACTGTTTTAGCATCCAGGACATAGCTGAGAGGTTGGTCTTTGAAAACCTGTTCCAGCACTTCTGAAAGATCAGTATTTTTAACGTTGATGGTGACAGGAACTGCGGCTTTTAATAATTGTTCTGTATACACAAAATCATAGCCGGTTTGCTGGCTAAGGCGGTTGAGTATAGTTTTTAGTGGAGCCCGGGAGGTAGATATATTTACCTTCTGTGCAAATCCGGCTGCACTGAGTTGCATGAACGTGGCCATTAATAGAACGATACTTAACCGCATAATTAACATGGTTTTACGGTATATGGGTTGGCATATACCAGGATTTTTAGTCCAGATTTGAAACATTTGGTTTTAGTTTTTAGAAACTAAACTCGGCTAAGTCGATAAGAGACGTAAATGATTGCTTTAAAAGGCAATTATTATTAAGTTTGTTTAGTTTGGTTTGAGCGCACCTATACTTTCCACGGCTTGGGTGACGCTGTAATAGTTGATAATTTTTGTTGACAGGCCAACTGACCAGGAGTTTTACTTCTGGTCTTTTTATTTGGCAATCTTGCTGGCGCTATTCCTTTCGTAGTTTTGTATTCATAGTTATTGGTTTTTGGTTAAGTTGATTATTTAAAGACATATATTTTGTTGCCCCGGGTTTTAAAATGTACACCACCTGTAGTTTCTAAAACATGGAGCACACTGGAAACACTATTATAGCGTGATATTTTACCGCCAAAGGTTACATCAGGCCGGGGGCCCGAGTATATTACCTCCACATTATACCAGCGTTGTACCATACGCATTACGGATTGAATGTCATTATCTTCGAAGAGAAACTTATCATTTTTCCAGGCCAGGGCCAAAGTGGTATCAATTTGAGCAACAGTTAAAGTTCCCTCTGCATCAAGTCTGGCTTGCTGCCCGGGTTTTAGCAGAAAGTTATTTCCAGTGCCAGTGATCTGTATACTTCCTGAAACCAGTGTGGTTTTTGTAAACTGCTCATCTGTATAGCTGTTGATATTAAACTCTGTACCAAGCACTTTAACTTGCTGGCCCTTGCTTTCTACAATGAAAGGATGAGTTTTGTCTTTAGCCACTTTAAAAAAAGCTTCGCCTTTTAGTTTTACCTGGCGGTTGGTACCAGTAAAATGAGCAGGAAAATCAAGTTGAGAGGCTGCGTTAAGCCAAACCATAGTACCATCAGATAGGGTTAGCTTGTACATATTTCCATAATCTGTCAAAGCAGTATAGCTGTCATCTGACAAGGCCTGGTCGGAAGATTTAAGACTGGTTCCATCATTATAGCTCAATTGCTCATTTTTAACAACAATGCCACCCTTGGCACCATCAAGCGTAATTAGCTGACCATTTGCCCGACGCAGTTTTGCACCAGGTTTACCAGGCAGGATGTTCGTCTGGTTTGCAAGTTGATCATCTTCTGCCGGGAGCTGAGATTCTTTCTGGGTAAAAAACCACCAGCCGATAAATAAAAGCAGACTTGCCGCAGCAGTAATGGAAACAGTCTTCCAGTTGAGTCTGAAACTTTCTGCAGTTGAGTTATTCTCAAGCGCATTTACTGAATTGAGCAGCCTATGATGTAGATATATTCTTGATAGCTCATTCCTTATTGGTACAGCATCTTTTGTGTTAAGAAGCTTTTGTGCATCCTGTTCCAGCACATAGTCCCATTCTTCCTGGAAAGTACCTGCCTTGATGAACGAGAGTACTTGTTGCACCTCCGCTGAGGAGCAATTGTTTTCTATGTAGTTTTGAAAGAGTTTAACGATGTCCTGATCCACAATGGCTGTTTATATATCTAATACAGTTGGTAGTGAATAAGCATCCAATAGAAAATGAAAATAAATAAAAATGTTTTGCCGGTGCGGATTTTCAGGTATTCGCGAATAAGATGAAGTGCCTTGCTCATGTGCTTATTAACCGTGCTTTCTGTAATCTGGAGCATTTCTGCAGCCTGTTTATAACTCATGCCTTGTAACCTGCAGTATATAAAGGTTCTTTTGACTTGACCAGAAAGGTTGTCTATGGCTTCATTTATCAGCTTGCTGCTTTCATTATATGCCAATAAATGTTGAGTAGACTGATCTTCTTCAAAGGCGTATTTTTGCATCTCAGAAATGATCTGACCTTCATGATTAGCCCTTTTTAAAAGATTTAGCAGGGTTCTTTTTGCTATAACAAATAAATATGGCCTGATCGGTTTTGTAGGGTCTAGTTGATCCCTATGTTGCCAAATTTTCAGGAAGGTATCATGTACTATATCTTCAGCTAAAAATGGAGACTTCGCTGCACGCTGTACGTAATAAATTAGTTGATCACTATAAATATTATACAGCGTACTCAATGCTTCCTGATCCCCCGCTTTTAGCTTGGTTAAGAGAAGAAGTTCATTGTTCGGGCTAAGGTCTTTCATTTACTTTGGCTAATCTACACAATTACGTATGTAAGTGGTAAGGAGCTTAACATATTATCTTATCACAAAACCACCTTTCAGATGCTTTGAGGCAGCTTTTGTTAAGAGCAAACAAAATGGCTGACGAATAGGAGAAATTTATTTTGGCTATTCTATTGAAACTAAAAATGTGTAAAATTATTGATTAAAAGAACCAGGAATTGAACGATCTTATCCCCTGCCTTAGTATAATATTGTATATTGTGGTATATAAGCTATTAAATGCATGAAAAAACTTGTCTTACTTTTCTCCTTGCTGCTCTCGCTATTTGTAAATTTTGGTATCCAATCAAAAAATATCATACAAAAAAGAGTGGCTATTAAGCGCGATAGCGTCTTGTTGCTTACATACTTCCGTCAGCGCTATCCAACGCGTATCGAAATAAATGGCAAAGGTGAAACAGTGGAAGTACCATTACCTAATCCTATGCTGGTTGCTCAACTTCACATGGCCTTATCTACTGATGGTCGACACTGGACCGCATTGAATAATAATAAGCCGATATGGGATCGTTTTATGCGTGATCAATATATCCATCGAGGAGAGGATGGGCTTTGGAGGCTCATAGCCACAGGAGGAGGGGGTGGTGTTGAAAACAGGAAAAACTTTGGGCCCAGTGCCACTTACGCAACATCAAAAGATTTGGTTCACTGGAAATTCGAAAGATACATACATCTGATGAAGGATGTTAAAGATGAGAAAGGGCGGTTAGTAAATAATATCTGGGCACCAGAATTTTACTATGATGCAGCCACAAAAGAGTATACCATCTTCTGGTCGTCTTCATTCAAAGATGCTGGTTGGAAAGAAAGTAGATTATGGTACTGTAAAACTACCGATTGGAAAAACTTTAGCCCAGCCAAAGTTTTGTTTGCCCCGTCATATTCTGTTATTGATGGCACCATAACTAAACACAAAGGCATCTATTATTTATTTCATAAAGAAGAGGAGTTTGGAGAGAGGACCGGAGAACGGCGAGGCATCCGGGTTGCCACCGCTGTAAAATTAGAAGGGCCGTACCAGATTCATCATGGCTCCTTGAACGATGGACAAATTGCACCTACAATAACCGAAGGGCCAAGCATAATGAAAGATCCTGTTAAACCTGGATGGCTATTATTGTATGATTATCCAATGGTAGATCAATACGGAATTTCATCTTCAGCTGATCTTTTCAACTGGAAGGTAGAGAAAGATGTTGCTATGCCAGAAGATGCAAGGCATGGCAGCGTATCAATTTTAACTCCGGAAGAAGCAAAGTTATTATTGAAAGCATTTCCTAATAATATGTAACGTAAATATCCAAAGCAGCAAAATAAAAAAGGCAGTATTCTAAGAATACCGCCTTTGGTTGTTATTATAGGGTGTGTGTTTAAAATGGACTGTCAAAATCTTTAAATGCTGGCAGCACAAGATCTTTATCTGATAAAAGTAATTCTTCTCTTCTTAGGTTTTCACTCCAGTTAATATTCAGGTCCTGATCATCCCAGATTACGCCTACTTCAGAATCTTTATCATAGTAATTGGTCACTTTATAGGTAAAGATAGTATTATCTTCCAGAGTAAGAAAACCGTGTAAAAACCCCGGTGGTACCCATAATTGTTTATGGTTATCTCCGCTCAGTTCTATGCTGAAATGCTGCCCGTAGGTTGCAGAATTTTTTCTTGCATCTACAGCTACATCAAGCACACTGCCTTGTATTACCCTAACCAGCTTACCTTGTGCAAAAGGTGCTTTTTGTGCATGTAAACCACGTAGGGTGCCTTTTTGTGAAAAAGACTGGTTGTCTTGTACAAAGTTGGCCTCTATACCGGCATTGGTAAAAAACCTGCCGCTAAAGCTTTCATAAAAATAGCCGCGGTTATCTTTCCAGACTTTAGGTTCAATTACAAAAAGATCTGCTATTGGGGTTTCAATTAGGTTCATATTTTTATTAGGCTATATATTCCATTAAGGTTCTGAAGGCAACAAATTTGTCTTTAAACCTGATATTTAAATCTTCTTGCAGGGCCGGCGCAAAACGTGCCTGGTAGTTGTCATAATCTTCCATAGTCTGCGCAACATATTGTGAGCAGTAGGTAATACCCTCATTGGGCGAATCTATTACCTTCAGCAATCTGTTGCTTACAAACAGGCCGGTAGCCAGAACTTCTGGAACATGGGTTTCCTGCATCCACTGCAGCCAGGCATCTGCCGCACTATCTTCAATAATAAAGGTTACATTGTATAATAACATGGCGCAAAGATAAAACTATGATTCTATATTATCTCCACGAAGTTTTCGGAAATGCCTACGTGCCTCAGCAGTATACATACTGCCCGGAAAATCTGTGATGAGCTGCTGATAAAGCTGTTTTGCCTGTTCCGGTTTTGCCAGCTGATCTTCATATAAACCGGCAAGAGTAAAAATAGCATCATCTGTCCAGATATCACTCTGCGGATTACTGATCAGTTGCTGCAGCAATACAGCGGCAGCAGCATAATCTTTACCTTTGATATGGATCTGTGCCTTGAGCATCAGCACATCATCATGGAGGGTATTATTTGGATATTTAACTGAAATGCTATCCAGCTTTTTTAAGGCAGCCGGAAACTGGTTCGTAAACTGCAGCAGATCTGCAGCGGCATACAGCGAAAGGGCAAGGCTATCTTCTTTTGATTGCAGATGATCTGACAGCATTAAACTGAGGTTTAACGCATCGTTGGCTACAAGCTGTGTGGTAGATGCTTTTAATACATCTGCCTGCGATTTTGCATAGCTGAAATTTCCCTGATAAAAAGATAACCTGGCGCTGCGGTACTGGGCTTCATTGCTGATATCCTGCCCCTCAAATTCTTTTGCCACCTGGCCGTATAATAAAATTGCTTCCCAGGATTTACCGGTATTCACATAAATATCTCCCAGTTCAAGTTTAATTTCGGCCGCCTGCCTGGCCGGCAGGTTGCTGATGCCAAGCACTTCATCTAATATATCTGCCGCCTTTTCTGGATGATGAAGGTATTGTGCCTCTAGCAGGGCTATCCGCCGCATGGCGTATACCGTATTTACATTTTTGCCGTATGCTATTAATAGGTCCTGGTATTCTGCCAGCAGGGCAGAAGCATCTTTTATGCTGGGTGGATTGCTGAGCATCATCTGGTACTTTACATCACTAAGGCCCAGTTTTGCGGACAGGAAATACTCACCAGATGCACCTTTTGTAAGAAGATAGGTATAGGCTGCGGCAGCTTCGGTATATGCTTTATTTGAGATAAAGATCTGTGTATAATTGAAAAGGATACCCCCGTCATCTTTAATCCTTTTGTCTTGCGCTATCAGCTGCTTTAGGGCCATGTTATACTCCCTGGTTTGCAGGTATAGCCAGGTAATCAGTTTTGCATAAACTTCGTTATCTGGCTCTTTCTGCATCTTTTTTAAAAGTGCCGTTTGCAGCAGATAGTAATCTGCACTGTTCTCAAATAGAGTAGAGAATACGTTTTGTGCCTGGGGGAGTAATTGCGGAGAGGTTTGCAGTGCATTCAGATATTCTGGTACCAGGTTGGTTTTATCGCGCTTAAAGCGGTAAAGACTAATCAGCTCGAAGGTAAACAGCTGCTCATTGGCCAGTATTTTTCTGCCTTTTAAAAAAACCTGGATGGCCTGGTCATAATCTTGTTTCTGGTAAAGATCATTGGCAATTTCCCTGATCTGAAACTCATCTTTAGGCAGTGTAGTTAGTACATCGGCCGTTTTCTGGCCCAGACAAAAAAAAGGAGATGAAAAAAAGAAAAGGATTAAAAATAATTTTTTCATAAAATTGAGCTTGTCTGCACACTGCCTTCTGTAAAGGTAACTAATGTGCATATTTTAATTGACGGGTCTTTGTTAAAATACTTTAAAATATTATTTTACGCTGCTGATGTAGGGAGATTAGCATAGGTGAAGGTAACAATGTTAGTGTATGCTCGCATAGACAAAGGGCGTTATGTATTTTTGTGAGCTATTGATTGCTATGAGCGTAAAGAGATTATATTTTATACTTGGTCTGATTGCAGTGTCTATTGCTGTTGGATGCCAACGGAAGGGAAACCTCATTCCGGTTGCCGATTTTTTTAAATCGCAGGATGTTAGTTTTTATTCCATTTCACCTGACGGCAAATCTCTCTCTTACCTGAAACAGGAAGGGAAAAAGCAAAACCTGTTTGTAGAGAACCTGGCAACAGGCAAGGCGGTACAGGTAACGCAGCTGAATGAAAAAAATATTAACTACTATTTCTGGGTAAGTAATAACGAATTGGTGTACTATAAGGAGAGGGCAGGCGCAGAGCGGATATCTGACTTGTTTATTATGAACAAGAACGGTGGAACGGAGCGCAGGCTGAGCGACAATGGCAAAAGCCGGATGCACGTGCTGAAAGACCAGCTGATTGATGATAAGTACCTGCTGGTATCTTCTAATAAAAGAGACTCTACCGTATTTGATGTATACCGCTTAAATGTGCGCGACGGACAGATGGATATGGCCGTAAAGAACCCTGGTAATATTACGGACTGGATTACAGATTCTAAAGGTGAACTGCGGCTGGCAACATCTAGTGATGGGGTAAATGAAACACTGCTATATCGCGAAAACGAAAAACAGCCATTCAGGCCCATTCTAACAAATAACTTTAAAACTACTTTTAGGCCGATAGCCATTTCTGACAATAAGCCGAATATGGTTTATGCCATCAGTAATGTAAACCGCGACAAAAATGCGCTGGTAGAGATTAACTGCATAACGGGTAAAGAAGAAAAAGTACTGTTTAGCAACGACACGCTGAATGTGGTAGATGCCCAGTACTCGCGCTCTAAGAAGATGATGGCTTTTGTAATCTGCGAAACCTGGAAAAAGGAGAAGTACTACCTGGACCCTTCGGTAGAGCAGCTGTATACTAAACTGGATAAATTACTGCCGGGCACAGAATCTAAAATCATAAACAGAGACAAAGCTGAGAATATTTTTGTAGTGCGCACATTTACAGATAAAAACCCGGGTTCTTATTACCTGTATTTTGCTGATAAAGGTGAGGTAAGAAAACTGAGCGATTTTAATTCGTATATTAAAGAACCGGAAATGAGCGAGATGAAGCCGGTTACTTACCAGGCTGCTGATGGATTAACTATACATGGCTATTTGACCTTGCCGGTAAATAAAAATGCACAGAATCTGCCGGTTGTGGTGCTGCCGCATAACGGTCCGCAGGGTAGAAACTCCTGGGGTTACAATGCTGAAGTACAGTTTCTTGCGAGTCGCGGATATGCGGTGTTCCAGGTAAACTACCGTGGCTCTTCTGGCTATGGAAAATCTTTTATGGCGGCGGGTTTTAAAGAGTGGGGCGGCAAGATTGAATCTGACATTACGGACGGCGTAAAATGGCTTATTTCAAAGAAAATTGCCAATCCGAAGAAGATTGCAATCTATGGTACTGGTTTTGGTGGTTATATTGCGCTGAATAGCTTATATTCGAGTCCCGGAATATTTGCCTGTGGGGGTTCAAATTCTGGGGTGATAAACTTGTTCAGTTACTTAAAATCCATTCCACCATTTTTAAAGACCAACTTGCAGATGTACTACGAAATTATTGGTAACCCGGATACAGAAGCTGACTATATGCGTCAGGCATCACCGGTTTTTCATGCAGATAAATTCAAAGTGCCGGTATTTATAGCCCAAAGCCCTAAAGACCCGCGGGGTAATGCGGCAGAAGCTATACAGTTTGTGAAGGAACTTAAAAAGAATAATGTTAATGTAACCTACCTTGAAAAAGAGTTTAGCGATTTTTCTCCGCAAAGCGAAGAAATGCGTCAGCAGCTCTATGCTTCGCTGGAACAATTTTTATCAGCAAATTTGGATAAAAAATAGGTTAACACTATGACTTCAGAACGAGACAGCGGTTACCGTAAGAATTTTTCATTGATCCTGATTTTTATAGTCTTGATTTCGGTGCTGTTTATCTTGTCGCTCTTTCTTGCCTACAACTTCAGTAAAAAGTTTATAGAGAACGAATTTGTTTCTGAGAAGGTAAAGGTGCTTGAAGGTAGTATTAAGCCTTATAATGAGTTTTTTCAGAACAAAGTGCCGGAGATTTCTTACTACAACGGCTACCTGGATTCTGCTACCACTGCAAAATTTGTAGACACCGTGCTTGATGCCTATCCCTTTGTATCTAAAGTGGTATTTTACGATTCTGAAATTAAGAATGTACCGGTTAAGGATGGTTTAAATACTGGTCACTTTTCTTTTGGGCCTAAGTTTATTTACCAGTTTGGCGACCTGGTGCCGATGGATTCTGTAAAGCTGTTCTCGAGTACAGATAACAAGAAGTTTACGCGGGGCGACGATTTTAATGCCCTCGGCATAAAACTGATCTCTTATATTGAAAGCCTGGATACCACCAAAGTGCCAGACCAGGATGAGCTGTTTACCAACTTCAGCAATATCCGTTCTAACAAGATTACCTACCTCAACATTCCAAGGGTGGAGGAACTGAAAATCTATAAACAGATGCTGCGGAAACAACTGAGCCCTTCGCCGGTTTACCAGCAGGATATGCTTTCCTTTTACCTCGATCCGTATAAAATAAAGATCATCAATACACGGCCGCTCTTATATCAGAATATACGAATTGAGCCGCTTACCTACGATCCGCTGGATACCTCTGATGAATATATAGCCACGGAGATTACCTTGCCGGGGCCTTTTTCTGATTATAAATTATACTTTATTTCTGCCAAATCTTTTGTAGACAAAGAGATTCTGAGCTACTTTTTGCCTATAGCCTCGGTAATGTTATTGTTTTACGGGGTGCTGGTACTGGTAGCTTTTCTGATTTACAGAAACCTGAATATTAACCACAAGATGTTTAAGCTGCAGTATGATTTTGTGAACAACCTTACACATGAGTTTAAAACACCGGTTAGCGTAATTAAAATTGCAGGGAACAATATTAAAAGTGCAAGCTCGCTTACTGAGCGTGAACTGAAGCTTTACGGTAAAATACTGGATGAGGAGGCTGACAAGCTGAACGGGCTGATGAATAAGCTGCTTGCCTTTACCCAGATTGAAAACCACGCCATACAGCTTAACCAGGATGAGATTAATATTGAAGACTTTATTGAAAGCACGGTAGAATCACATAAACTGAAGCACCCGGAATTTGTGGTTACCTATGAAATTTCTGGCTTTACCACCTTTATTACCGATCCGGTTTTACTGGGCAGTTTGTTTGATAACCTGGCAGAGAATGCCTACAAATACTCGCCGGTTGAACATAAGCGGCTGCATATAACCGCCAGGCTGATTAAGGGCAGGGTAGTGTTCCGCTTTGCAGACCAGGGCATTGGTATACCGGCACCGGAAATAAATAATATATTTAAAAAGTTTTACCGCATACAGAACCAGTATAACCAGAATGGCAGTGTTGGACTGGGCCTGGCTTTCTGTAAAGAACTGGTATTGTTTATGAAGGGCGAGATCAGCGTAAAAAGTAAAGTGAATAAAGGAACTGAGTTTAAAATAGTACTGCCTTATAATAATTAATGATATGTCTAAAGGAATTAAAATACTGATAGTTGAAGATGATGAGAATTTAAGGTTTTTAGTGGTACACCGTTTAAAATCTGAAGGATATGAGGTACTGGAGGAAGGAGATGGATCTGTAGCAGTAAAAACTATTCTTGAAGAAAAACCTGACATAGTATTGCTGGACTGGATGCTGCCTGGAAAACAGGGATCTGAAGTATGTGAAGAGGTGAGAAAGAAAGGCTTTGAGAACATGGTTATTATGATGACGGCAAAAGCGCAGGACGTGGATAAGATTGATGCCTATAATTTTGGTGTATCTGACTATGTGAGCAAGCCTTTTAATATGGACGTACTGGTGGCCATGCTGGATAGCAAGGTGAAATTCCTGGTGAATAACGACCGCTCTGAAATTCATCGTTTTGGAGATATGGAGCACCATCCAAATATCCATACCCTATACCGTGCCGGCAGAAAAATTGAGCTGACCATATTGGAGAACAGGATCTTGTTATACTTCCTTAGAAACCCGAATAAGGTGATAAACCGGGATGAACTGATGCTGGTAGTTTGGGGATATAACTCCGATGTGAATACGCGTACGCTTGATATGCACATTGTGCGTTTAAGAAAGAAGATTGAGCTTAACCCGGATAATCCGCAGGTGCTGCAGACGGTAAGGGGGATAGGTTACCGCTTTAACGCAGGATAAAAAAAAGAGCTAACACGCGATAGCAAAAAGATAATACAAAAAACGGGGTGGCTGTACAGCTACCCCGTTTTTATTTGCCCTCAGTTTTTAGCTGAAGGAACTATTATTTTGCTTTTAAGGAACCAGGATTATGCCCGTTTAAGGGTGAAAATGGTAATTTCTGGTAAGATACCTACGCGGCCTGGATAACCGAGAAAGCCGTACCCTACGTTAACATATAATTGCTGGTGCTGTTCCTGATAAAGGCCGGCCCATTCTTTATACACATACTCTATAGGGCTCCACTGGTATTTTTCTGTGCGTACGCCAAACTGCATCCCATGGGTATGGCCACTAAACATGGCATCAATCTGTGGGTATTTTGGCAGTACTTCTGCACGCCAGTGTGAAGGGTCATGAGAGAGGAGCAGTTTAACGGGCAGGTCATCTGTATCTTTTGTAGCCAGGTCCATTCTGCCATATTTAGGGAAACGGCCCATACCCCAGTTCTCTATACCGAGAATACCAATTTCTTCTCCATCTACCTTAAGCCTGCGGTGTTCGTTAAGCAGCAGGTCCCAGCCCATCAGCTCGTGGGTTTTAATTACGTCCTTCAGGTTTTTTGCCTTAGCAGGCGATGCTTCTTTACCAAAGTGGTAATCGCCATAATCATGGTTACCTAAGGAAGAGAAAACACCTAGCGGGGCTTTTACTTTGGTAAATATATCCTGGTAATCGCGCATTTCGGTAGCCATATCATTAACTATATCTCCGGTAAAAAAGATAAAGTCTGGCTTTTCTCCCAACAGCATTTCTACGCCGCCTTTAACCGCACGCTGATTATAAAAACTGCCGGAGTGGATATCTGAGATCTGCCCCATGGTTATACCATCAAATGCAGCGGGTAAATTTGGAAGAATAAGGGTTTTTCTGCGTACCTGATAATCGTATGCGCCGGTTGCAATGCCCCAGGTTAATGAGCTAAGGGGAACGGCGGCAGCTACCAGACCAGCTTTAACAATAAAGGCGGAGCGGCTGATAGGTTCGGAAGTATCGGTACCGGTGATACTTTCTTTATCCTTTTTCTGTTTTCTGAACAGCAGGATAACCAGACGACGTAAATCATCTATCAGCAGGAAAGGCAGCATCACAATTTTGCAGGCTGTTATCAGGAAAAATGCGACTAAAATAACCGAGCGCAGGGTGAGAAAAATATTTAAAAATATACCACAGAAGATACCTACAATAAGCAGCAGGGTGATTATCCAATATATCCTGCAAACACGTGTTTTTGTTTTAGGGGTCCAGTTTTTAAAAACAGATAGTATGGCATTGATAAAATAATAGTCGAATGCAACTATAAGGATGCATCCGGCTATAAGGAAGGGTAGTCTGCCCATTGAAAAGAATTAATTATATCGTTTTATCTGTTATCTGAAATCCATTGAATCATCGTCATCTTCCTCTCCAAGGTCGGCATTAAACAGACTGTCGAACATGTCTGAAAACCCAAATCCACCGTCGAGGTATTTCTTACTGAGCTGAGAATATTCTGCCAGGCCATGTAAAGCAAACTCCATCAGTAGCAAAGTCTGGTTAGCGCTTAATTTTGGATGGAACTGTTTTACCAGGCTTTCTAATCCTTTTACCTGCATCAGGCCTTTTTTATAGTCGGCCGCGGTAAGGTTATCTGCAATATCCATGGTATTGCCATCGGTAAACCAGTCGGTAATTTCTTGGTAAGGGCTGGCCACTTTACCTTTCTTAGATTTTTCCGGATCCGGGAAGTAGCGGCTGAATATAGTTTTAATGGCTTTTCCGATCAGGGTATTGGCAACTTTTGCCGGGCCTTCCAATTCACCTTCGTAAACCAGCTCTATTTTACCGGTTACTGCAGGGATAATACCTGTAAGGTCTGATAACCTGACAAAGGTGGTTGTTTCATTATTAATGAGCATCCTTCTTTCGGCAGTACTGATCAGGTTCTCGTAAGCGGAGATGGTTAAACGGGCAGAAACACCAGATTTCTGATCGATAAACTCACTGCTCCTGGCTTCGAAGGCAACTTGCTCTACCAGATCTTTGACCAGGCCATCTGCTTCGATTAGTTTTTGGTCGGCCGTAAGTTTTGCTTCCTGGAAAGTAATTTTTCTGGAGATAGCAATTGATTTTGGATAGTGGGTTAAGATCTGGCTCTCGATACGGTCTTTTAAAGGGGTAACAATAGAGCCCCTGTTGGTATAATCTTCGGGGTTGGCAGTAAATACAAACTGAACATCTAGCGGAAGCCTTAATTTAAAGCCCCTGATCTGGATATCTTTTTCTTGCAGCATATTGAACAGGGCAACCTGGATCCTGGCCTGTAAATCTGGTAATTCGTTAATCACAAAAATACTGCGGTGGGCCCTTGGGATTAAACCAAAGTGGATAACGCGTTCATCATTATAGGTTAACTTTAAGGTTGCTGCCTTAATAGGGTCTACATCGCCGATAAGATCTGCCACGGTAACATCTGGTGTAGCCAGTTTTTCTGTGTAGCGCTCAGAACGGTGCTGCCAGCTGATTGGCGTATTATCTCCATGGGTTTCGATTTCGCGCTGCCCATACCATGAAATAGGATTTAATGGGTCATCAAAGATTTCGCTCCCGGTAATGTAAGGAATATATTCGTCTAGCAGGTTTACCATCAGCCGCGCTATACGCGTTTTAGCCTGACCCCTAAGGCCAAGCAAAAGGATATTGTGACGGGAAAGGATAGCGGTCTGCAGTTCGGGGATAACAGTTTCATCGTAACCTAAAATTCCTTCAAAACCGGCATCTTTGTTTTGAAGCTGCTGAATAAGGTTTTTGCGCAATTCATCTTTAACTGATAACGAGGTGTAATTGGAGGCTTTTAATTGGCCCAGAGTTGTAACTAAGTTATAATCCATATAGTATGTGATGAGCTCGTGTTACCGAACTATTTTTCTTCTGTTTTTAATATAATCTTCAAAAATGTATTCACCCAGTCCGGTTAGGGAACTATAGAAAGCCCTGCCACCGTTTATTTGTGTGAACTCTCTGACAAATTGCTGCAGATAGGGGTCTTGGGCAATCATAAAAGTAGTAATAGGAATTTTAAGGCGTTTGCATTGGGCGGCCATGTTTAAGGTTTTGTTGATCACCTTACGGTCTAGCCCCATACTGTTTTTATAGTAACGCCCGTTTTCTTTAAGACAGGTGGGTTTACCATCTGTAATCATAAAAATCTGCTTGTTATGGGTTTTACGGCGGCGCAGCAGATCTGCAGCCAGCTCCAGTCCGGCGAAGGTATTGGTATGGTAAGGGCCAACCTGCAGATAGGGCAGGTCTTTAACCGAGATAGGCCAGGCATCGTTTCCAAAAACCACGATATCTAGCGTATCTTTAGGATAGCGGGTCTTAATAAGCTCTGCCAGTGCCATGGCTACCTTTTTAGCCGGTGTAATACGGTCTTCGCCATACAGGATCATTGAATGCGAAATATCAATCATCAGCACGGTAGAGGTGAGTGTTTTGAAATCTTTTTCTTCCACTTCCAGATCGCGTTCTGTGAGCATAAAATTGCCGATACCATGGTTAATCTGGGCATTCTGGATAGAAGCCGTCATATCAATCTGATCAAGGCTGTCGCCAAATGAATACTCACGGCGGTCGGCATTCTTCTCTTCGCCTATACCAGAGATATTACTGTTATGGTTACCCTTTCCGGCTTTTTTTAATTTACCGAATATTTCTTCGAGGGCAGATTTGCGAATGGTCTGTTCGGTTTTAGAGGTGATATCAAACCCGCCGTTTTTTGCATCTTCTTTGATAAAGCCTTTATCTTTAAGCTCATCAATAAAATCGCCCATGCCGTAGTCGCCGTTGGTAAACTTATATTGTTTATCCAGCTCGTTCATCCAGGCCAGGGTTTCGCCGGCATCACCGGCAGTATAATTCAAAAGCTGGGTAAATAACTTCAGCAGTTCATCAAATCCGCCTTTTGGCAGATCATCAGGTTGAAAGTCAGAAAAATGGAATCCTTTCATATGCTTATAATAACGGAATACCGAAGGTAAAAGTTTGCGCTCTCATTAATGTTACCTGCTTGTAAAAATCCCCTGGTCTGTTTAAGGCTTTATCTTACAGCGTAAACCCAGATTCGCTTATTTTAAAGGGTAACCTTTTGCCAGGGCCCTTTCTGCACGTTTTACCGCCAGTTTTTCCCTGAACCTGGCATATGGGGCTTTAAGGGCCATTTTAAGCATACTGTCTAATCCGCCTTTTATGGCCAGGTTAAACAGGCTCTGTGCTTTCCTTATGGCGGAGGCATCCCAGGCTCTTAAACTCAGGGAGAAAGAGCCATCAAGATATTTCATCCAGTGCCACATCCCGGTAGGCATAAACAAAGTGTCTCCATGTTCCAGAAAAACCTCATAACCTTCTACCCCTCTCAGGGCGGGGAATTTATCAAAATCTGGATTGGCCACATCATAGTCTTCCAATGCATAGGTGGCATTTGGAATACAGTATAACCTTTCTTTCCACTTGTTATCAAACAGGATAATGTGTTTGCGACCCCCAAAATGGGTATGGAAAAGATGGGGGAGGTCTATATCATAATGCAGGAAGGTTACAGAATTGGACCCGCCGAAAAACATAGCGGGCATGCTTTCTATAAAGCCGCCCATCAGGTCTTTTGGCAGTACAATATCTTTTATTAATCCGGGTACATGTTTAAACAGGTTAAAGAAAAATATGCGCAGTTCTGTAGGTTCAGATTTGATCAGATCCAGATAATCGCCAAACTTCATATGGGCGGCCGCAGAGTTGATGGGCTTTGAGGGGTCTACCTTTGCATTATCATACAATGGTACCTCAAGGTTTCCGGCTATTTCCTTTAAATACCCGGTTGTCCATTTTTCTCTGGCAGGCCAGTCTTTAGTGAGGCCTTTAATGATAAGGGGCTTTCTGGGAATTAAATAATTCTTTTTAAAATCCGCCGGGCTGATGCGCTCAACGGTATCTACTGGCTTCAATATAAAGCTCATAATCAGAGAAGATCTTGTTTACAACAAATGTGTAAATTAAAATCTACTTATCTAAATAAAAATATTTTATACTCAGGATTATTGTGGCGATTGCTGTTGCAGCGCTTTATCTGCTCTTTTTATTGCCAGCCGCTCTTTCCAGGCCATATATTTTTCCCTGAAGTTGGCTTTCATGAAATCATCAAATTTTCTTTGCAAGGTTAGATTGTACAGGCTCTTGGCCTTTACTGCCCAGGATTTGTCCCATGCACGCAAACTGATAGAGAAAGAACCATCAAGATATTTCATCCAGTGCCAGTAACCGGTTGGCATAAATAAGGTATCGCCATGTTCCAGGTAAGCTTCTATTCCTTTTACGCCTTTAAGTGCGGGGAATTTATCAAAATCTGGTTGCTCTACATCATAATCTTCCAGCGCGTAGGTAGCAAAGGGGATCTGGTACAGGCGCTCTTTCCATTTGTTCTCGAACAGGATCACATGTTTTCTGCCATTAAAATGGGTATGGAAAATATGTGCCATATCTATATCATAGTGAAGAAAGGTAACGGAACCTTTACCGCCAAAAAACATATTTGGATAGCTATCAAGAAAACCACCCATTAATGATTTGGGTGCAATATAATCGTCTAATAATTTAGGGGCCTGCTTAATAGGGTCGAACAGAAAGATACGCAGATCTGTTGGGGTACTTTTAATCAGGTCGATATAATCAGTGAATTTCATTTCGGCAGCAGAGGCATTGATCGGTTTGGAGGGATCTGCCTTTGAACTGTCATACAGGGGAACTAATTTATCGCCCACTACCGTTTTCATGTAGTCCATTGACCATTTCTCGTATGCGGGCCAATTTCTTGACATATTCTTTATCACAAGCGGGCGCCGCGGCTTCAGATAGTATTTTTCAAAATCCTCTTTGGAGATATCGTCAACGCAATCAATCTGCGATAGATCAAACTTCATGTTAAATTAGTGTTAATCATGTAAAATTAAGTATAATAGACACTTCGTGGTAACGCGTGTTTTAAAAATATAAAATTCTGACACTAAGAAAACACTGACATGGTAAGCGCAGAGCTATTTTGCGTAGCTGCAGATAACTATTTTTGTTTTTTCATAAACCTGGAAAATCGTTCAGGAAATAATCGCTTATAGAGCACTGCCCTGGTTTCTTTACCACCTATATATACTTCTTCTTTATTTTTGCTGATGGCAGTGATAATCTGCGCTGCACAGTCTGCCGCGGTTAATCCGTCTTGCTGTGCCTGGTCTATTATACCATAAGGGGAACCATCTTCTTTTAATGCGTTAACGGAGAAACCTGTTTTGATAAAACCGGGGCAGATGACAGATAGGTTGATATTCTGATCGAAAACTTCGTTGCGCAGCGAATCAAAATAACCCAGAAGGGCGTGTTTTGAGGCAGCATAACTGCTGCGGTTTTTACGGCCAAACTTTCCGGCCAGACTACTGATGCAGGCAATTTTGCCTCCTCCATGAGCAATCATTGCCGGCAGTACTGCCTTGCTCAGAATTACGGTGCCCCAGAAATTAATATTCATAATCTTCTGCTCTACGGTAAGATCTGTTTGCAGTGCTGCGGAACGCTGACCTATGCCGGCGCTGTTGATCAGCAGGTCTATATGGCCATAGATGCGGATGGCATCCTTTGCTTTATCATTTAAGGTATACTGGTCTTCGAGGTCTAAAGAAAGCACATGTACATTGATCTGGTTTTTACAATTGCCTTTTACCCTGAACAGTTCGTCGCGGTTACGTGCTGATATAATTAGTTTTGCCCCCGAAGCATTATAGGCATAGGCAAGCGCTTCGCCAATTCCAGATGATGCGCCGGTTATCCATACTACTTTGTTATTCATCAGATATGATTTTTAAATTCAAAATTGTTATTTGACTAATCGCTGAGCGCGTTTGATCAACCAGGAAATCAGTGATAATTAATCAGGAAGTTGATATTGATTAATCATGATATTATCATTTACTAATCAGCAGCATGTTCGTTGAACAGAAAAAGCTCTGAGGCAATATAGTCTGCAAATAACTTCCCTTCTGCAGTAAGTATAATCTTATTGCCTTCGGTTTTTAGCCAGTCACGCTCTATAAACGATTTAATATTTTTTGAAGTATCTTCAAGAAAAACCTTGCCGTAAGAGGCTACTTTTTGCAGATCTGTACCCCACATGGTGCGCAGGGAGGTCATTATGTATTCGTTAAAACGGTCGTGCAGGCTCAGTTCTTCTACCGTTTCTGCCAGTCTGCCGGCAGTTAGCTCTGAAATATATTTGGCATTGCTGGCTACATTAAGGTACCGTACATGTCCGTTAAATCCATGAGCAGATGGACCTATGCCCAGATAGGGTACGCCGCGCCAGTAATTTGTATTGTGCACCGCATGTTTACCGGGTAAACTGAAATTAGATATTTCATAGTGGTCGAACCCTGCAACAGCAAGCTTATCAATTAACGACACAAACTGCGCAGCGCTCTGTTCATCGTTAACCGGAAGCTGATTGCCTTTTTTTATAGCATGTGCCAATGCAGTACGGGGTTCTACTGTAAGGGAGTAGGCAGAGATATGAGGAACCTGCAGCCCTATTACCTTATGTATGTTACTGAACCATTTTTTATTTGTAAGCAGGGGATACCCATAGATCAGATCGATACTGAGGTTTTCAAAGCCTGCATCCTGACTACGTTTAATACAGGTTTCGGCTTCATTGGCATTGTGCGCACGGTTCATCCAGAGTAGGTCTTCATTAAAAAAAGATTGTACACCAATGCTGA
>Ga0308164_10001332_pt1 | contig 29641 bp, 24 predicted proteins | sample PhyTR2_FD_201031 | JGI IMG/M metagenome (GOLD analysis project Ga0308164, IMG submission 201031) | Phyllosphere microbial communities from UC Gill Tract Community Farm, Albany, California, United States - DLSLT.R2 | ecosystem: Host-associated > Plants > Phyllosphere > Unclassified | place: USA... | reverse complement strand
CCGCGCCCCTAGTTTGCCAGTAGCCGTAGCCTAGCCACCAGCAGGCACGAACGGGCCAGCCGACCTGCGAACGGCCGCCTTCGCTAGTCCACCTAGCACGCTCGTACCTATTGCCGCGGCTAGCGGGTTGGCCGGCCGCAGCGGGCATTTTTGAGCCTGGCGGCGAGCGGCCGGCCCCCGGCAGCCCCGGCCGGCCGTAAATTTGAAGCTCTAAGACTTCGCCGTGGCCCGCATCCCCAAAGAAACCGTTGACCAGATTATCCACACCGCCGACATTCTAGAGGTGGTGGGCGACTACGTGCAGCTCAAGCGCAACGGGCAGAATTACTGGGCCTGCTGCCCGTTTCACAACGAAAAATCGCCCTCGTTTTCGGTGAATCCGGCCAAAGGCCTCTACAAGTGTTTTGGCTGCGGCAAGGCGGGCGGCATTGTGCAGTTTGTGATGGACATCGAGGGCAGCAGCTACCCCGAGGCCCTGCGCGCCCTAGCCAAAAAGTACGGCGTGGCCGTTCCCGAAGAGGAAGAGCGCACTCCCGAAGAGCAGCTGGCCCAGAACGAGCGCGACTCGCAGTACATCGTATCTAACTGGGCGAAAGATTATTATCATCGGCTGCTGCAAAACACTGAGGAGGGCATGAGCGTGGGCTACGCCTACCTCAAGGAGCGCGGCCTGAACCTGACAACCATCCAAACCTTTGAACTGGGCTACTCGCTCGACCAGTTTGAGGGCCTGATGAAAGCCGCCACTGCGGCCGGCCACCAGCTCAAATACCTCGAAAAAACGGGGCTAGTGGTGAAGCGCGAGGACGACCAGGGCCGCGACACCGGCCGGCGCTACGACCGCTTCCGGGGCCGCGTGATGTTCCCGATTCACAACGTGAGCGGGCGTGTAGTGGGCTTCGGGGCGCGCACGCTGAAGCGCGACGACAAGATGGCGAAGTACCTCAACTCGCCCGAGTCGGACATTTACCATAAGTCGGACGTGCTCTACGGCCTGTTTCAGGCGCGCCAGGCCATCCGGCACGAGGAATTGTGCTACCTCGTGGAGGGCTACCTCGACGTGCTGAGCCTGCACCAGGGCAATATCAAAAATGTGGTGGCTTCGTCGGGCACCTCGCTCACCGAGGGGCAGATTCGCCTCATCAAGCGCTACACCGACAACGTGACGGTGCTCTACGACGGCGACGCGGCCGGGATTAAAGCCAGCTTGCGCGGCATCGACCTGCTGCTCGAAGGCGGCCTGAACGTGCGCGTGGTGCTCTTTCCCGACGGCGACGACCCGGATAGCTACATCCGCAAGGTGGGCGACCAGCGCTTTGCCGACTACGTCGAAAACCAGAGCCAGGACTTTATCGCCTTCAAAACCACCCTAGTGGCCCGCGAGGCTAGCCAGGACCCGGTGAAGAAGGCGGCCGCCATTCGGGAGGTGCTGCAAAGCATTGCCAAGGTGCCCGACGGCCTCAAGCGGCAGGTGTTTTTGCAGCAAACGGCCAGCGTGTTTGGCTTTGAGGAACAGGTGATTATCACCGAATACAACAAGCTGCTCAAAACCGCCAGCCCCGCCAAAGCCCGCCCTGCCGACGACCCGCGCGATAGCCGCGCGGCTAGCCCCCCCAACGCGCCCGCACCCGCGCCGGCCGCCGCGCCGCGCGTGTACTCGCCCGAGGAGGAGGCCGAAATGGCCATGTACGGCGTGTCGAGCGGCTCGGAGGCCGAGGTTACGGCCGGCATTCACCCCGGCAGCACCCTCAACGCCGACCCTAGCGAGTTGGCTACGCCGCTCGATGTGCTGACCCAGTGCGAGCAGGCCGTGCTGCGCCTGCTGGTGCTGTATGGCCCCCACGAGGTGCAGCCCGAGGTGAGTGTGGCGCACTACCTGCTGAGCCAGCTCGACGGCACGCCGCTGCGCAACCCGCTTTATGCCCGGCTGTGGGCCGAGTGCCGCGCCGAGTTTTTGGAGGGCCAGCTGCCCGATTTGCGCCGGCTAGCCCAGCACGAAGACGCCCAGATTCGGAGCCTGCTGGCCGATTTTGCCACCGAGCGCTACGACCTCAGCCCCAACTGGCGCATCAAGGACATTTACGTGCCTACCGAGCTGAATCTCATTCAGCTGGCTTGCGACAACGCCATTTTGCGCCTCAACAAGTGCCACGTGCAGCGCGAGCGCCAGCAGTGCCTGGCTCAGCTGCAAGACCCGCGCCTCGACGACAACGAGCAGCTCAACGCCCTGCTGCGCTACAACGAGCTCACCAAGCTCGACGGCCAGCTAGCCCAGCTGCTCGGCACGGTGGTGGCCAGGAATGCGTAGAAATAGTAGTTGTTGGTTGCCAGTTGGCAGTTGCTTGTGCATCAGAATGACTAACGACTAACAGCTGACAACCAGCAACTAAAAACTCCTTAAGTGCTTAAACAACTAAACCTCTCGCGCCTGTGGCTAGCCCTGGGTTTGCTCGTTTTCAGCTTCGCGGTGGGGGTGGGTGGCTTCATGCTGCTCGAAAACTACCCGTTCGTCGATGCCTTCTACATGACGGTCATCACGGCCTCCACGGTGGGCTTTGGCGAGGTGCACCCGCTCTCCGACGCGGGGCGCATCTTCGTCTCGTTTTACATTCTTTTCAACCTGTTGGTGGTGGCCTACCTCGTGTCGGTGCTCACCGCGTACATTTTCGATGGCGAGCTGCGCCACCTTTTCCGCATGATTCGCGCCGACCAGGAAATCAAGAGCTTCCGCGACCACGTCATCGTCTGCGGCTTCGGGCGTAATGGCTTTAAGGCCTACGACGAGCTGCGCCACAGCGGCGCCCGCGCCGTGGTGGTGGAGCAAAACCAGGCGCTGGTGACCGCCGCCAACGAGGCCGGCCACCAGATTCCGGCCGTGTTCGGCGACGCCACCCTCGACAGCACGCTGCGCCAGGCCGGCATCGCCCACGCGCGGGCGCTCATCACGGCGCTGCCCAAAGATGCCGACAACGTGTTCGTGGCCCTCTCGGCCCGCGAGCTCAACCCCAACATCATCATCATTGCCCGCGCCAGTGCCCGCAGCAGCGTGAGCAAGCTGATTTCGGCCGGGGCTAGCTCGGTGGTGCTGCCCGACGAAATCGGCGGCTCGCACATGGCCAACCTCGTTATTCGCCCCGAGGTAATTCGTTTTCTGGACATGATATCGGGCCTCGACCCCAACAAGCTGCGCCTCGAAGAGCTGTCCTTCAACGAGCTCAAGCCCGCCCTGCGCGGCCAGAGCATCCGGGAGCTCGACGTGCGCTCGCGCACCGGTGCCACCATTATTGCTCTGCGCCGCGGCCAGGGCGGCGAGCTGGAGGTGAGCCCCGCCGCCGACTACCGCACTGCCGCCGGCGACGTGCTGCTGGTGCTCGGCAACGAGGCCCAGATTCAGGCGCTGCACCAGCAGTTTAAGTAAGAACAAAGTAGCGTGGAGGCTGCGAGTCGGCACGCAAGTAGCACGGCCGGGCACTCACCCGGGCAACCTCGCCGAGGCCGCGCTACAATTGCCCTGGCTAGCTTTGTGGCCTTATGCACATTCTTCAGGTAAGCCCACGCGTGCCGTTTCCGCTGCACGACGGCGGCGCGATTGGGATTTATAACATCACGAAGGGGCTGCTGGACGCCGGGCACCGCGTCACGATGCTCGCCATCAACACCCCCAAGCACCACCAGCCCGCCGATGTGCTAGCCCACCTGGGTTCCGGTTTCCGGCTCGTAACGGTGGATGTGGATACCGATGCCACGCCCCTGCGAGCGCTGCAAAACCTGTTGTTTTCGCAGCAGCCCTACAACATTGCCCGGTTTATCAACCCGGCCGTTAGCCAGGCATTAGCTACGCTCATCAAAGCCGAGAGGCCGGATGTTATTCAGTATGAGGGTACTTACGTGGCCTGGTACAAGAAGTGGCTGGATGTGGAGCGGCTAGCCCCCGCCGGTACGGTGAGCGTGCTGCGGGCCCACAATATTGAATACGTTATCTGGGAGCGGCTGGCGCTAGGGGAGAAAAACCCGCTCAAGCGCTGGTACCTGAGCCAGCTAGCCGCCCGCTTGCGCAGTTTTGAGAAAGAGTACCTGCGGCACTTCGATGCCGTGGCCGCGATTACCAAGGAAGACATTGTGCGTCTTCAAGACTTGGGCTGCCCCGAGCCCATTGCCCTAGTGCCGGCGGCCGTGGAGATGGGTAGCTTCCAGCCCGACCCCACCGTGCGGCCCCGGCCGCGCACCGTGTTCATGATTGGCTCGCTCAACTGGCTGCCCAACCTCGAAGGCCTCGACTGGCTGCTGCGCGAGGTGTGGCCTGCCCTGCACGCCGAGCTGCCCGAGCTGGCGCTGCACGTGGCCGGCGTGGCCCCGCCCGGCCACCTCACCAGCCGCCCCAAGGGCCAGGACAATGTGTTCATCCACGGCTTCGTAGAGTCGGCCGCCGCCTTCATGCGAGAGCACGACCTGATGCTGGTGCCGCTGCTGAGCGGCGGCGGCATGCGCGTCAAAATCATTGAGGGCATGGCCCTGGGCAAGTGCATTTTGAGCACTGGCATTGGGGCGGAGGGCATTGCGGTGCGCGATGGCCACGACATTGTAGTGCGCGACACGGCCGCTGCCTGGCAGCAGGCCCTGCGCGACTACTACCACGGCCGCCTGCCCGTGGCCGCCATCGGCGCCGGGGCCGCCGCCACCGCCGCCGAAGTCTACGACAACCGCCGCGTAACCCAGCGCTTTGAGGCACTGTATGCGCAGGTGATGGGGTAGTAGGGGGATGAGGTGATGGAGCGATGGGGTGTTCTACACCGTGCTGGTGTCTCACTTTCCTCATTCACCCCAGCCCCTAATGCTACCTTTGCAGCGCGCATGAAAATTCTGGTTTTGCTTTCCCGCTTTCCGTATCCGCTCGACAAGGGCGATAAGCTGCGGGCGTACTACCAGCTGCGCTACCTGGCCGGGCAAGGCCACGAGATTTGCCTGCTAGCCCTCAGCGACGAAGCGGTGGGAGTGGAGGCGCTGGCCGCCGTGCGGCCCCTGTGCCGCGGTGGCCTCTACGTGCACCGGCTGGGCAAGGCCGCGCGCGGGCGGGGCTTGCTGCGGGCGCTGGCCACGGCCGGCCGGCCGTTGCAAATAGGCTACTTCTACGAAGCCGCCGCTCAGCGCCTGGTCGATAAGCTGCTGGCCGAGTTTCGGCCCGCGCACGTGTACTGCCAGCTTATTCGCATGGCCGAGTACCTGCGCTACCACGCCGGCCGCCTGCCCATGACGCTCGATTATATGGATGTGTTTTCGGCCGGCATGGCGCGGCGGGCGGCCACCGCGCCGGCCTGGCAGCGCCCCGTGCTGGCCCTGGAGGCTAGCCGGCTGGCGGCCTACGAGGCGGCGGCCTTCGGCTGGTTTCGGCACCACACCATCATCAGCGACCAGGACCGCCAGCTGATTCCGCACGCGGCGAAAGGGCAGATTGCCATCGTGCCCAACGGCATTGCGCTCGATTATTTTCAGCCCCAGCCGCTAGCCCCCAAAACCCACGACCTGCTCTTCTGCGGCAACATGGGCTACCACCCCAACGTGGACGCCGCCTGTTGGCTGGCCGAAGAAATCCTGCCCCTGGTGCAGCAGCGCCGCCCCGGCGCCCGGCTGCTGGTGGCCGGTACCAGCCCCGCCCCGCGCGTGCGGGCGCTGGCCAGCCGCCCCGGCGTGGCGGTGAGCGGCTGGCTGCCCGATATCCGCACGGCCTACGCCGGGGCGCGGGTTTTTGTGGCGCCCATGCGCGTGGGTACCGGCCTGCAGAACAAGCTGCTCGAAGCAATGGCCATGCAGCTGCCCTGCGTAACCACACCGCTGGCCAACAATGCCTTGCGCGGTGCGCCCGGCCGCCACCTGCTGGTGGCCGAAGGAGCGCCCGCCCTGGCCGATGCCCTGGCTAGCCTCCTGGCCGATGCGGAGGCCGCTGCCCAGCTTGCCGCCGCCGGCCGCACCTTTGTGGCCGAAACCTACGACTGGGCCGCCGCCACTGCCCGGCTGGAGAACTTGTTGCGGGATACTTGTTAAGCATCTAGAATTTTATAGAGCGTCATGCGGAGCTTGCCGAAGCCTTGCGCTCGCGTCGTTGAATTACCACCCCCGGCGAGATGCTTCGGCAAGCTCAGCACGCCGCCAGGGAGCGCTTCCTTTAAGAATACCATGCTCGATACCATAGAATCCGCCATCGAAGACATCCGCGCCGGTAAGGTCGTGATTGTGGTTGATGACGAAGACCGCGAAAACGAGGGCGACTTCATTTGCGCCGCCCGCTCGGCCACGCCCGAGGTCATCAACTTTATGGCCACCCACGGCCGCGGGCTGGTGTGCGCACCCATCACGGCCGACCGCTGCGACGAGCTAGGCCTCGAATTGATGGTGGGCCGCAACACGGCCCTGCACGCCACGCCGTTCACGGTATCGGTCGATTTGCTGACCAACGGCGTGACCACCGGCATCTCGGCCTCCGACCGCTCCAAGACCATCCTGGCGCTCATTGACCCCGCCACCAAACCCGAGGACCTGGGCAAGCCGGGCCACATTTTTCCGCTCAAGGCCCGCAAGGAAGGCGTGCTGCGTCGCGCCGGCCACACCGAGGCCGCCGTAGACCTGGCTAGGCTAGCGGGCTTCGAGCCCGCCGGCGTGCTGGTCGAGATTCTGAAAGAAGACGGCGAGATGGCGCGCCTGCCCGACCTGCGCAAAGTGGCCGAGCAGTGGGGCCTGAAGCTGATTTCGGTGCAGGACCTCATCACCTACCGGCTGGCCCAGGAGAGCCTCATTCAGCGCGAAATCACGGTGAAGATGCCCACCGCGCACGGCGATTTTGACCTCTACGCCTACACCCAGCGCTCGAACGGCGCCCAGCACCTGGCCCTGGTGAAGGGCGACATCAGCGGCCCCGAGCCGGTGCTGATACGGGTGCACAGCTCGTGCGTGACTGGCGATATTTTCGGCTCGTGCCGCTGCGACTGCGGCCCCCAGCTGCACAAGGCCATGGAGCAGATTGACCGCGAAGGCCGCGGCGTTATCGTGTACATGAACCAGGAAGGCCGCGGCATTGGCTTGCTTAATAAGCTGAAAGCCTATAAGTTGCAGGAGCAGGGCCGCGACACGGTGCAAGCCAACGAAGACCTGGGCTTCCGGGGCGATGAGCGCGACTACGGGGTGGGTGCGGCCATCATCCGCGACCTGGGCCTGCGCGAGCTGCGCCTGCTCACCAACAACCCCCGCAAGCGCACCGGCCTCAGTGCCTACGGCATCGAAATCGTGGACACGGTGCCCATCGAAATCGCGCCCAACCAGCACAACCAAACCTACCTGGCCACCAAGCGCGACAAAATGGGCCATGACATTCTGCAAAAGATGGCGCCCGACCCGGCCGCCTAGCGAGCAGGTTTTTCTGGCGCAGCAAGCAAAAAAGAACGCGTTGAACCAGTGCCGGCCAGCTTCCTGGCCGGCACTGGTTGTTTGTCGCCTATCCGCTGGCGCAATGCGGCCAGCCGGGCCGGCTAGCCCCCAAAAAGGAGGGCGAGTGTTCCTTGCTCAAGGCGCAGTAGGTTACGCCGACTAGGGTAGCGCCTCGCTACCTTGCTGGTATAAAGGCTAAACGTCGCAAAGGTAAATAAGCGCGAAACTAACAACTTTAAGTGCTTGAAAATAAAATAGCTATTGGTTGTAAGGGGCCCTTGCCTGACTACACCACTGCCGCTCTACCATATTATCTACCACAGCATCGCTGCGGGCGGCGGCATGAGCCCCGACGCGCTGGCTAGCCTGCTGCAGTAGGCCCGGGCTTACAACCACGCCCACCGCCTCACGGGCCTGCTGCTCTACGTCGCCGATACCAAAGAGTTTGTGCAAGTGATTGAGAGCCCGCGCGATGAGATTGACACGCTCTACGCCCGCATTGCCCGCGGCCCGCGCCACAAGCACGCCTTTGCGCTGCACGAAGGGCCGGCCCAGGACCGTATGTTTCCCGACTGGCGCATGGGGTTTCTGCCCGCTGCCACCCAGGATTTGCGCACCACCACCGGCCACCTGCCGCTGGCCTTGCAGCCCGGCCGCCTCAATCCTTTTAGCCTAGTGGTGCACGTGCCCGAAGAGCTGCGGCGCTTCCTCAGCAGCTTCACCCAGCCGCTGCCGGCGGCGCACGACTAGGGTTAACTTGCAGGCAAAGGGCCGCCCCGCGCGGGGCGGCCCTTTTTTGCTTCCCGTGCGGCTAGCGCGGCACCGCTCCCAGCCATCGCAGCACCGGGTAGCGGCGGTAGCCGGCCTCGGCGTAGGGCGAGTGCTGGTACACCCATTCGAGCTGGGCGGGGCCGTTGGCGGCCAGGGCCGGGTCGGCGGCTTTGGCAGCGGCTAGCTGCTGGCGCACGGCGGGGTTCTGGATGAGAAACTCGGCGGCTAGGTCTTCAAACACATAGTCGGAGTAGTGCTCTTTTTGCTGCAACACGCTATCGAAGAAGCCCCAGGCGAAAAACGAGTCGGTGGCCTGGGGCTCCAGGGCTTCGACGAGGTAGCGCCGGGCGGGGCCTTGCTCGGCCAGCACGGCCAGGTAGGTGCCGGTGGCCAGGGTGGCCCGGGGCTCGGGGAGGGTGGCTAGCCGGGCCTGGCTGTGCAGATAGTGGCCCTCGTAGGGGCGCGGGGTGGTTTTGTAGTCCTCGAGGCGGTAGGCGGCGGCCGGGCCGGTGAGGGGTTGGGCCAGCGGGCGCAGCACCACGCCGTTGCGACGCAGGTTGTCGAGCACCTCGCCCCAAGCCGCCGGAATGGCGTAGGCCGCGGGCGCCGCTACCTCCACCGTAGCGTGGGCGGCGTTGTAGAATTTTACCGGGCGCACGTAGGGCCGGGCGCGGTCGTAGTAGAGGCGTGGCTGCCCGCTCACGGCGCTAGGCCGGTGCCCGGCCTCGTAGCCCCGAAACTGCACCGTGCCGCTAGCCTGCTCATCGAGCGCCCAGGCCAGCACAAACTGCGTTTGGGCGGCCAGCGCGGCATCGGCGGCGGCGCGGGCGGCTAGTAGGGCGGGCGCCTGGGCGGCCACGGTTTGGGCATAGGTAAGCAGCAGGTCGTAGGTGGCCTGCACGCGGGGTCCGAAAGCCTTCAGCATGTGGGTTTCGGGCATGAAGCCGATGCTGTTGAAGAGTGCCGCGTAGCCGGTCGAGTAGCGTGGGCTTTCAAGAAAGGCGCGCAGGCCGCTCTCGGGCGTTTCGCCCTCAAAGTCCACGTAGGGCGTCATGGGCCACTTTTTCTGGGCCATGCCGGCGTAGAGGGCGGGCAGCAGCTGGTCTTTCAAATACGACCCTAGCACGGGGCCCAGCTTGTTATACTGCGTCGGAATGAGCGTGATGGTGTATTGATAATCAGCGCCATTAGAAGTGTGGGTATCCACAAAAACCTCGGGCCGCCACTTCTGAAACAGCGCCGCAAACGAGCGCGCATTGCGCGAGTCCTGCTTGATAAAGTCGCGGTTTAAATCCAAGTGCCGCGCATTGCCCCGGAAGCCGTATTCTCGCGGGCCATTCTGGTTTGCGCGGGTGGTGCTGTTGCGGTTCAGCATCCCGTCGATGTTGTAGGCCGGAATGACAACGACCGTAACCTGGCTCAGCAACGCCCGGTATTTTTTCTCGCGCAGCAGGTCGCGGGCCAGCGCCATGCTGGCATCAATGCCCTCGGGCTCGCCGGGGTGAATACCGTTTTGAATGAACAGGATGGGCCGGCCCTTGGCCCGGCTAGCCCCCGGCTCAAACGTGCCATCGGCCGAAAGCACCACCTCGTGCAACGGCTGGCCGCTGTCGGTGGGGCCGGCCTCGCGCAGCTGCATGGTAGCCGGGTAGGCAGTGGCTAACTCCTTATAAAACGCCACGCACTCGGCGTAGGTAGCGGTGGTGTTGTGCTGCGGGTCGCGCTCGAAAGGGGTAGTGAGCGGAGGGCTAGGGGCCGTGCGCAGCGCGGCGGCGAGCAGGAGCGAGGCAAAGAACATGGGGCGAAGGTCGGCAAAACCGGCCGACCTTCGCGGCCTTCGCGCGGCCTTTATTGGCCGCATTTGCGTAAGCCCGACTATCCTTCACTGGCGGGCGGCTTCGCCTGCATCATTGCCTCCTCAATTTTGCGTCCCCTCATTCTTGTTTCCAACGACGACAGCCTCACCGCGCCCGGCATTGCGCACCTAGTGCGCCTTATGCAGCAGCTCGATGCCGAAATTGTGGTAGTGGCGCCCGCTAGCCCCCAGTCGGGCATGGGCCATGCCATCACCATCGGCCACCCGCTGCGGCTCGACAAATCCGATATTTTTGGCCCTGAGGTAACGGCCTATGCCTGCACCGGCACGCCGGCCGACTGCGTCAAAATTGCCAAGCACTACGTGCTCGAAGGCCGCCGGCCCGACCTCGTGGTGTCGGGCATCAACCACGGCTCCAACTCGGCCGTGAACGTGCTGTACTCGGGCACCATGTCGGCGGCCATCGAGGCGGCCATTGAGGGGCTGCCCGCCATTGGCTTTTCGCTGTGCGACTACGGCCACGACGCCGATTTCTCCCACGTCGATGCTTGGGTATTAGAAATTTGCCGCCAGGCCCTCGCCCAAGGTATTCCGGCTGGCACGGCCCTCAACGTCAATATTCCTAAAAATGAGGCTGGCCCCATCCAGGGCATCCGGCTGGCCCGGCAGGCCCGCGCCAAGTGGCAGGAAAAATTCGAACAGCGCCACGACCCCTACAAGCGCCCCTACTATTGGCTGCTGGGCGAGTTTGTGAACCAGGACACCGGCCAGGATACCGACGAGGCGGCCCTGGCCGCGGGCTACGTGTCGGTAGTACCCTGCCAGTACGACCTCACCAGCTACCAGGGGCTAGCCAGCATGGCCGAAGCCTGGCAACTGGCACTGCCGCCCGCCGGCCCCGCCGCCACCCCGCCCCAGCCCCTGGACAGCGAAGACTACGGCCCGGCCGCGCAGCAGGAGAATTAAAAACTAAAAATGGCTAGGCTACAATAGGCAGCCTAGCCATTTTTAATTCGCCATTTCTACTTTTTAAGTAGACTTACCGCCCGCACTACGCGGTGCTGCCGGGCCACGGCGGGGCTGCGCACCACGCGGGGCGGGGCTAGCCCGCGCGTGGGCACTGGCCCGCCTGGCGGGTGGGTGGGCAGCCCGTGGTGCGCACCGTGCCCGGCCAGCGATAGCAGCAGCGCCAGCAGCAGCAAACTCAGCACAAGAAGGAGAGGCTTCATAGAGCGTACATATTCTCTATCAAAGTAGTACGCTAGCGGTGAAGCCCTAATGAACAGTTGTTAGTCGCGGCTCAGCCATCCTTTGCGCCAGAAATAATAGAGCTGCAGGCACACAATGAGCGTGAGAACAATCAGCAGAATGGGGTAGCCCATCGGCGAATACAGCTCGGGCATGTTGAGCGGCAGCCGGTGGCCGTGCTGGTCTTCGGGTTGAAAATTCATGCCGTAGAGGCCCACCACAAAGCTCAGCGGAATGAAGATGGAGCTGATAATGGTGAGCACTTTCATCACCTCGTTCATGCGGTTGCTCTGGTCGGAAAGAAACAGGTCGGTGAGCGAGGAAATGTTGTCGCGGTAGCTTTCGGCCAGGTCCAGGGCCTGAATGGCGTGGTCGTAGGCATCGCGGTAGTACACCTTGACTTCTTCGGGCACCACTTCTTCGGGCAGGCGCAGAATTTCCGACATCTTATCGCGCTCGGGGTACACGAGGCGCCGGAAGCGTACCACGTCTTTTTTGAGGCGCAGGATGCGGCTCAGCAGCCGGCGGTCGCGCGGGGTGGCAAAAATGCAGCTCTCCAGCTCCTCAACGTAATCGCCGATGGCCGCCATGGTGGGGTAGTAGTGGTCGAGCACCACATCGGTGAGGGCATAGGCGAGGTAGCCCACCGACTTGCGCCGCAGCTGGCTGAAATTGGCCCGAATGCGGTTGCGCAGCACTTCCAGGCAATCATCGTAGTCATCCTGAAACGAGAGCACATAGTTGGGGCCGGTGAAGAGCGACAGCTGGTCGTCGTGCACCGTGAGCTGGGCCGTAAAATCGGTCATGCGCGACACCAGGAAGAGGCGGTTATCGTCAAAAACTTCCACCTTGGCGCGTTGGTAGTCGCCGAGCACATCCTCCATTTGCAGCGGGTGGAGGCCAAATTCCTGCATCATGCGCTCCATCAGGGGCAGGTCGCCGTAGCCGCGCACATCTATCCAGTGCTTCAGCTCGGGGTGGGCGTGCAGGGCGGCCAGCAGGTCATCGAAACGGTCGGTGTACTCGCCCTCGGTACACTTGTGTTCATCGTAGGATATCAAAAACAGGCGCGGCTTGCAGGCATTGGGCTGCACGTGTAGCGTGCCGGGGCGCTGGCCCACGTTTTGAAATAAGGCCTGGCGGCGCGCCTCCCGGTCGGGGTCGAGGGGCAGGTCCGAGGCCTTGTCTTCCGCCGTCCGGGCGGGGCCGGGCTGGGGAGCGGTGGCCGGCGGCGAATCGAAAAAATCCATGAGCAAAAGCTGAACTACTGCGAAAGATGCGCCCGCAAAGATGAAGAAGCCAAGAAGCTGCCAGGACCGTGCCGTACTTTGGGGGCGCGCTGCGCGCGCTGGCCCGGCCTGCCCACGGCGGCAGCGCGCCCGGCATCCCCCCTAGCTGCTCCCCAAAAAACGTGCCTGCTGTTCTTCTTTCGTCGCCCGCCTGGGTCGTGTACGGGGCCGAGAGCCCGCCCGGCCAGCCCCCAGCCGCGCCGCGCCTGCCCCTGGCTTTCGAGTCCTTTTTATTTTTGCTGCCGGCTCACCAGGCGTTGCAGGCGCACGGCCAGCCGGTGCTCGCCTTTTACCTCGAAGACCCGGCCGCCGGGCGCACCGTGGCGCAGTTTTTCGTGGTGCCTGCGCCCGACCCGGCCCAACCCCGCCTGGCGCGCTCGCCGGGGCAGGCTAGCTTTGGCGGTGTGCAGCTAGCCCCCGGCTTGCCCGCCGCCGCCCTGCCCCCGCTGCTCGACGCGGCTGAGGCCGCGCTCCGCCAGCGTGGTCAGCAGCAGCTGGAAATCCGCAGCTACGCATTTTGCTACGACCCCGCCGGGGCTGCCGTCGAGGCCGAGGCCCTGCGCCAGCGCGGCTACGAAGTAGCGCTGGCCGAGCAGAACTACTACCTGCCCACCGCCCGCGACTATGCCGCCCACCTGCGGCCCAACGAGCGCCGCGCCCTGCGCAAGTGCCACCAGGCCGGCTTTATACTGGAGCAGGAGCCGCCGATTACGCTGCCCTGGGCCTACGAGTTTATAGCGGCCTGCCGCCGCGAGCGGCAGCAGGCGCCGCTCTCGCTGTCGCTCGAACGATTGCAGGCGCTACTGCGGGCGTTTCCGCGGCAGCACTTACTGCTGTCGGTGCGCGAGCCGGGCGGCGACTGGGCCGCAATGGCCGTGGCCGTGCAGGTCAGTAGCCGTGCGCTATACACGTTTTATGTGGCGAGCGCGCTGCGGCTGCGCAAGCTGAGCCCGGCGCTGCTGCTCTACAAGGGCCTGCACGATTTTGCCCGCGCTACCGGCGCCAACCTGCTCGACCTGGGTACCTCGACCCTGCCCGGCACCGGGCAGCCCAACGTGCCACTACTCGACTTCAAGCGCCGCCTGGGCGGCGTGGGCGGCCTGCGCCTGACCTGGCAAAAGCAACTGTAAGCTATTGAAAACGTTCTGTTTACTGCGTAGTGGGCGAGGTTATTCGTCTTTATGCCAGCCTGAATATTGCTCTCAGTTTGCTTTCTACTCAGAGTTTTTCTAAAACCATCTCGCTTGGCCGCCACTCTACCTCCTGCCCCGCCCACCAGCCTGGTGGCCAACCTGCGCACTTTTGTGCGGGGCACGGCCGGCACCGGCGTGGCTATGGCGGCGCGCACGGCCGGCGCGCTGCTGCTGGGCAAGCTGGTGGCTTTGTACGGGGGGGCGGGCGGCCTCACGCAACTCGCCCAGTTTCAGAACCTAATGGGGCTTTTTGGCGCCCTGCCCACCGATGGGGTGCAACTGGGCGCCACTACTTACCTGGCGCCGCTGCGCCCCGGTGGGCCGCGCCACGGCCTGTGGCTAGGCACGGCCGCCTGGCTGGTGGCGCTGCTGGTGAGCACCGCTGGGCTGCTGCTACTGCTGCTGGGCGGGCCCACCTGGCCGGTGGGCCGGGCGCTGCTATTCACGGGTGCCATGCTGCTAGTAACCGAGCAGGCGCTGCTGAGCGTGGCCCTGCTGGCGGCGCGCCGGCGCGGGAGCTACGTGCTGCTTACCACGGTGTTGAGTGGGCTAGGGGTGGCTGCCGTGGCGGGGCTGCTGGCGCTGGGGCAGCCGCTGGCCCGGGTGCTGCTGGGCTACGTGCTAGGGCAGGCGCTCACGTTTGGGCTGGCGCTGTGGCTGGCCCGCGGGGCGGGGCTGTTGCAGCGCTGGCCGGGGCGGGGCAGGCCCAGCCGCGTAGCGGCGCGGGGGCTAGCCCGGTTTGTGCTGATGGCGCTGGGCAACCTGCTGTTTGGCCGGGCGGTGGAGTACGTGGTGCGGGCTTATCTTATTGGGCACTTCGCGCCCGCGGCCACCGATTTGTGGCAGGCGGTAGTTAAGCTCTCCGACAACTATACCTTGGTAGTGGTGGCGGTGCTGAACACCGTTTTTTACCCGCGCCTGGCCGCGCTGGCCGCCGCGCCCGCCGAGCAGCGCCGCTACGTGAGCACCGTGGCCGGGCTGCTGGCCCTGGTGCTGGCCGCCGGGCTAGGGGTGCTGTATGTGCTGCGGCAGCCATTGCTTACGTTGCTGTTTGCGCCGCGCCTAGCGGCCGCCGCGCCGCTGCTGGCGCCGCAGCTGCTCGGCGACTGGGCCAAGTTTGTGAGCTGGGTGTTTCAGTATATGCTGCTGGTGCGGGCCCGGACGCTGCCCTTCCTGGCTATGGAACTGGGTGGCGGGCTGCTTTATATATCTCTGCTGGTCAACATATTGCCTAGGATGGGGCTGCCTGGTATGGTCATCACTCACGCCGCGAACTACTGCCTGATGCTGCTGATTAGTGCGGGGTGGTTTTATTTCGGAGCCGATGCAAAACGCTAGCCCTCCCTCCGCACCGCCTGCCTCAGCGGCGCCGCTCGTCACGATTGTGGCCCTGTGCCACAACCACGCGCCCTACCTGCGCGAGGCCCTCGACTCAGTGCTGGCCCAGACCTACGCGCCGCTCGAAGTCTGGCTCGTGGACAATGCCAGCACCGATGGCAGCGTGGCCATCTTGCAAGAATATGCTGCTGCGCACCCTGCCTGGCACCTGCTGCTGCTGCCCGAAAACGTGGGCAACTGCCGCGCCTTCAACCAGGCTTTTTTTCAGAGCAAGGGCGAATTTATCGTCGATTTTGCTACCGATGACCTGCTGCTGCCCGAGCGCCTCAGCCAGCAGGTGACGCTGTTCCGAAGCCTGCCGCCCGACTACGGCGCCGTATACTCCAACTGCCTGCACATCACGGCCACCGGCCAGCCGCTGGGCCTGCACCACCAAGCCGATGCGCGCGGCCGGCTGCACCCGCGCCCGGCCAGCGGCTGGGTATTTGGCGAGGTGCTGGGGCGCTATTTTATCAGTTCGCCCACCATGTTGCTGCGCCGGGCCACGCTGCTGGCGCTGGGTGGCTACGACGAGGCCCTGAGCTACGAGGACTTTGACTTCTGGGTGCGGGCCAGCCGCAACTGGCGCTTTCAGTACCAGGATGTGGTAACGACCCACAAGCGCAAGCACCCGCGCAGCATGAGCGCCCAGGTAACCACCCGCCAGGACCCTTACCTCGACTCGACCCTGGCCGTGTGCCGCAAGGCGCTGGCTTTGTGCCGCACGCCCGCCGAGGCCCGCACGCTGGCTCGCCGCCTGCGCTACGAGCTGGCCCATGCCCTGCGCCGCCGCCAGTGGGCCGCCGCTCGCGTAGCGTGGCAGCTACATATGGATGTAGTCGGCCGGGTCGTAGGGCTGCGAGGCCAGGCACAATAGCACCGCGCCCGGCCCAAAGCTGATTTCGGGCCAGCAGTGGGGCGGCAGGTACAGCGCCTGGGTAGGCTGCGCAAGGCAGAACTCCAGCGGTACCTGGCCTTCGCTGTTGATAATGAGGGTGATGCGACCGTGCACGGCCACCAGCACTTGCTCCAGGGTGTGGTGGGCGTGGCGGCCGCGCACCCGGCCGGCCGGCACCTCCGTTATCCAATACGCCCGCTTCACGGCGAAGGGCAGGCCGTCGGCCTCGGCCACCGTGAGCCAGCCGCTGTCGGCCGCGCCGTGGCTGGGAAGGGTAAAAAGATAAGGAAGCGTCATGCAGCAGGAATGGCCGGCAAAGATAAGCCGGGCCGCCCTAGCCGCCGAAGCGGCCTCCGGCCAGCCCTCCTAACTGCGCCGCCCCAGCATTGGCGTGCACCAAACGCGGCTCCTTGGGGCGTGGTGGCTAGGGCACCTGCTGCACCTCTACGCGGCGGTTGCGGGCGTCGGGGGCGGGGTAGAGCGGGTGCGTATCGCCGTAGCCCACTGTGCTCAGACGCTCGGCGGCCACGCCGGCCTGCACCAGGTAAGCCTTCACGGCCTCGGCGCGCTGTTCCGAAAGTAGTTGGTTTTTAGTTGATTCGCCCACGCGGTCGGTGTGGCCGGCCACGCGCAGGCGCAGTTCGGGGCGGGCCTTGAGCTCGGTAGCCAGGGCGTTGAGGGCCGGGCGGGCGGCGGGCAGCAGCTCGGCCGTGGCCAGCTTGAAGAGTACCGTGGGCAGCACCACCGGGCTAGCCGCCACCGGCGGAATGACGGCCGCGGGCGGCAGCTGCAGCGGCGCTGGTACCGGGCGCAGCGTATCGGGCCGCGCCGGCACCGGGGCCGGCTGGGGGCGGGGCGCCGCGGCCGGCGCAGTGCCGCTCACCCGCACGGTGATGGGCACCACGGGGCTTTCAGCAGTGGGATAAAAATTTTGGGTGAGGTAAAAGGTCGTGGTTTTGCGCAGCCGGACGGGGTAGGTGTTGCCGGTGGCCACGAGTTGCGTGCACTCGGCATCGGCGTACCAGCGCACCTCGCGGCCCGTTACGCGCAGCGTGCTTAGCGCGCCCGCCGGCACTGTGGCAGCCGACTTCAGCCTGACGCGGTAAAATGTGAATTCGCCCGTATCGCAGCTGCCGTAGGGGTCGTACTCGGCGTGGCCGGTCAGCTTTTCCTGGGCGGCATCGTAGGTGAAGGCAATGGTGCCGTTGCCGCACCAATAGCGCGAGCGCGTTTGCCCGGTTTCGGTGAGCTTACCGGCGTGTTGCAGCCGCATGCCGGCGGGCGTGGGCGTGCCCTCCATCTGAAACGTGACGGTAACACCGCGCTGATTACCAGCTTGCTGAAACAAGATGCCGAACAAGTCAGTGCCCGCCCGCTGCTGCACCCGCAGCACCGAGGGGCAGTAGCGCTGCTTGTCAAACTCGTCCTCCACACCCTGCCACACGCCCGTTAGCGACTGCGCGCCGGCGCGCCCTGCCAGCAGCAGAGCCGGCAGCATGTACACCCAAAAAACACGTTTCATACGGCTAAAATAACACGTTTTAGAACGCGCAAAATTCCCGGCTATTGTCCACCCAAAGCCAGGTATTCGGCCACCAAAGCCAGCGAGTGGGCCGGGCACTCCCAGGCCAGGTGGCTGGGGCGCCAGCCAGCCAGCCAGCGCGTAGGCGGATAATAATTGAGCAGCGGCGCGATGCAAAAATCCAGCCCCCGGCTGCGCTGCTCCGCCTCGGCTAGGGTGCAGCCCGCCCCGAGCAGCGGCGCGGGGTTAGCGCCCAGGCGCAGCAGTGTGCTGGCCAGCAGCAGCTTATCCATAAAGTGCGGGCTAGCGGCCAGCAGTCCGGGCAGTTCGCGCTGCAATACCGCGCGGGCGGCCCCTAGCTGCGGAGCCTCGGCCGCCAGCCGCCCGATGTGGTAGGCCACGAGCGGCGCTGTGGCATAGTAGGGCGATACGCCCAGCGGGTCGCGGCGGTAGGCGCCCGACGTAACGGCCCAGTCGATAAGCGCCAGGCTGTCAGTATCAAACTCGTTGAGCGGCAGCTGGCTGCGTAGCGCCCATAGCAGCCCATTCGATAAGGTACTGACGTCGAACTCGATGGGCATGTACTTGCCAAACCAGGTCGAGTACACCTTGCGCTGCCGAAAGGCCGCCGGGCCGCTGCTGGCCCAGCCGGCCACCGTGTTGGCGTGGGCTTGCAGCTTGTGGTGCAGCCAGCCAGCCTCGTGGGCCGGGCTAGGGTCGGCGAGGTAGATGAGCACGGTGCAGTCCACGTCGTCGGGCGGGGCAAACTGCCGGAAATGCCGCAGCAGCCGGCCGTGGGGAAAGTGGTTGCGCGGGTGGGTCTGGTAGTAGTTATAGGTTGGCTGCGCGTCGCGGCTGCGGTAGTGCGGGTACGTGGGGCGCGCCTTATTGGCCATCGCGGCCACCAGCGCCCGGGCGGCGGGTGGCAGCTGGGGGCTTATTTCCTGTAAAGTGAAGACGGTGAGCGCCGTAAAGAAGACGTTGGAATCTTCCCGGCATAAGCCCAGCGCGTGGCTGCGGCGCTGGCTCGGGAACAGCCCGGGCAAGTAGTGCGCGTCGCCAGTCGATTGCAGTGCGGCAATACGGGCGATAAGTTGGGAAAGCAGAGCAGGTAGTGCGGGCATTTGCGCCCCAAGTTACCGCGCCTCGTCGGGTTGCGGTGCGTGGGTTGGCCGCCCCATCAGCCAGGGCGCTTTCCCCGCAAAGCAGTAGGGCGGTCGCCGGTAAAGTCCTGACGGCCGCCCCTATGCGCAATAAATCGACCCTAGCCCAGGTACGCCATCTCCTCGGCGCTCAGCTCGATAGCGGCCGCCGCCAGGTTTTCGCGCAGGTGGGCCAGCGACGATGTGCCCGGTATCGGCAGCAGCAGCGGCGAGCGGTGCAGCAGCCAGGCAATGTTGAGCTGGGCCTCCGACACGCCGCGGCGTTTGGCTAGCTCGGCCAGTTTATCGCCCGCCTTGGGCAGGCCGTGAATGAGCGAGAAAAACGGGATGAGCGGAATGCCGTGCTGCTCGCACAAGGCCAGTACTTCTTCGCCGCCCTTGGTTTCGCCGTGGCCGTCGCGCAGGGTGGTGCGTTGGGCGTAGCCGTACATATTCTCGACCGTGGCGATTGCGCCCATTTTGAGGCCGGTGGCCAGCTCCTCGGGGCCTACGTTGCTCAAACCCACGTGCAGGATTTTGCCTTCCCGCTGCATCTCAAACAGGGCCCCTAGCTGCTCGTCGAGCGGCACGCTGCCGTGGCCCATCAGCCGCAGGTGCACGAGCTGCACCTGCTCCTGGTGCAGGGTACGCAGGTTGTTGTCGATGCTGGTACGCAGGTTGGCGGGCGTGTTGAAAGGCACCCAGCTAGCGTCGGGCTGGCGCGTGGCACCCACTTTGGTGCAGATTACCAGGTCTTTTGCATACGGGTGCAGGGCCTCAAAAATGAGGCGGTTCGTTACGTCGTCGCCGTAGTAATCGGCCGTATCAAGAAAATTAACGCCGTTGGCCACGGCCGTTTTCAGGATTGCGAGCGCCTGCGGGCGGTCGGCGGGCTCGCCCCAAATCTGGGGTCCGGTGAGGCGCATGGTGCCGTAGCCGAGGCGACTAACGGTGAGCGGCCGGGTCGAATGAGGGGCAATGGTGAGGGTAGCGGACATGGGGTACTGGGAGGTAGTGGAAGTAGCAGAATAGCGAGTCTTCAACAGCCGGTTTTCCTCCAGGTTTGCCCGGGGCACTGGCCAGCTAGGGCCGGCAAGCAGGCCCTAGCTGGCCAGTGCCCCGGGCCGCGTAGCAGGGGTGCCCGCACCCGCTACCTAGGCAGATGGGAGTGAGGTAGGCTAACCCTTTGTGCATAAGATAAGTACAGGGGAATTTTGCTTTATTTTCACCAAAAATCCACCTTTCCCCTTACTGTTTTAGATACACAAGCTATTCTCCACTGGGTTTACGTTCTACTGATGATTGGCGGCGCCCTCCCGTTCTGGGTCTGGAGCCGCAACCCCAAGGGGGTGCCGCAATATGAGTATAGCATTGCCATACTCATCCCTATTTGGTCGGCGCTGGCCTACATGGGCCTGACCCTGGGCCAGGGCAAAACCGAGGTGGCCGGCCAGGTAACCTACTACGCCCGCTACCTCGATTGGGTAGTGAGCACGCCGCTACTGCTGCTGTCGCTGGCCTTCACGGCCATGTTCTACGTGCCAAAGGACGAACGTAGCAAGACGTTGCCCTTCGGGCTGGTGGCCGGCGACGTAGTAGTGATACTCTGCGGCCTGCTGGCCGATTTATCGGAAAACCCAACCGCCCGCACCCTCTGGGTTGTGTGCGGCGTGGGAGCTTTTTTGAGCGTACTCTACGTGCTGTGGGGGCCGCTGCGCCGCATTGCGGCCCAGAGCGAACCCGAAATCAGCAGTACTTACAGCAAGGTGCTGGTTATGCTGTCGGTGCTGTGGGTGTGCTATCCCACTATCTGGGCCATTGGGCCGTCGGGGCTGGGCCTTATCGGCCAAACGTTCGAAACGGCGCTGTTCGTTATCGTACCGTTTTTCTCCAAAGTAGTGTTCAGCTAGGTCGATTTGAGCTTGCTGCGTGACTTAGCCACGCGCAAGTTCCCGCGGCAAACGGCCTAGCGCCAGCATGTTGAGAAGCTACTAATGAGCCCTGGGCCCCGCTGCTACTTCACAGCAGGGTCCGGGGCTTTGGCTGTTTACCCCTACCGCGTTGGCCAGGACCAGAACCGCGCTGCTTGTACTCTACTGGTCCTGGCCAACGCGGCAGCGCGGCGGCCGTTATTACTAGGCTAATCCTCTTCTGCTTAGGCCCGTAGCCGCTCGTCCTGCCCCCGCCGCCATTAATGTAAGTTATTGGCCCTGAGGCGGCTTTGCTGCCCTTGCTGGGATGCGCAGCGCTGGCGCGCCTACGCTGCTTAGTGCGTCACCCAGCCCCGGTGTTGGCCTGCTCGCCACTGCGCCGGCTGGGCCAGCCGGCCGTGGCGCTCGCCCTGGGGCTGGCAGCCATTAAGGCGTTTCGGTATGATAGAAACGTGGCGGCAGCCCCTGGGTGAGCTTGGTCTGCGAACCTTGGGCGGGTCGCTAGTGGGCTATACCTGGTGCCAGACTGCCAGCCAAAGCGCCCTGCGCGGCGCGCTACTAGGTGGCCTGGGTGCCGCCGCGGCTACTTTCGGCTGGTGCCAACTGCGTAAGGCAATTACCGAAAAATCGGGTCTGCTGCCTGCTGCGGTGGGGCTAGGCGAAGATGCGCTGCTATGGGGCGCCGGTGCCGTGCTGCTGCGCAGCTTGCCGCTGCTGCGAACTGGCCACTCTCAAGCTTAACTAGCAAGACCTAAGCGATGGGCCTACTGGTTTTGCCGTGCCGTAGAAGGCGGACGACCGGTTGTGTACGCATCAGACAAGCCGGCAAACAGCCGCAAGCAAGTTGTTGGTAAAGGACCGATAACCCACCCTGCGTATTAACACCGATGAATTAGCGGGCCCAAACGTATGCGCAAACTTTTGCGGGAGCTACGTCGTTGCTAAATAGTAAGCTTACTTAACAAGTTTACTTGGTAACTATGGCTACTCACGCTCCTGCCCCCGCCGACGCCCAGCACCTGGCCACCGAGCTGCGCACCGTGGTAACGCGGCTGGTGAAAAAACTGCGGGCGCACTCGCCCACCCGCGAAAAGCTCTCGCTCACCGAGCGCTCGGTGGTACGCCTGCTCGACCAGCATCCGCACTTGCTACCTAGCGAACTAGCCGAGATGGAGAAGGTCACTACCCAATCGATGTCGCAGATACTGCGCCACTTGGCCGAGGGCGGCTACATCGAGCGCCAGCCCTCGGCCACCGACCGGCGCAAGGTGCACATCGTCCTTTCCGACGCCGGCCGCCAGCTGCTGCAAACCGCCCGCCAGGAGCGCGACGAGTGGCTGCACGCCACCCTCACCCAGCACTGCTCGGCGGCCGAGCTAGCGGCCTTGCAGCAGGCGCTGCCGGTGCTCACCAAGCTGGTTGCCAGCGAATAACTAGTGGGAGCGCCCCTAGGCCTCCCGTTCAGTACTACTATGAATACAAGCACTTTCCGCGCGCTGCGAAGCCGCAATTTTCGTCTTTACTTTACGGGGCAGACCCTTTCGCTGCTGGGCACCTGGATGCAAAAAACGGCCGTGAGCTGGGTCATTTATGCCCAAACCAACTCCAAGTTTATGCTGGGGCTAAGCGTGTTTGCCACCATGTTTCCGGCGGCAGCATTTTCGCTGGTGGGCGGCGGCGTGGCCGACCGCTACAACCGCTACCGGGTGCTGCTCACCACGCAGGTGCTCTCAATGGTGCAGGCCGCCCTGCTCACGCTGCTGGTGTTTGGCCGCCCGGGCGCGGTGTGGGGCATCCTGGGGCTGAGCGTGGTGCTGGGCATCATCAACGGCTTTGATGTGCCAGCCCGCCAATCACTGGTGCACGAGCTGGTGGAAGACAAGCAGGACTTGCCCAACGCCCTGGCCCTCAATTCGTCCATGGTCAATCTCTCGAAGCTGATTGGGCCCGCCGTGGCCGGGCTAGCCATCGAGGCCCTGGGTGCCACTACCTGCTTTGCGCTCAATACGCTGAGTTTTGTGGCCGTCATTGGCTCGCTGCTGGCCATCAAGCGGCCGGCCTACGTGGCCAAGCCGCACGCCAAAAACATCCTGGGCGAGCTGAAAGAAGGGTTTCAGTACGTGCGCACCACCCCCGACATTCGGTATATCATCCTGATGCTGGCGGCAGTAAGCTTGCTGGTGCTGCCCTTCACCACCCTCATGCCGGTGTACGCCAAAGACATTTTTCACGGCACGGCCACCACGTTCGGGCTCATCGACAGCTCCATCGGCCTGGGGGCGTTTATTGGGGCGCTGTACTTGGCCTCGCGCCCGCCGGGGGCCAACCTGCACCGGATACTGGCCACCAATACCCTCATTTTTGGGGTCGGGCTCATCCTGTTTTCGCACACCCCGTGGTACCCGCTGGCTCTCGCGTTCATTGCGGTGGGCGCGTTTGGCATGATGTCGCAAATCACCATTAGCAATACGCTGCTGCAAACCACCGCCGACCCCACCATGCGCGGGCGGGTCATTAGCTTCTACGTGCTGGCCTACACGGGCATGGTGCCCCTAGGTAGCCTGTTGGTGGGGGTAGCGGCGCAGCACATCAGCGTGCAAAACACGGTACTGGTGCAAGGTGTGCTGGCCTTGGGCTTAGGTACGCTGCACTGGCGCTCTCTGCATCAGCAGCCGACGGTACGTACTGAATTGCCCGCCCAAGCCAACTCTACGCAAGGACTGGCATTGTCGAGCTAGTATTGGATTAAGTACTGGCGCGAGTTTAGCGCAGCGTAACTCGTGCCTAACTATGAGTGGAGGTTGTACCTCCACTGCCGCAACGCGGCAAGCAACGTTTAAACGGTCTATTTGCAGACTAAACCCTTACGCAAGCTTGCCGCGTTGCGGCAGTGGAGGCACAGCCTCCACGTCATGGCTAGGCACGAGTTATGCTGCGCTAAACTCGCGCCAGTGCTTGCGATTAGCCTATACTCACGCTAAAGTTGTTTCTTTACCGCGATGAGTGAGAAATACAAAGTCCGTGATTCGCAGCAGCTGTATTTCGTCAGCTTTGCTACCGTCAATTGGATAGACGTATTCACGCGCCGGCTCTACAACGATATCTTCGTGGATAGCCTACGCTACTGTCAGCAGCACAAAGGGTTGGAGCTATATGCCTGGTGCCTCATGACCAACCACGCGCACCTCATCATTAGTAGCGAAGCCGAGAACCTATCAGGCATCCTGCGCGACTTGAAGCGGCACACGGCCAAAGAGGTGCTCCGCGCCATTGAAGAAAATGGGCAGGAAAGCCGCCGCGAGTGGCTGCGCTGGCTATTTGAGCGCGCCGGCCAGCGCAACGCGCACAATACCAAGTATCAGTTCTGGCAGCACAGCAACCACCCTATCGAATTGCTTTCTACTAACCTGCGGCAGCAGCGGCTAGCCTACCTCCACCGCAACCCCGTAGTAGCCGGCTTTGTAGACACGCCCGAAGACTTCTTCTACAGCAGCGCCCGCAATTATGCCGGTCGCCCCGGCCTACTAAAAGTTCTCCTAATCAACTAAGCAACCAGTTTAACTGCCTCGGCTACAACACTGGCGCGAGTTTAGGCGCAGCCGTAACTCGTGCCTAGCCATGATGTGGAGGCTGTGCCTCCGCTGCCGCAACGCGGCAAACAACGTCCGCCCAGCCTTTTCCGCTAGCTTCGTCTACCGCCGCGTGTCGCTAGCGCGACAGTGGAGGTGCAACCTCCACATCATAGTCAGTCACGAGTTACGGCTGCGCCTAAACTCACGCCAGTTTGGGGTTACTCAAATTTTAAGAACTTCTTGCCATTCCACCTAAACAGGGAAGGAGAAATTTGATACGACGCTGAATCGTAAGATTCTTGCGCTCTTGTTCTTACCCAGTTAAGGTTATCCTTGTCTCGGCTGCCAGTTATTAGCAAAATGTCACGGCTAGGTACTGCAACGACAATATCTCCTTGGACAGAGAAATTTTTGCTAGACCAAAATGAGTTGAGTAAAAGTAGACTTGCTTCATAGGTACCACCTGCGGTTACTATGTACCGGCCCTTATGACCTGTTCTCTCAATTTTTGGAAGAATTTTGTCGAAATTTTTGAGCGATAATGCTAAAATTGAGTCTTGACTGATATGCAGTTGGCCTAATTTGTCTGTTGTGAGGTAATCAAGACTATTTTCTTTGTCTTCCGCATAAAGTATTAACAGCTCGTTGTTATACTTATTAAAAGCAATTGAAAAATTTGCTGAATCCTTTGCTGCGGTTAGTTTCTTTACTTCAGTGATGAAGTCTCTTGGTTTTATGACTGGAATAATTTTACTAATATCAATTTCCTGTTTTTCATTGTATAATTCGTTCGCAGTTTGAGTGAACTTACTTAGTACTTGTTCAATAGAATCAGGCTCAAGCAAATATTCTCGGTAGGCGTTGTCAGGAAAGTGCGAGTATTCACCGCCCTTATAATTTGCGTTTACACTTAAATCCGGGGCGAGAGAGTACTCAACCGAGGGATTATTCTTTTTTAGCTCAAGTAAATATTTATTTGCAAATTCTTCCGCTGATAAAATAGTTTTTTTATTAGAGCAAGCAGTAAGAACTAGGGCGGCAAAAAGTATCCAGTACTTCATTTGAAATAAGACTTTGGAACATACAATAAAGGCAGACTGCTATAAATAACAGTCCGCCTTTATTAAGCATTACATATTCCGCCGATACTGCCCGCCTACCTCAAACAGGGCGTTCGTAATCTGACCTAGGGAGCAGGTTTTCACCGTTTCCATTAGCTCCGCGAAGAGGTTGCCATTCTGCACGGCGATTTGCTGCAAGCGCTTCAGGGCGGCGGGGGTAGCGGCGGCGTTGCGGGCGTGCAGGGCTTCGAGCATCGTAATCTGGTACTGCTTTTCCTCCTCCGTGGCGCGGATTACTTCGGCCGGAATGACCGTGGGCGAACCCTTGGACGAGAGGAAGGTATTGACGCCGATAATCGGGTATTCGCCGGTGTGCTTCAGCATCTCGTAGTGCAGGCTTTCCTCCTGGATTTTGCCGCGCTGGTACATGGTTTCCATGGCGCCGAGCACGCCGCCGCGCTCCGTGATGCGGTCAAATTCGAGCAGCACCGCTTCCTCGACCAGGTCGGTCAGCTCCTCGATGATGAAGGAGCCTTGCAGCGGGTTTTCGTTTTTGGCTAGCCCCAGCTCGCGGTTGATGATGAGCTGAATGGCCATGGCGCGGCGCACACTTTCCTCGGTGGGGGTAGTGATGGCCTCGTCGTAGGCGTTGGTATGCAGCGAGTTGCAGTTGTCGTAGATGGCGTAGAGCGCCTGCAACGTGGTGCGGATGTCGTTGAAGTCGATTTCCTGGGCGTGCAGCGAGCGGCCCGAGGTCTGGATGTGGTACTTCAACATCTGGCTGCGGGCGTTGGCGCCGTACTTCAGCTTCATGGCCTTGGCCCAGATGCGGCGCGCTACCCGCCCAATAACGGCGTACTCGGGGTCGATGCCGTTGGAGAAGAAGAACGACAGGTTAGGCGCGAAGTCATTGACGTTCATGCCCCGGCTCACGTAGTACTCCACGAAGGTGAAGCCGTTGCTGAGTGTAAGCGCCAGCTGCGTAATCGGGTTGGCGCCGGCCTCCGCAATGTGGTAGCCCGAGATGCTGACCGAGTAGAAGTTACGCACCTTCTCGGTGATGAAATACTCCTGCACGTCGCCCATCAGGCGCAGCGCAAACTCGGTGCTAAAAATGCAGGTGTTCTGGGCCTGGTCTTCCTTCAGAATGTCAGCCTGCACCGTGCCGCGCACCTGGGTGAGGGTAGTGGCCTTGATTCGCTGGTACACGTCGGCGGGTAGCACGTCTTCGCCCGTCACGCCGAGCAGCAGCAAGCCCAGGCCGTTGTTGCCTTCTGGCAGCTCGCCCTGGTAACGGGGGCGAGGCTGGTTTTTAGCGGCGAAAATGGCGTCGATTTTGGCATCCACCTCAGCTTCGAGGCCGTTTTGGTGGATGTACTTCTCGCAGTTCTGGTCGATGGCCGCGTTCATGAAAAACGCCGCTAGGGTCGCCGCCGGGCCGTTGATGGTCATGCTCACCGAGGTGGCCGGGTGCGAGAGGTCGAAGCCCGAGTAGAGCTTCTTGGCATCGTCGAGGCAGGCGATGCTGACGCCCGCGTTGCCAATCTTGCCATAGATGTCGGGCCGGTGGTCGGGGTCTTCGCCGTAGAGCGTCACCGAGTCGAAGGCCGTGCTCAAGCGCTTGGCGGGCAAGCCTTTGCTCACGTAGTGGAAGCGCCGGTTAGTGCGCTCCGGCCCGCCTTCGCCCGCAAACATGCGGGTCGGGTCCTCGCCCTCGCGCTTGAACGGGAACACGCCCGCCGTGTAGGGAAATTCGCCGGGGAAATTTTCCTGCATGGCCCAGCGCAGGCGGTCACCCCAGCCTAGGTAGCGCGGCACGGCCACCTTGGGTATCTCATTGCCCGAGAGCGAGGTAGTGTGCGTCTTGACCCGAATTTCCTTGTCGCGCACCTTGTACACGTACTCGGGGTTGCGGTAGTTTTGGAGGGTAGCTTCCCAGTTTTCCAGAATGGCCTGGGCGTCGGCGTCGAGGCGGCGCAGCTGAGTTTGCACGTTTTTGGCAAAGTCCAGCCCAGCGGTTTCGGGGCTAGTCGGCGCATCCTGATAATGCTTGGCGAGGGTCGCAAACGAGCCCGCGACCTCGGCAATGGCCACCTGCTCGCTCACGCGCTTGTCGTAGGCGCGGTTGGTTTCGGCGATTTCGGAGAGGTAGCGCGTGCGGCTCGGTGGAATGATGTACACCTTTTCCGACTGCTCGGCGCTGGTTTCGAGCTGCGAGGCAAACTGTGCGCCCGTCTTTTCTTCCAATGTGCTGAGGATGGCCCGGTAGAGCCGGTTCATGCCGGGGTCGTTGAATTGCGAGGCGATGGTGCCAAACACCGGCATTTCCTCCAGCGGCGAATCCCAGCGCTGGTGGTTGCGCTGGTACTGCTTGCGCACGTCGCGCAGGGCATCGAGGCCACCGCGCTTGTCAAACTTGTTGAGCGCAATGACATCGGCAAAATCCAGCATGTCAATCTTTTCGAGCTGCGTGGCGGCGCCGTACTCGGGCGTCATCACGTAGAGGCTCACGTCGGAGTGCTCGATAATCTCGGTATCGCTCTGGCCGATGCCGCTGGTTTCCAGAATAATCAGGTCGAAGTCGGCGGCTTTCACTACGTCCACCGCGTCCTGCACGTAGCGGCTCAGCGCCAAGTTGCTCTGGCGCGTGGCTAGCGAGCGCATGTACACCCTAGGCGAGTTGATGGCGTTCATCCGGATGCGGTCGCCGAGCAGCGCGCCGCCGGTTTTGCGCTTGCTAGGGTCCACCGAAATGATGGCTAGCGTCTTCTCCGGGAAGTCGAGCAGGAAGCGCCGCACCAGCTCATCGACCAGCGATGACTTGCCCGCGCCGCCCGTGCCGGTGATACCTAGGATGGGCGCCCCCTGGGTTTTGCCGGGTGTTAAGAGTTGCGTGTCGTTGCTTTCCTGCTGCTGAAAATCAGCCACCAGCTGGCCCTTCACGCGCTCAAATTCCTCCGGGAAGTTCTCCGCGGCCGAAATCAAGCGGCCAATGCTGCGGGCATCCTTCTCCTTTATATGCGTAACCTCGCCGTTCAGCTTCTCGCCCGTGGGGAAGTCGCTTTCCTCCAGCAGGTGGTTAATCATGCCCTGCAAGCCCATCGAGCGACCATCATCGGGCGAGTAGAGGCGCGTGATGCCGTAGCCTTGCAGCTCCGCGATTTCGGAGGGCAGGATAACACCGCCGCCGCCGCCGAAGATTTTGATGTGGCCCGCGCCGCGCTCCTTCAGCAGGTCAAACATGTACTTGAAGTACTCGTTGTGCCCGCCCTGGTAGCTGGTGATGGCAATGGCCTGGGCATCTTCCTGAATGGCGCAGTCCACAATCTCCTGCACCGAGCGGTTGTGCCCCAGGTGAATAACCTCGGCGCCGCTGCTCTGAATAATGCGGCGCATAATATTGATAGCCGCGTCGTGCCCATCAAACAGCGCGGCGGCCGTGACGATGCGAACGTGGTTTTTGGGCTTGTAGGGGGCGGCTGGGGCGGGATGCATGGGGGAGGGGTATAGAGCGAAGGAGGGTAGTGCCGTTAGCAGAGGCTAGCCAGCGCTACCAGTTTCTGATACTACGAAGGTACGAAAAAGCCCCGGCGGGGTCGGCCGGGGCTTTATAAGTAGCAACAGGCTAGGAATACTCGGTTTGCAAGTAGTCCAGGAACTCGGGCCACGTGAAGCCTAGAATAACGGGTGTTTCTGCGTCGTGGCCAATGAAGGGCGTTTGGACGAAACGCCCGGTGGCCTTCTCAATGGCAAAGGCTTCGCTGCCTCCGTCGGAGCCGATTAAGAAATAGCCCGGATAAAATTGGGCGGCATCGTGGTCAGTATTATACTGTAGCAGCTCGTGGTCTTCTACGAGGTAGGCGCTGCCAAACTGGTAAGTGCTATCGGTGTCAGATAAGTAAGCCAGGTAGGCTAGCGGGAGCGTAAAATCTAGCTGGGCTTTTAGGTCTTGTTGATGGGAAGGCATAAGTAAGGGCTAACTGACAGACTGCTAGGGTATACGAAGCGAGGTAAGGGTGCTGGGGTAAGTGTTGCGTATCAAAGCAACGGTGCGAGAGGAGAATACACGTGCTTATCTCCTGAGCTACCGACCGAAAAGGCGCGTGCGGTTGTTGTCTAGGTGCCGTATAAGCAGGCAGTAAAACGAATAGAAAGCATGAAAGAAACTACCTTAACTGAAGCTGCTCTGACGGAGCGCGACATCGACCGCATTATCGAAATGGCCTGGGAAGACCGCACGCCGTTCGACGCCATCGAACTACAATTTGGCCTAGCCGAAGCGGACGTCATCAAGCTGATGCGCCGCGAGATGAAGCCGTCGTCGTGGCGCATGTGGCGCGCTCGCGTGCAGGGCCGCCCCACCAAGCACCGCGCTAAAAGCGCCGTGGATGATGCCCGCTTCAAA
>Ga0308164_10001330_pt1 | contig 29658 bp, 27 predicted proteins | sample PhyTR2_FD_201031 | JGI IMG/M metagenome (GOLD analysis project Ga0308164, IMG submission 201031) | Phyllosphere microbial communities from UC Gill Tract Community Farm, Albany, California, United States - DLSLT.R2 | ecosystem: Host-associated > Plants > Phyllosphere > Unclassified | place: USA... | reverse complement strand
TATAAATCACGAAAAAAAACAATCAGACGCGGTCTTAAGCTACAATTTCCCCGAATTCTGCGAGCTCCCCTAGCTCAGCGATAGCCTGCCAAGCCAGGTCCAGACTCCTTATGCAATAGGGATTTTTTTGCTGAGCGATCGAGATGCTGGTGATCGAACGACAACCGGAGCAGCGTGGCGGCCATCCCCGCCGACGCACTGGATGCTGTCAACCACTTTGGCTGTTTTTGCTTTGCGCAAAACGCCAGAGCTATAGTTTTCTTCAATGGCCTGCAACACGGCATCGTCCATCAGTTTGAAGGCGAATTCACGGCCGATGGAATCAATTAGTGATTGACGCATGTCTGATACCCCCTAAAAACAAGAACCGTCACAGGCCATGAGCTAACGATACAGCTCGTTGAAAGGCAGCGTAGCGCGGGCGCTCTCGAGAAACCCATCCTCATCTTCAAACTTTTCACACACGTACTCACCTTCGCGATTTCGATAGCCTAGAGCAAGGTATGTCAGATGCTCTCGATGGATCATGTATGCCGCTGTGGCCCTGGCTTGGCTAGCGTACTCCGAGCCTTGAAAAACAGCCCTCAACCCTCCCATAGCCAAATCACTGATTTCGTTTTGCTCTCTCAAGAAATCAATGAAGAGCTGCTGTCTCTCGGCCAGCTCCGCTTTGACGCCGCGTGGTCGGCCATCCTCGTGCTCGATTCCGAAAATGAAGGCAGCACCATTGGACTCAACGAACATCACCTCTCGGAACACCTGGCAGTCTCTGCCTGGAGTACACGCCTTGATATCAGCTATCCATAGCTCGTCCACATTGCTACCTGGAAAATTTCCAACCAAACGTGGAATTGAGGCCGCATAAGCTGTTGCGGCTCGGAGGGTGAGAGGCATCTGTCAATCCTTCCTCGGATGCTTTCGTTAGGCTGCCCCCGCACCTTCGGTGACGAGTTGGGCAACGCCTTGTTTTACCGAAAGGCCTTTGTTCATCACTTGGCCGGCGATACGGTAAGCGTTCTCAATGTGGTCGGTGGTGAATACATTTGCCATGGGCTTTTTCCTTGGTCAATTCGTTTCCATAGTTTGAGCGGCTTTAGACGCCGGAAGGGAGTCAGCAAACCCTCTATCTATCTCCTCTGCGACGATAGTGCCCTCGCCTGTAACGGCCATCAGAATCAGCCGATCTACTTGGCGGATATCGCCAGTCAAACCATTGCGCTTTTAGCGTTTTATCACCGCGTGTACGTTACCGGACTTGCCCCTACAAAACCGGACACCAACTCCCTCTTAAATTGATGCTGCTGCCAAGCGCCTGAACTCCCTCGGTGGGCGATAGTTCAAAGCGCTGTGCGGATGCTGCTCGTTATAATGTCCAAAGGCAATTACCAAGTTACGCAGTGCCCTTTCTCGATTAGGCTTGGGCATGATGGATATGCTGGATGCCTGGATGCCTGGATGCCTGGATGCCTGGATGCCTGGATGATCGCCCAGCGTGACCTCGTGCCCGAAGGCTCAGCCATCAGCAGAGCGCTCGATTTCAGCCTGAAACGCTGGGCAGCACTGTCGTGCTACCTCGATGACGGGTCAGTGCGGATTGATAATAATTGGGCCGAGAACCAGATCCGACCATGGGCTCTTGGACGTAAGAGCTGGCTATTTTCAGGCTCGCTACGCAGCGGAAAACGGGCGGCGGGGATCATGAGTCTGATCCAGTCGGCGCGGCTTAATGGTCATGACCCGTACGCTTATTTGAAGGATGTTCTCACTCGCCTGCCAACGCAGCGGGCGAGTGAAATCGATCAGTTGCTGCCGCATAAGTGGCAGCCGGTTTAATCACGCAAGGCGTGATGCCCGTACGCTTACCTTAGGTCTCTATAACTTGATGCTTGAAAAAACAGGTGCTGATGACACCACAGATGAGCATCTCGGCAGAGTCCGCCACGATACTCAAGCTCAGAGCAAGAAAGTCGGTTAGAACAGTTGCAGCCTCTTGAACCTGGATTTGCATTGCAGCCGGGTCTTCTGATCAACCTAGCTCATCGCTCCGCACACCGATCTAGGTAAAACGTTCTCTTTTACCATCGGAGCCTATGGTACGTACGAGGTGAGTGGCGAAAATGTCACATTCTCCGGCCAAACCTTCTCCGGCATTATTCACATTAAGGAAAAGATCTCGTGAACCAAGAATGGCGTTTCCTACGGGATTGAATACGCTGGTCGACGCCGCGTAAGCCTCTCAAATCTTCCGCTGGGAAAGCAGATGCCAGATGGCCATGAGCAATTATTCTGGTTAAGCTTCGGCAGACTTCGCTTAATTGCGCTTGTATCTGACCCGACTCAGCCACCAAGGATAGATCATGGCAGTCAGCAGTAACTTCGCCTTCCTTCAGGAGCACGACCCCGTATTCCTGCAGCTTGCCATTACAGCCGAACAGGTCTTCTCCGCCGACCCCAACACCACGCTCATCAAGCTACGGCAACTCGGCGAAGCGCTGGCACAGGACCTGGCTGGGCGCGCAGGTATCGAATTCGAAACCTCCGTTACACAGTCGGATCTGCTTTACCGACTCGGCAGGGGGATCAAACTGGACCGCAGCATACTGCAGCTTTTCCATACCCTCCGTATCGAAGGAAATAAGGCCACTCATGCGTTTCAGACACGGCACCGTGAGGCGCTGGATGGGTTGAAAGTCGCCCGAGATCTGTGCGTCTGGTACCACAAAGCTTTGAGCAACGCAGGCGCCAGCTTCAAGCCTGGCGCGTTCATCACTCCGAGCGATCCGAGCGCCCCGCTGCGAGAGCTGCAGAACGATATCGAAAGTCTCAAGGCTCAGTTGCGCGAGTCCAGTGAGCTGTTGGAAAACAATCAGAAACTAGCCGCCCTGCTTAAGCGAGAGGCTGAAGAATACGCCGTTCTAGCGGAACAGATGGATGCGGAGTCACGCACCTACCAGCAGCAGGCTGTCACTCACGAAGCTGAGTTGATCAAGCTGCATACCGAGCATGAGCAAAGCCTCAAAGCCCTGCAGAAGCAGCTCGAGAATAAGCCTCAAGCCAGCCAGCAATTCCTGAAAAAGACTCAGAAGGCCACCTCCACCTTCGACCTCAATGAAGACCTTACACGCATCCTCATCGATAAGCAGTTGAACGATGCGGGGTGGGAAGCAGACTCCCTAGATCTGACCTACAAGAAGGGCGCGCGTCCAGAGAAAGGCAAAAACAAAGCCATTGCTGAATGGCCGACCAGCAAGCCCGGCGAGGATGCTGACTACGTGTTGTTCACCGGGCTGACACCTATCGCCATCGTCGAAGCCAAACGCAAACGCGTCAATATCGCAAACCGTATTCCACAGGCGGCCCGTTACTCGCGGCAACTCGTACTCAAAACAGAGCTTCAGCCTGCCTGGCAACTAGCGGGAATGAGCAGGGCCTGGGCAGATGGCGAAAGCGGCTTTTTCCAAATACCGTTCGCGTTTGCGTGCAACGGACGTCCCTACATCAAACAACTAGCAGAACAGTCAGGTACATGGTTTCGGGATCTACGAAGCCCTTCAAACATCCGGCGCGCATTGCAGGACTTCTACACACCAGAAGGCCTGCTTAACCTGCTTAAACGCAGCCGTAGAGAAGCAGAGGCGAAACTCGAACAAGAATGCTTCACCTATCTCAAACTGCGCGATTACCAGGTTAACGCCATCAAAGCCGTTGAAAAAGCGTTGGCCAGTGATCAGCGCGATTGCCTGCTGGCCATGGCAACCGGAACAGGCAAAACTCGCACCATCATTGGCCTTCTATACCGTTTCCTGAAGGCCGAGCGGTTCAAGCGCATCCTGTTTCTGGTTGACCGCAGTGCGCTGGGCGAACAGGCCATGGATGCCTTCCACGATATGACGCTGGAGCAGAACCAGACCCTCGCGCAGATCTACAACATCAATGAGCTAGGCGATATGACAGCCGAAGCGCAGACGCGCGTACAGGTCTCCACCGTACAGGCTATGGTCCGGCGCATCTTCCAGTCCGACACGCCACTTCCTATCGACCAGTTCGACTGCATCATCGTCGACGAAGCACATCGCGGTTATACCCTCGACCAGGACATGAGCGAAGGCGAGTTGGCCATCCGAGACTACAGTCAGTACCTCTCCCAGTACCGTCGTGTCCTCGACTACTTCGACGCGTGCAAGATCGGCCTGACCGCAACGCCAGCCCTGCACACGAGCGAAATTTTCGGCAAGCCAGTGTTCATCTACAGCTACCGCGAAGCGGTGGCGGATGATTGGCTCATCGACCACGAGCCCCCAGTCCGTTATATCACCCAGCTGGCGCAGAACGGCATCCACTTCGACCAGGGCGAAACAGTTCATGTGCTTGATACCCAGACAGGAGAAGTGGAAGCCGCCGAACTGGAAGACGAGCTTGACTTCAAAATTGAGTCTTTCAACCGCAGCGTGATCACCGAACAGTTCGACTGGGTTATCTGCGAGGAATTGGCCAAGAACGAGCTCGATCCGTTTGGCGAAGGGAAGACCATGATCTTCTGCGTCAACCAAAAGCACGCCGAACGGGTAAAAACGCTACTCGACAAGGCGTTTTCAGCGCATTACGAAGATCATTACAACGAGGCCGCAGTTCAGATCATTACCGGCGAGAGCGACAAGGTAAAAACGCTCATTCGTAGCTACAAGAACGAGCGTTACCCAAACATCGCTATCACTGTCGACCTGCTCACTACCGGTATTGACGTGCCACGCATCTGCAACTTGGTTTTCATGCGCCGGGTGAAGTCTCGGATTCTCTACGAACAGATGAAGGGCCGTGCGACACGACGTTGCGACGAGATCGGCAAGACGGTCTTCCGCATCTTCGACCCGGTCGACCTGTACACTGCTCTACAAGAAGTCGACACCATGAAGCCGCTGGTTAAGGATCCGAACATCAGCCTAGAGCAATTGGTGACCGAGTTGTGCAACACCGCTAGCCTTGATGCACCCGGCAATCAGGGGGGTACTAGCCATGCTCACGATGTGCTCGCACAGCTGAGCCAGCGGGTCATGCGCATCCTGCGCAAAGCCCAGCATAAGGCAGAGAAGAAGCCAATCCTGAAGAAGCGGCTCGAAGAACTGCAAGATGCATGGGGGGTGGCACCCGCTGAGCTGCACAAGCATCTGCACGACCTCGGCCCGCAAGGTGCCGCGCAGTTCGTGCAGACCCATAGCCGTTTACTGGAGCAATTAGATAACATCAAGGCACTACTCGCCTTGGAAAACTATCCGGTGATCTCGACCCATGAAGACGAGCTCATGGTGCGCGAACAGAGCTACGGGCAAAACAAGAAGCCTGCCGACTACCTGGAGGACTTCAACGCATTTATCCGCAACCAGCTCAACGAATCCGCTGCGCTGGCTGTAGTGGTCGGCCGGCCGAAGGATCTTACCCGAGAGCAACTGCGCGAAGTTCGCTTGCTACTCGATCACGCCGGTTTCAGTGAGGCCAACCTGAAAAGCGCCTTTCGCAACGAAACCAGCCAGGACATTGCAGCCAGTATTATCGGCTATATCCGCCGAGCAGCGATTGGGGAAGCGCTGTTACCGTTCGAACAACGTGTGGCCAACGCTATGCAAGCCATCTACTCCTCGCAGCCTTGGACCGTCCCGCAGCGCAAATGGCTGGATCGATTGGCCAAGCAACTGGTGCACGAAGTGGTCTTTGATCGAGGGCAGCTAAACGAGGCGTTTAAGGATTTTGGTGGACTGAAACTACTTGACAAGAACCTTAACGGCAAGCTTGACGATGTACTTCGGGCTATTAACGAGAACCTCTGGTCACAAGCCAGTTAAGCACCAAATCGCCCAGAATCCGCGTTCGAAAATCGACATTGAACCGAATAGATTGCACAATCCACTCAATCCATGAGCCGAGTAGCGGCTCTATCGGTTATCGAGCGAGACATCGAAGACGGCGACAGTGCTAGACAGCACAAAGCTGTGCCGCAATTTTCTAAGGCTACGGACACGCTTAGTCTCATCGACCTCCTTTAAAAGGCTACCTCGACCACCTAGCCGGCGGCGGGCTCAGCACATGTGATCAGATCAACTGGCCCGGCCTCTGCCTGCCTCATCAGCGAGTGAAAATTGACCAATTCAGATATCGTCCAGAAGCTCTGGAACCTCTGCGACGTCCTGCGTGACGACGGCATTAATTACAGCGACTACGTCAACGAACTGGTGTTGCTGCTGTTCATAAAAATGGAGTTCGAGCAGGCCCAGAACGGCAGCGCCTTCGAGCATCGCCTGCCAGTCGGCGCTCGCTGGCCAGACCTAACCGAAAAGTCAGGCGTAGTGCTGCTGAACCACTACCGGCAACTGCTTCTCGATTTAGGTAAAAATACCGATCCGCTCATTGCTGCTATCTACGCCGATGCTCAAACTCGTTTGAAAGAACCACGCCATCTAGAGCAGCTCATCAAAAGTCTAGACGGCATTGACTGGTTCAGCGCACAACGTGATGGCCTTGGGGATCTCTATGAAGGCCTGCTGGAAAAGAATGCCAGCGAAACCAAGTCCGGTGCTGGCCAGTACTTCACACCCCGCCCGCTGATAGACAGCATCATTCGCTGCATCAAACCGCAACCCGGAGAAACCATCCAGGACCCTGCAGCTGGCACGGCAGGTTTCATTATTGCTGCTGATGCGTACATCAAGAGCAACACCGACGAATTGCTCGACTTACCGATTGCCAAACAACGCTTCCAGCGAACCAAGGCCTTCATTGGAGTCGAGCTGGTGTCTGACACTCGGCGTCTGGCATTAATGAACACCTTGTTGCACGGCATGGAAGGTGATGAGGAAGGGGTAGTGCATCTCGGCAACGCTCTCGGCCAAACCGGGGCCAATCTGAAACCTGTAGATGTGATTCTCTCAAATCCACCTTTTGGCACCGCCAAGGGGGGTGGCGGCCCGACTCGAAAGGATCTCACCTTCACCACTAGCAACAAGCAACTAGCGTTCCTCCAGCACATCTACCGTGGACTCAATCCTGGCGGTCGCGCCGCCGTGGTGCTGCCGGACAACGTGTTATTCGAAGCCGGCGTCGGCACTGATGTCCGTCGCGACCTGATGGAAAAGTGCAACCTGCACACCATCCTACGTTTGCCCACCGGTATTTTTTACGCACAAGGCGTAAAGACCAACGTGCTGTTCTTCCACAAGGGTTCGCCCGAGTCTGCCTACCAGACCGAAGCCTGCACTAAACGCGTCTGGGTCTACGATCTGCGCAGTAATATGCCCAGATTTGGCAAGCGCACGCCGTTCGGCCCAGGCCACCTGAAGCCTTTCGAGGACGCCTACGGCGAGGACGCCAATGGCAACAGTCCCCGCGCCGAGAACATTGAAGGCATTGGCGAACTAAGCCGCTTCCGCTGCTTCACCCGCCAATTCATACGTGAACGTAGCGACTCACTGGATATCAGTTGGCTTAAAGATGCCGACAGCCTAGACGCCGCCGACATGCACGCCCCGGAGGTACTCGCCGGCGAAGCCATGGCCGAACTGATCGAGGCGCTTCATGAACTTGAAGAGCTGATGAAGGCGCTGGGGGCTGGGGATGAAGTAGTGGCGCAGAGGCAGTTGATGGCCGAGGTAATGGGACTAGCGGTGGCTGAGGAAAATATAAATGAGTAACTTGCCAAACGGGTGGACAGTTACTGAACTTCAAGAAGTCGCAACAAAGGTTACTGACGGCACCCACAAAACACCAAACTACATCGACTCCGGCGTCCGCTTCATATCTATAAAAAATATTCGCCCATACAAAAAGATTGATTGGAATGCATATGAGAGATTCATATCCGAGGATGAGCATGCAGAACTTACAAAGCGCTGTAACCCAGAAGAAGGAGATATACTTTTCCCAAGAATAGGCACGGTTGGCTTTGCAAAGATAGTTGACTGGAGAGAAAAATTCAGCATCTTCGTAGGACTTGGACTGATTAAACCAAACAGATGTTTGATTTATCCAAAATATTTAGAACACTTTATGAATAGCCCTATTGTCGTAAAGTATTCCAAAGAGAATGCCACTGGGACTGGCAGAATGACCTTGTCTCTTGAGGCAAGCAAAAGAATGCCTGTACTTCTGCCGCCAATCGCCGAACAAAATCGCATCGCCCAAATACTCGACAAACTGCTGGCTCAGGTTCACACCCTCAAAGCCCGTATCGATGCAATTCCTGCCCAGATCAAACGTTTCCGAGAATCTGTTCTCGCCTCGGCGGTTTCTGGAGGGCTAACGGAAGAGTGGCGAGCGCAAAACACCAATCTAATGAGTGAGCCCATCTCGGATATAAACGAGTCAAACAAATTGGAGTGGGCCGAAGTGAGTCTTGGTGATGTCGCACGGGATTTTTCGTATGGTAGCTCAGCCAAATCCAAACCAAATGGAGATATTCCTGTTCTTCGCATGGGGAACATCCAGAATGGTCTGCTTGACTGGGGCGACTTAGTTTTCACCAGCGACGAGAATGAAATAAAAAAATACAACCTAGATACAGGCGATGTACTCTTTAACCGTACAAATAGTCCCGAGCTGGTAGGAAAGACCACCATCTATAAAGGCGAACGCCCAGCAATTTATGCGGGCTACCTTATTCGAGTAAGATGCTCGGATAGGCTCAATCCTGAGTTCTTGAATTACTGCCTGAACAGTCCTCAAGGCAGGCATTACTGCTGGCAGGTAAAGACTGACGGTGTCAGCCAATCAAATATCAATGCGAAAAAATTAGCCGCCTTCAAGTTTGAGTTACCTGCGAAAATAGAGCAAACCGAAATAGTCCGGAGGATCGAAGAGTTCTTTGCCTTCGCCGATCAAGTGGAGACCAAAGTTGCCTCGGCTTCACGCCATATCGATCAGTTGACCCAGAGCATATTGGCCAAAGCCTTTACAGGCGAACTCACCAGCGAGTGGCGTGCTGCTAATTCTGATCTAATCACCGGCGAAAATAACGCAGAAGCATTGCTTGTAAAGATAAGAGCCGAGCGCGATGAACTTAGAAAGCACGCAAAGCCCGAGCGAAAAGTTTTAAAAAACAAAAGAGGTAATACCATGAGCAAACAAATCGTTAAAGTGGTTGAAGCCTTAAAATTGTCGGGTGAACCATTAAGCGGCCAGCAATTGCTAGCTGCCGCTGGTTATCCCAGCGACAGTAGCACGGAGCAGCTGGAACAATTTTTTCTCGATGTTCGCGAGGCCCTAACGCGAGACAAGTCCATAGTTAGACTGGAACGTGGCGAGGATAGTCAGGACTGGTTTACTCTGAATGAATCTGCAAATAAGTAGCTAAGGAAGGCTGATGAAAGTCGACAAACTCCACATCCGTTCGCGATTTAAAAACCTGGAAAATGTACTGATAGATTTTGATGAAACCCACCTAATGACAGTGGTGGTGGGTCGCAATGGCTCTGGCAAATCCAACGTAATGGAAGCTTTGGTGGCAATTTTTCGAAATCTGGATTTGGGCGAAGCCCCACCGTTTTCTTACTATATGGTTTATCGTCTAGGCCAGCCTCCAAAACCTAATTATACTAGTGACTCGTGGTTGGAGGTTACCATTGACGCTGATCCATTGCGAGGAAGTCTAGCGAAACAGTACTCAATCAGCGTAGTGGATTTATTACAACCCCAGGCTGCTGACCTACTGGGAGAAAAAGCTCCTAGTAAGGCCGTGCCATTTTCCAGAGTCGTACGTGACAAGCTAGGCAATGCGCCTTATTTACCAAAGTATGTATTTGCATATTATTCAGGCCCTAGCGATAGACTAGAGAGTTACTTCAAAAAGCATCGCACCGACCTTTACCGCCGCCTGTTAAAAGACGAACTCGATCTAAAAGGTGATATTCGCCCACTTTTTTATGCCAAACCTTATCATAGCCAATTTGTACTCCTAGCATTTTTCCTATCGGAACAAGACAGTATCGAAAAGTCTTTTTTGCGCGATCATTTAGGGATAGTAGGTCTAGATAGCATTCACTTTGTAATGCGCCAACCAGGTTGGGCGAAAAAAAAGGGCGAGCTATTCTGGGGAGCACGAGGCGTGGTACGTCGTTTTCTGGATGAGCTAATCAAACACACGCTATCACCGGTAAAAGTTACTCGCCAGGAAGACACATCACTCACTGGAAATAATATCCGCAACGAATTTTTTCATCTTTTCATGCCAGATTTAAACGCGCTGCGCGACTTTGCCAAGGGCCTAAGTCCTGACGAACTATTCAAAATGCTAGAAAGCACCTTGCTTTCAGAAATCATTTCTGAAGTTAGTATCCGCGTAAACGTAGCTAGCAGTAAAGATCCACTTACCTTCCGTGAGCTAAGTGAAGGCGAACAGCAATTACTAACCGTACTAGGCTTGCTTAAGTTTACCGGCGGTCAAGACTCGCTATTTCTGCTGGATGAACCCGACACCCACCTTAATCCATCTTGGGCGATCAAATACCTTGACTTCCTGCGTACTTTTGTACCGAACCATGAAACTAGCCATTTACTAATGGTCACCCATCATCCGCTGGCTATTGCCGAGCTACAAAAGCAGCAAGTACAGGTGATGTGGCAAGACGCTAACTTTCAAGTTAACGCGCGAGAACCAGAAGAAAGCCCAAGAGGCATGGGGTACGCAGGAATCCTAACTAGTGATATGTTTGGTCTGCGCACCACACTTGATAACTCCACTGAACGCTTGTTGCGCTTACGTCGGAAATTTACCGAGAAGCTAGAACTTACATCTATAGAGACTGGAAGACTGAGAAAGATTGATCAGGCCCTCCAGGGTTTAGGATTTACAACAGCGCACTGGGACGTCGAATATGCCCAATATTTGCGTGCGCGCCGAGAAGTTGAGCAGGAAACAGAGTTCACAAACACAACTCCAGAATTAAATAAAATTAGGGAATATCGAGCAAAAGAGATCGTTAAGAGAATAATAGCCACTGAACAGCGAGGAGAATTCTGATGAGGCATTTGGAAATCGACTTTAATCGCTTAACATTGCCTATTGGATGGCAGAAAAAAAGCCAAGAGCTCACTAATGAACTGCTGGCAGCGCCGGACGCCAAGAAGCGTGCTGAAATAATTGATAAGAATCAGGAGCACTGGAAAAATATTAAGCCAGTACTAGCACAGCTTTTCAACTACAAATGCTGGTATACCGAGGCTCCCCAGCAGGGTACTGATGTCGATGTGGACCACTTCCGTCCCAAGAAGCGAGTGCAGGAAACCTTATCTACCGATTCGCCGCACGATGGTTACTGGTGGTTAGCCTTCCGCTTAGATAATTACCGACTCAGTTGTATCGTTGCTAACCGTCGCCGCGCAGATGTTGAGACCGGAGTGGTAGGAGGTAAAGCTGATCATTTCCCTTTGAGCGAGGAAGGCAAGCGTGCAAAAACGCTAGCATGTGATATGGAGGACGAGCAACCTATCCTTCTTGACCCTCTCAAGGCTACCGACGTTCAGCTGCTACAGTTCAAGCCTGACGGCGAGGCAATGCCAAGATTTTCGGAAGAGAAATTTCCAAGACGGTTTTTACGAGCCGATCAATCCATCGCACTATATAACTTGAACCATTCAGATTTTGTGCGCTACCGAATAGAACTTCGCGATACTATTGACAAAGAATTAAAATCTGCCATCCGGTATTTCAACAAACTTGAAAAGGGCGACGCCGACAATGACCTCGCCTATGAAGAGGCCATACGGAGACTAAGAAAGATGCAAAGTAAAGAAGCACCTTTTTCCAGTTTTTGCGTAGCCTATTTAGATGGTTTTCGGCATAAACCTGGGTACGAAGGAGTGCTCGATGGTATCTTTATCTGATAAGACCCAACCTCAACGTCATTGACTTTTTGGGCAGGCAAAACTTAAATCATTGTACTTAAATTATATCTATCATACCCGGCGGCGGGCAGCGACCCTCTTGCAATGAGAAATGTTAAAAATCACAATGCCTTATTCACATTTTTTATCATGACCACCTAGATCATTCAGCCTAACGGCGCCTGAATTCTGTTAAGCTAACTTTCCCGGTTGTACCATACAAATCGACTTACCTATCACTCTCAGGTCCTCGTTCTAAAGGCTAAGAAAATAGGTAACTTGATCTCTAGCGGCGAAAACAGGTCGAATAGACGTAATAACGCTACAGGTTGTTACCTCAGTCAAGACAGTCACAAATTCCGACTTCGAATGTTGCCCCACTAGCACCCGCCGGTGAATCGTTCCTTGCTGCTTCTCACCTGAAACCAAGTGTTTGGAGCGAATCCTATTCAGCCTGAATTTTTATCAGTTTCAGCGAGAAAAAACAGGCAAATGGTGTAGTTTTATAGCTAGTTCCACAACCAGAATCGTCATTCACAAGGATTTAACATGACCGTTACCTATTGGCATATGCAGATTCATCCAGACGACAAGTCCTTTGCCGATGCAAACGTACATTCGATTCTCGAACACAAGAAAATCATTGGTCTGGGTAACTGGGAGGCGGGAAAAAGCACTATTGATTCATTTCGCACTGAGATGAACGTCAACGACATTGTCGCTATAAAAAACGGCGCAAAACTGATTGCTTTGGTTCAGGTCGTGGGTGGGTGGTATGAAGTGGAAAATGACCATACCGACCTGGGCTGGATCGAGAACCGCAGGCCCATCAGGGTGCTTGACTGGGAGCTGGATGGCAGGACGCTACCTCAACCACAGGGCACGCTTAACAAATGTGTAAATGACGTAGAGACCACGAAAATCATTAAAGAATGGCATCAGCGCGTAATAACGTCCTTCAAGAAAAGAAGGCTGGACCTTCTGGTCTGAACCTACACATTCAGCCACAACGCCTATCGATGCAAGCTCGCTCGCATCGACAGAACGTACGGTTCAGTTCTATCGTCTTGATATCCGGATCATACACCGGCCCGATATCCAGCGTAGACTTCCTTCGGCGCAGGTCGAGATCGGGGTGGAAACCCGTACGCCCCCTAAACCGATGAGATCGGCCGTATCAATATCGGGGGTGAAAGAGAGATCGTGGGTTGCCATGAGGTCTACGCTCGTAATTACCCCCAGAATTAGCCTTTCAAGAACAAGGGCTAGTACGCACTTGATCCCTAGTGAGCCTAACAGGCTGCACCGTCAGTACAACCACGGTACAGTAACCAGCTTGAGTAAACTTCTCAAAATTACGCTCAACACCAGTAACTACGGGGCCTCCAGCTATGCCGAGCTACACTCACTTACGAACGATTTCTCTAGGTATATCAGTTCGCCCAGCAACTCATAATCCCTTGGTCCACGGTTCGAGTCCGTGTGGGCCCACCAAATAAAAAGCCGCGCATTGCGCGGCTTTTTTCGTTCTGATGCGGCATACACAGCGCGCGTCCCATCCCCTCAATCAATCACCACATGCGGCAAAAACCGGCTGCTGTCTTTGGTGATCAAACTATCGTCTTCACGAATCCCGATCCCTGAAGCAGTATCCCCCACCACCCACGATCCGATCAGCGTGTAGCTATCTCCGAAGCGAGGCAACGGCGCGAAGGCTTGCAGGATGTAGGGTGCATCGTTGTACGGGCCATCTTCGAAGATGACCTGATCGCTCGGGGTGCGGATTTCGATGTTGGCGCCTTCGCGGGAAAAGTACGGCTTGCGCACCCAGCCCTTTGGCACCGCAGATTGCGGGTGCTTATCCACAAAGGACGGCAGCAGATTGGGGTGCCCTTCGTTGAATTCCCACAGCAACGGCAGGATGCCTTTGTTCGAAATGATCGCCTTCCAGGCCGGTTCGATGAACTGCGTGTCGCACTGGGGGATGGCCTGGCCGTGGGGCTCATGGAAGACATGCTCCCAGGCATGCAGCTTGAAGATGCGCTCGATCCAGCGGCCTTCGAGGTCGACGAATCTGCCGTGGGCGTTCAGGCCGATGTCTTCGATGTCGATGTGGCGGGTTTCGATGCCGACATGCTCAGCCATTTTGCGCAGGAATTCAGTCGTTCCTCGGTCTTCTATCGAACCTGACATGCACGAGAAGTAGAAGGGCCCGCCCTCTCTGATCGCCGCAAACGCCCGAACCAGGTCCTCCGCCATCGAATTGAACTGCGAAGCATGGGCCGGCAATACGCCGCGCTGGATCTGCTCCTCAAGCCAGATGAGCTGAAACGCGCCCGCTTCATACGCCGACGTAGGCGTGTCCATGTTGGCTTCCAGCAGCTTGGCCGGGTTTATGCCGTCATAGCTGAAGTCAAAGCGGCCATACAGGTGCGGGTGCCCTTCCTTCCACGATGTGCGGACCAGATCGAAGAACGCCGGCGGAATGGCCAGCCGGGTCAGCAGTTCTTCACTCTCGACGACCTTTTCCACGACGTCCAGGCACATGGCATGAAGCTCCTGGGTTGGCGCTTCGATGTCGCGTGTGATCTGCGCTTCGGTGAACTGGTAGTAGGCCCGTTCGTCCCAGTAGCGCTCGCCGTCGATGGTGTGAAAGTTGAAACCCTCACGCTCGGCCGTCTGGCGCCAGTCAGGACGTTCCTGAATGCTGATCCTTTTCATGGGAAACGTCCCTGTTATCCGCCGAAGCTTGAACCGCTGCTTTTGCCACCCCAACCGCTGCGAGCGGTGGCCTGGCTGCCGAAACCGCCACGGGAAACAGACGACGAGACGGAGGAGTTACGGCCAAGGGTGCTTTTGCTGTAAGTGCCGGTCGAGCTGCTTCGAGCTTGGGTAGAGTTGCCGAAGGTTTTGCCCCGCTCGATCTGGCGCGACAGCGTGGAATACCCATATCCACCCCGCGAGTCCCGCTCCTGGTAGATGGGTTGAGCATAGTAACGACCGCCACCGCCGGTGAATCCGTTGACCATGTTGCTGACGAGCATGCCCATCAGGAAGCCGTTCACCCCGGAACCGAAGCCACCACCACCGCCACCGGACTGGTTAGCCTGTGCCTTCGCTGCGTCGACCTGGGACTTGGGAAGCTCACCGGAAACTTCCAGCTGGAAACCGCCGAGCTTGGGCGTGAACTTGCCATCGGCGTTCTGCTGGCAGTAGTCAGGGACAAAATCCGCTTCGCAAGCCGTCTTGTCGTCATAGGTTGGGGCAATGCGGCGGTGTTCCGCCAGCGCGCTCATATAAGCGTCCGAGCAGATGTCGACCGGGACTTTCTGGTCAACGCAGGACTGAACCGACGGGTAGGTCTGCTGCGCGGAAACTTCAACGGTATCGGATTTGCTGCACGCGCTGATCGCCAGCGGCAGGGTGCTGGCCAGGACCAGCTTGAGGGAACTACGTCTCATCGATAACTCCTTTCGATAACGGGCGATCAGGTCGACGGCGTCATGCAGGCCGAGTTGAGAAAACCGACACTGATCGAGACGCTGGCGGCGTAGATGGCCGCGGCAAGCTCGCCTCGGGTGATGCGTGCTGAAAGATCCTTGAGCACCATGCTGGTGGCGGTGAAGGCCAGCAGCTGTACGACTGCGGCAATCACTGCCCAGATCACCACATCCAGTACGCTGATGCTGTAGGTGATCACGTTGCTGGCAGGCAGGGCGAAACCGATCAGCGCACCGCCAAGAGCGACGGCGGCGGCGACATTGCCCTCACGGATCTGGGCGAATTCCTTGTGCGGCGTCAGACGCGTGTAGGCCATCTGAAACAACGAGAACAATCCGCCGGCCACAATGATGTAGACCACAAAACTCAGCAACGACTGGAAGCTGACAGACATACGAAGCGCTTCAAGCATTTTTTACTTCCTTTTAAATGACGGTGAAATCAGTGGACTGCAGGGTCACGCCGACCGACGTGGTAAAGGAAACAACGCCCTCCTCGTCTTCCTCGACAGACAGCAGCAGAAACTCGCGGCGGTCTACCAATCCGGTGTCCCGCGCGTACAACATGCTCAGGTGCTTGATGCGGTAGGCACCGTCAGGACTGACGACGTGCTCGTCCATGGGGGTGAGCTCGGTCTGGCCTTGTTCAGTGCCCCACTGACGACCGTACTCCCAGCCGTCATGTTCGAACACCGGCAGACCGACTTTGGACGAAGGCCCCACCAGACGCTTGAGCTCCGCCTCGCTGTTTATCGTGACGGCGCTGCTGTAGCCGAACAGGATGATGTCCTGGACGTCTTCAGCGGCAGGCCCGTTCATCATCACCTGCAGCCAGTAATCTTCGTCCTCGAAGTAGAAGCGCACCAGACGTACCGATTGCCCCAAGTCGACCTGCCCCACTGACCAGACCACTTCTTCGTTGGGGACCACCAGCTCCGAATGGCCGTCGAGCATCAGCTTGAGGGAGTCGTCGAGGTCGAGCATACGACCGGTCGCCAGCCCGAACGGATTAGCCAGGGCCGCATTGGCAACGGAGTTAGAGCCGGCCGGCGGAATGGGCGACTCCAGGCCTAAAGCGCGTTTGATCCAGCTCATGTTTCATCTCCTTGAATTCGCGCCGAGGCGATCTGAAAAGTTCTGCCACTCACTGCGCCGGACCTCGCTCGACAAGCCGCCGCGAGTGCATCAGCCAGGCCGTCACAATACCGGCAAGCGCGCCGCATAGGTGTGACTCAATCGATACGCCGGGCACCGGAATGAAGCCGAATATTAATCCGCTGTAGCCCAGCAGGGTCACCAGCGCAATCGCGAAACTCGCCAGGCTGCGCTGATACCATGCGCGCGCCAGCAAATACGCCCATAAGCCAAAGATCAGCCCGCTGGCGCCCACATGGATAACCGGCCGGCCAACCGCCCAGACCATCAGCCCGCCCAGCACAACGATGAGCAGCACCACGCGGACGTAACGTTGAAGCCCCTCGGTCGCCACTAGCCAGCTCAGCACCACAAAAGGCAGCAGATTGCTCAGCAGGTGACGGACCGAACCATGCAGAAACGGGGAGAAAACGATGCCTTGAAGTCCGGGCAACGTTCTAGGCACCAGGCCGTGGTACAGCAGGCTGTTGGCGGTCAGGGAGTTAACCACCTGCACAGCGATCATCAAAGCGGCAAGGCAGAGTATCGTCCGTAGTCCGTTTCCGATATTCATCTGCGCACCGGTAAGCCGAAAAATGAAACCGAAAAAAAGGCAGACGGGAAATCCGGCTGCCTCTTTTTAATGGTGCTTACTGCCCAGCGTTACCGCTCTGGTTTTGCGCTTTCAATCGGGCCAGAACGTCAGCCGCACCCCCAGTTTTTGCGCCGATCCCGGCATCCTGAAGACGACGCTCCAGATCACCGCCATTGGCAGCCTCGGTCAGTTCATCGGCCGCTTCAAGCCTGGCGTCCTGTTCATCCTGACGCTGCTTGATACGTGCCAGCGAACCCACTGCGGTTTCGAGTCGGCCGTTGGCACCGCCCGTTGCAGCCGCCGCGTTGATCTGCGCCTTTTGCACGCTGTCGCGGGCCTTGGCCATATCGGTCTGCTGACGCAGGCCTTTGATCTGGCTTTCGGCCTTGATGACCTGTGCGGTCAGTTTCGCCACATGGACGCCAAACTGATCGGCCGCCAGCTTCTCTTGATCACGCAGTGCCGTTAGCTCGGCTACCTTCTCGGCACACTCGAGGGCAAGGGCTTCTTCGCCTTTGTTCATCGCCGCGAGCGCTTTCTGCTCCCAGTTGGCGATGTTTTTGTCGTGCTCTTCGACGCGTTGCAGCGAGAGCTTGTGCTTGGCTTTGATTTGAATCAGTTGGTTGCGCGCCGCGAGCATGGAGGCGTCGGCGTCACGGATTTCCTGGTCGAGGATTCGCAGTGCCTGGGCATCGACGATGGCTTCACCCACCTCGGAAGCCCCACCACGCAGCGCTGTGACCATTTTTTTCCAAAGGCTCATTGATGTGTCTCCCGATTACTGTGGATCAACTTTAAGAAAATCTTCGTAGGCGTCGGCCGCATGAATCACGTTTTCTGCCAGCGTGAGCACCTCGTGGACGATGACCGTCAACGAAGAGGCGGCGCTCAGTGCGCCAAACATGTTGTAGAAGGTTTCGCCGTTTGGCAGGGTCTCGATGCCGATCGATGACAACGGGAAGAGCTCCCGGCTGCGCAGCACGGCGTCGTTGAAAGCGTCCCGGTCTTTGACCTCGGAGGCGTACACCAGCACGGAATCAACCAGGATCTGGTCGCCTGCGATGGCGATGATGATTGGCAAGCCGCCGAACTGGTTCATCACCAGGCTCAGACTTGGCTCGGCGCCTTGAATGAGGGTCAGCTCGATATCTTTATTTTTAACCACGTCCAGTTCGGCGAATGCCGAGTGAAGTGTGTTGATCGTCCAATTGGTGTTCTCAGTCATGAATCCCTCCAGTTTGATCCGGTTACCCAAATAGGGCTGGCGCAGCACTTTCTCGATGTCTCTCAACACTTCCGCGTTTTCGGGAAGCACGTAGAGCTCTCTTTTCACGTAGCCGGCAGCCGTCAGCCGAGCGCGCATTTCGCGCATATAGTCGGTTGAAGTTTTCCGAGCCATTGAAGTTTTTCCTGAACATCACATGTGATAGCAACGCACCCTACGCGCAACCATCCTGATACGCAACATCTCACATGTGATGATTTTGTGAATGAGGCGACGCCGATGGTGACGCGCCGCATTTGAGAGGCTTCGGATATATTCATCTTCCCCATGGTCTGTAACCCCATGAACTCAGCCTCCCTCCCCTCCTGGCTTCGCCGCGTTCTGCGTCCACTGCTGGACCCATACCGCCGCTATCGCCATGCCCGCTACATTCACGCCGGCCGAATCGTGGTCGGACTGCTGGTGTCGATTCTTCTGACGACAGGGTTTCATTTGCCCCACGGAGAGTGGGCGTCGGTGACAATGCTGATCGTGATCGGCGGGTTGCAGCACCACGGCAACATCGGCAAAAAGTCGGTGGAGCGGGCTTATGGAACGCTGATTGGTGCGGCGCTGGGCCTGGCGGTGGTTGCGCAGGAAAGCTATCTGGGTATGCCGTTGCTGACGTACGTGGTGATGTCGCTGATCTGCGGCTTCTTTGCGTATCACGCCATCGGCAAGGGGGGTTACACGGCGCTGTTGTCGGCGATCACCCTGTTCATCGTGGCGGGCCACGGTGACAACCCGATCACGGACGGGTTGTGGCGGACGGTGGACATCCTGATCGGCATCGCCCTCGCCCTGGCGTTTTCGTTCGCGCTGCCGCTGTACGCCGTGTATTCGTGGCGCTACAACCTGGCGAAGGGTCTGCGGGACTGTGCCCTGGCTTACGACCGAATCGCCAGCGGGCAGTCCATGACCGCAGATGAGCATGTAAAGCTGACCGCGCGAATGGGCGCAACGCTGTTGCAGCTGCGCTCGCTGATGCCGTCGGTGTCCAAGGAAGTGAAGATATCCATCGTTGAGCTGGACGCCATTCAGAGCCATTTCCGCATGTGCCTGAGCATTCTCGAGATTCTGTCGAACCTGCGTCCGGCAGATGCTGGCAGTACAGGGGTGACGGCGGAGCAACGGCGGATTCGGCGCATGTTGATCGGTATGGCCCGAGCGCTGCAGACCGGTGCGACCGAGCGTTTGGAGCGGTCGACCGAGAGCTTGACCGTCGGGCCCGACGCTCCAACCGCGTCGACCGAGGTGCTGGGTTACCAGTTGATGACCCGTCAATTCACCCAGAATCTGGAAAGCCTGCAACAGCGTCTGGCGAAAACAGCGCCGGCGTGGAAAATCTGAACCACGCCAGCACGGTGATCAAAAACCGGCAGAGGATCAATAAACCGGCGGAACGACCATCTCGCGAGGTACCGGTGCGCGCAGGTAATTGGCGTTGTACTCGCGCTCCGGCAGCACCACTTGCGGTGTCTCGGTATCGCCACGCGGGATCTGCTCCAGCAAGTGATGAATGCAGTTCAGGCGCGCTCGCTTCTTGTCGTCAGCTTCGACGATCCACCAGGGCGCGACGTCCGTGTGGGAACGGGTGAGCATTTCCTCTTTTGCGTTTGTGTAGTCCTCCCAGCGACGACGAGACTCAAGGTCCATCGGCGAGAGCTTCCACTGTTTCAGCGGGTCATGAATGCGCATCAGAAAGCGCCGGTATTGCTCGTCGTCGGTGATGGAGAACCAGTACTTGATCAGGATAATGCCCGAGCGCACCAGCATCTTTTCGAACTCGGGGACGGTGCGGAAAAACTCTTCGTACTCTTCGTCATTGCAGAAGCCCATGACCCGCTCGACCCCGGCCCGGTTGTACCAACTGCGGTCGAACAGCACCATTTCGCCAGCGGCAGGCAGGTGCGCGACGTAACGCTGGAAGTACCACTGCGTGCGCTCGCGCTCACTCGGCGCGGTCAGTGCAGCCACGCGACAAACCCGCGGGTTGAGACGCTGGGTGATGCGCTTGATCGCACCGCCCTTGCCTGCCGCATCCCGGCCTTCGAACAGTACGACGACCTTGAGCTTCTGGCTCACCACCCAGTCCTGCAGTTTCACCAGCTCGCCTTGCAGGCGCAGCAGCTCACGGAAATACAGGCGGCGATCAATCCCTTTGGGCACCTCCTCACCCAAGTCAGCCAACAAGCCATCCAGGCGCGCGTCGTCGTACTCCATTTCCAGTTCTTCGTCGAAGCTGTCGAGGATATCGGCCTGGATGTAGCGGGCGGTTTCAGAGAAATCCAGAGTCATGACGAGGCTCCCGGCGTGGATTCATAGGGATGGGGAGAGAATTTAGGCATGCCGGGGGTGACAGAAGAATGACAAAACCCTTACAGCGCAGAAAAGTCCTACATAACCGGCGCAAATTCCCGTACGCCCATCCCTGCTGGGCAAACAGCGACAATGACCTCGGCTGCCACCGTGCCGCCCGGTTCGAATATCACCCAAACCCCTACGGAATCTCCTAACATGCCCCGCTTGCCGAAGGAGATCCGCCCTTGCCTGACACCCGCTCCCCAGCGCTCGATGACATCGACCGCAAACTGATCGCCGCGCTGCAAATCAATGCCCGGGAACCGGTCGCCAACCTGGCTCGGCAATTGGGCATCGCGCGCACGACCGTGACCTCGCGACTGGCACGCCTGGAAAAAGCCAAAGTCATTACCGGTTATGGCGTGCGTCTGGGTCAGCGGCTGGTGGACGGTGGTCTGCAGGCTTATGTAGGGATCACCGTGCAGCCTCGCTCGGGCAAGGAAGTGTTGCGGCGACTGAGTGCGATGGCGCAGGTGCAACAACTTTGCGCTGTAAGCGGTGAGTTCGATTACGTCGCGTGGCTGCGTACCGATTCGCCAGAGCAGCTGGATCAGATGCTTGATCTGATCGGCAGTGTCGATGGCGTCGAGAAGACCACCACGTCGATCATCCTCAGCAGCAAGATCGACCGCGGGCAGCCGTCCTGAATGGGCCAATTCTGACAATATGACGAACCACCCCGTCACTTTGCCTGCCTTCTCGACACAACGACGGCACTCTGCGTCTTATTAACGTCTCAACTGTTATCTAGACTTGTGCCCTTTCGCGCCCCAGTCGAACAAGGTCAGTCATGAAGAACAATCGCCACCCCGCCGACGGAAAAAAACCGATCACGATTTTCGGCCCGGACTTCCCGTTCGCCTTCGATGACTGGATTGAACACCCGGCGGGCCTGGGCAGCATTCCGACGGAAAACCTTGGCAAAGAGGTGGCGATCGTCGGCGCAGGCATCGCGGGCCTGGTGGCGGCTTATGAGCTGATGAAGCTGGGCCTCAAACCTGTCGTTTATGAAGCCTCCAAAATGGGCGGCCGTCTGCGTTCGCAGCAGTTTGAAGGTGCTGAAGGCATCATTGCCGAGCTGGGCGGCATGCGCTTCCCGGTGTCCTCCACCGCTTTTTATCACTACGTCGACAAGCTCGGCCTGGAGTCCAAACCTTTCCCCAACCCGCTGACGGCGGCGTCCGGCAGCACGGTAATCGACCTGGAAGGGAGCACTCACTACGCACAAAAACTGTCGGACTTGCCCGCGCTGTTTCAGGAAGTCGCCGACGCCTGGGCCGATGCGCTGGAGGACGGCTCGCAGTTCGCCGACATTCAGCAAGCCATCCGCGACCGCGATGTGCCTCGGCTCAAGGAGCTGTGGGACAAGCTGGTGCCGCTGTGGGACGACCGCACGTTCTATGATTTTGTCGCCACGTCCAAAGCCTTCGCCAAACTGTCGTTCTATCACCGCGAAGTGTTTGGTCAGGTCGGTTTCGGCACCGGTGGCTGGGACTCGGACTTCCCGAACTCGATGCTGGAGATCTTCCGCGTGGTCATGACTAACTGCGACGATCACCAGCACCTGATCGTTGGCGGCGTCGCGCAAGTGCCTATCGGCATCTGGCGCCACGCCCCCGAACGTTGCGCCCATTGGCCAGAAGGCACCAGCCTGTCGACGCTGCACCGAGGCGCGCCGCGCACGGGCGTCAAGGGCATCAGCCGCGCCGCCAACGGTCAGTTCGCAGTCACCGACAACCTGGGCGATGTCCGCCATTACGATGCGGTCCTGGCCACATGCCAGACCTGGCTGCTGACCACGCAGATCGAGTGCGAAGAATCGCTGTTCTCGCAGAAGATGTGGATGGCGCTGGACCGCACGCGCTACATGCAGTCGTCGAAAACCTTCGTCATGGTCGACCGGCCGTTCTGGAAGGACAAAGACCCGGAGACCGGCCGCGACCTGATGAGCATGACCCTGACGGATCGACTGACCCGTGGCACTTACCTGTTCGACAACGGCACCTACTCCAACGGCGTCGAGAAGCCGGGAGTGATTTGCCTGTCGTACTCGTGGATGAGCGACGCGCTGAAAATGCTGCCGCATCCCGTGGAAAAGCGTGTCAGCCTGGCACTCGGGGCGCTCAAAAAGATCTACCCGAAGGTCGATATCGCCGCGCGCGTCATCGGAGACCCGATCACCGTGTCGTGGGAATCCGACCCGCACTTCCTTGGCGCTTTCAAAGGCGCGCTGCCGGGCCACTACCGCTATAACCAGCGGATGTACGCACACTTCATGCAGAAGGAAATGCCTGACGAGCAACGGGGCATTTTCATCGCAGGTGACGATGTGTCCTGGACACCCGCGTGGGTCGAAGGCGCAGTGCAGACCTCGCTGAATGCGGTGTGGGGCATCATGACCCACTTCGGCGGCAAGACTCACGCCGAGAACCCGGGCCCGGGTGACGTGTTCCACGAGATCGGCCCGATCGTTTTGCCGGAATAAGGAAGCTTCAAATGCGCGTCGCTCTCTACCAATGCCCGCCGCTGCCGCTGGATGTCAGCGCCAATCTTATGCGCCTGGAAGCTCAGGCAATCGAGGCATCGGCGCAGGGCGCGGCGCTGCTGGTCTTCCCGGAGATGTTTCTCAGCGGCTACAACATCGGTGCCAAGGCCGCGCGGGAGTTGGCGCAAGCGAGCGACGGCCCGGCTGCGCTGAAGATTGCCGAGATCGCTCAGGCCACGGGCGTCGCGATTCTGTACGGCTACCCGGAGTTGAGCGGCGACGATCAGGTTTACAACGCTGTGCAGTTGATCGACGCGCAAGGTGTTCGGGTCTGCAATTACCGTAAGACCCATCTGTATGGCGACCTGGACAACGCGATGTTCAGCGCAGGCGATGAGCACTTTCCGGTAGTGGAATTCGGCGGCTGGAAGCTTGGCTTTTTGATCTGCTACGACGTCGAGTTTCCCGAGAACACGCGGCGTCTGGCCTTGGCCGGCGCAGACCTGATTCTCGTACCGACTGCCAACATGGCGCCCTACGATTTCGTCGCGGAAGTCACCGTGCGGGCCCGCGCCTTCGAGAACCAGTGCTACCTGGTTTATGCCAATTACTGCGGCAGTGATGGCGAGATCCATTACTGCGGTTTGAGCAGCATCTGCGCGCCAGACGGTCGGCAAATCGGTCTTGCTGGTCAGGATGAGGCGCTGGTGATGGCGGACCTGGACCGTGAATCGATGAGCGAGTCGCAGGCGATCAACACGTATTTCAAGGATCGCCGGACGGGGTTTTATTCGGGCCTGGGTAAGCCGTAGGTCAATCGCCCAGCGTCGCCACTGCGCACGCCCCACCCTGCACGCCCGTTATCCGCTAGCATGGCCGCTCAGTCATCAAACCTAACAAGCGCCATGCCCAACCCCATCAGCCAGCGATCCCTGACCCTGCCCAACGGCCTGAACGTGGTGCTTGTTTCGGCCCCACGTTTGAAGCGTTGCGCGGCGGCATTGCGGGTGGCGGCAGGCAGTCATGATGTCTCGGCCCGCTGGCCGGGGCTGGCGCATTTTCTCGAGCACCTGTTCTTTCTCGGCACCGAGCGCTTCACGGATGACGAAAAGCTGATGGCGTTCGTGCAGCGTCATGGCGGGCAAGTGAACGCCAGCACCCGCGAGCGCACCACCGACTTTTTCTTCGAACTGCCCCGCGCAGTGTTTTCCGACGGTCTTGAGCGGCTGTGCGAAATGCTCGCCCATCCGCGCATGACGATTCCCGATCAGTTGCGGGAGCGAGAGGTCTTGCATGCGGAATTCATCGCCTGGTCGCAGGACGACGCCTCTCGTGATGAGCTGAAACGCCTGCAGCCCTTGTCGGGCTTGCATCCCCTGCGCGGGTTTCATGCAGGGAATCGCTTCAGCCTTCCGGTTCCGCGTCAGGCATTTCAGCATGCGCTGCAGGATTTCTATCGACGGTTCTATCAGGCCGGGCAGATGACGTTGAGCCTCGCGGGGCCTCTGCCGCTGGATGAACTGGAGGGGCTGGCAGCGCACTCTGGCGCGTTTTTCGCTAAAGGCAGCCGGGTTGAGCAGCAGAGACCGCCTGCGCTGCTCACTGATGAACCGAAGCCAATCGGTGAGGCTGACCAGCGTCGGATGCATCTGACTTTCGCGTGCGAAGGTTTACCGCCAGGGCAGGAACAGGCCGCAGCCTTTCTCTGCACCTGGATGAATGACGGGCAAGCGCGCGGTCTGATCGCAGAGCTGCGTGAACGCGGCTTGATTGAATCGCTGAAGGCCGAGGTCATGTATGAATTTGCCGGCCAGGCAGTCATCGACATTGAGATCGCATTGGCCACGAAGACACCTGTCGCGTCATCTCATGTGTCAGCAATGGTGTTCAGTTGGCTCGCCTTCTTCAAATCCCATTACCGCCCGTTGTTCGACGAAGACGCGCGCCTTGAACAGCGGCGTCTTGCCGTCAGCGGTGCACTGTCGTTGGCGCGGTATTTCAGCGCTGAACCTGATATGGCGGGGCTTGCAACAGGGGCGGTCGATGCGCTGCTGAACCAACTAACGCCGTTGACACTGTTGCAGGCAGAAGCCCGGTCCCCGCGATACGACACCTCAAGCGTCGATTGGCGGCTGCCCGAACCCAATCCTTTTCTAAAGCAGGCAACGCCGACCACCGCGCCGACCTCGCACCTGCCTGCGCTGACATTCAGCGAGGCGCTGCCAGCAAACGGCGAGGCCGCCTTGTACCTTCGGTGGACGCTCGTCGCTGCGCAACCAATGCTTGCACGGATGCTGGAAACCAGCCTGAAACCGCTGATGGCCCAGGCCAGTCAAGCGGGAGTCTCGTTAGCATTCAGTTCCTACGGCAGGTTCTGGCAGTTGAAAGTCTCCGGTTTGGCGGAGCCGCTGCCCTCCGTGGTGGAACAGGCGCTGATTCTGATCGTCCAGCCGGGTGCGCAAAACCTGGCGCGCTACGGTGCGCCGGCTCATGAACCGGCCGTCATCCCGATACGTCACTTGCTGAAGACCTTGGCTGATCATTATTTGAACGACTTAGTCACCCAGCAGACTGACGATCTGCGGCGCGTCTGGGCTGAGGCACTCTGGACAGGGCTTGCCACGGGTTTCCCACCCTCAGCGCGAAATGCGTTGAACCACGCCACGCGGCTCATCCCCGGTCTGCCGGAAGGTTCGCCACGCACAACACCTCGAACGACAAGCACACGGTGGGAAATCGAAGCGTCGGAGTCTTCCGAAGTTGCGCTGCTGATGTTCTACCCGACACCCTCCGATTCTCTCCACGACGAAGCGACGTGGCGACTCTTCGCACAGCTGATGCAGGCGCCGTTCTACCAGCGCCTTCGGGTAGAGCTGCAGTTGGGTTACGCCGTTTTCAGTGGTTTCCGACAGATCGCTGGCCAGGGCGGTCTGTTGTTCGGCGTGCAATCGCCCAGCGCGAGCGCGGAGCAACTGGTTGCGCATATCGAGACCTTCATCGAGGGTCTGCCGACATTGATCAACGCCGCAGACTTACCCGCCCAAGTACAAACCCTGCAGGATCAGCTCGAAACGGCTGACATGGAGCACCCGCAAGCGGCCGATCTGCTCTGGCAAGCGCACCTGGCCGGCCACGGCAATGATTACAGCGCCGGCCTGCAACATTCCCTTGCACATCTTCAACGCGCCGAATTGCTCGAAGCCGCTCATCGGCTGGCGCATCCGGACAGCGCCCGGCTCTGCCTGTCCAACCGCTCTAGCCCGTTCCCGCCCGTACCCGCCGTGGGCTGAAAACAGCTGATCGTTGCCCGTTGTGCAAGGATCTTTATCGGATATTTCATCGTTGGCCCTCCGATAATTTTAGTAACATAGCCCCCTAAGCATTTGAACGTCTCCGCTCGCAGGAGCACTAACGAATGTACTCACCCACCGCTGCACTAACCCAGAAGGAGTCAACTATGTGGACTAAACCTGCTTACACTGATCTGCGTATCGGCTTTGAAGTCACCATGTACTTCGCAAGCCGTTGATTGTTGCGCGGTGAGAAGCCTCGGTTCGCCGGGGCTTTTTTATTAACGCGAGTCTGATTTCAGGGCCGGCCTGGCCCGTCGCTACGGGGTTCACATGCACATCCAGATTCTCGGTTCCGCCGCCGGCGGTGGTTTCCCTCAGTGGAACTGCAACTGCGCCAATTGCGCAGGCTTTCGCGACGGCAGCTTGCGGGCCCACGCGCGCACCCAGTCGTCCATCGCGCTGTCGGACGACGGGGTGAACTGGATCTTGTGCAACGCCTCTCCCGACATTCGCGCCCAGCTCCAGGGGTTCGCCCCGATGCAGCCCAATCGCGGCCTGCGCGACACCGGGATCAGCGCGATCATTCTGATGGACAGCCAGATCGACCACACCACCGGGCTGCTGAGCCTGCGTGAAGGCTGCCCGCATCAAGTCTGGTGCACGGACATGGTCCACGAGGACTTGAGCACGGGTTTCCCGCTGTTCAACATGCTCAAACACTGGAACGGCGGCCTGGCCTGGAATCGCATCGAGCTGGAAGGCAGTTTTGTGATTCCGGCCTGCCCGAATCTGCGCTTCACACCATTTCCACTGCGCAGCGCGGCACCGCCCTACTCGCCACACCGATTCGACCCACACCCGGGCGATAACATCGGCTTGATGGTCGAGGACCTGAGCACGGGCGGCAAACTGTTCTACGCGCCGGGCCTGGGCAAAGTCGACGATGCCCTCATGGAAAAAATGAGCGGCGCCGACTGCCTGTTGGTCGATGGCACGATGTGGGATGACGATGAAATGCAGCGTCGTGGCGTCGGAACCCGCACCGGAACGGAGATGGGTCATCTGGCGCAAAACGGTCCCGGCGGCATGCTGGAAGTACTGGAAAAGCTGCCGCAACAGCGCAAGGTGCTTATCCACATCAACAACACCAATCCGATCCTCGACGAAGACTCGCCCGAGCGCGCTGAACTGGCGCGGCGAAACGTCGAAGTGGCGTTCGACGGGATGAGCATCGAGCTTTAAGAACGCTGAATAACCGACTGTGGGGTGAGCTTGCCCATGAAGGCGTCGAAGGCGTCAGGTCAGCCAGCCGATCCGGCACAGGCAGATCGCATTCGTGAGCAAGCTCACTCCCACGGGATCTGCGGAAATTCTTGACGAGAACTGCCGACATGACCGATGCAACGCCGCTGTCCCCTGCTGAATTCGAACAGGCCCTGCGCGCCAAGGGTGCGTACTACCACATCTATCATCCCTTCCATGTGGCGATGTACGAAGGGCGCGCGACCCGCGAGCAGATTCAGGGCTGGGTCGCCAATCGGTTTTACTATCAGGTGAATATCCCGCTGAAGGACGCTGCGATTCTGGCCAACTGCCCGGATCGGGAGATTCGCCGCGAGTGGATTCAGCGCTTGCTGGATCATGACGGCGCACCCGGTGAAGACGGCGGCATCGAAGCCTGGCTGCGTCTGGGTCAAGCGGTGGGCCTGGATCCTGACCAGTTGCGCTCGCAGGAACTCGTCCTGCCCGGCGTACGATTTGCCGTCGATGCCTACGTCAATTTCGCCCGTCGCGCCAATTGGCAGGAAGCGGCGAGCAGTTCGCTGACCGAGCTGTTCGCGCCGCAGATTCACCAGTCGCGTCTGGACAGCTGGCCGCAGCACTATCCATGGATCGACCCGACCGGCTACGAATACTTCCGCACCCGCTTGGGTCAGGCGCGCCGCGACGTGGAGCATGGTCTGGCGATCACGCTGCAGCACTACACCACGCGGGAAGGCCAGGATCGCATGCTGGAAATTCTACAGTTCAAACTCGATATTTTGTGGAGCATGCTTGATGCCATGAGCATGGCGTACGAGCTGAACCGCCCGCCCTATCACAGCGTGACCGACCAACGCGTCTGGCACAAAGGAATCGCCCTATGAGCTTCAATCGTGAGCAGGTGCCCAACTGGCGCCGCGGTTATCGTTTCCAGTTCGAGCCCGCGCAAAACGGTCACGTGCTGCTCTACCCCGAGGGCATGATCAAGCTCAACGAGAGCGCGAGCGCGATTGGTGGCCTGATCGATGGTCAGCGCAGCGTCGGCGCGATCATTGCGCTGCTTGACGAAAAATTCCCCGGCGTTTCCGAGCTCGGCACTGATGTCGAGCAATTCATGGAGGTCGCCCGTGCAGAACTCTGGATCGAATTTGCCTGACTCAGTGAACACCCCGTCCGACATCTACATTCCGCCCACGCCCCCGGTCGGGCTGCCGCTGTGGCTACTCGCCGAACTGACGTATCGCTGTCCGCTGCAATGCCCCTACTGCTCCAACCCGCTGGATTTTGCCAAGCAGGGGCAGGAGCTGACCACCGAACAGTGGTTCAAAGTCATGGCTGAAGCCCGGCAAATGGGCGCGGCGCAGATCGGCTTTTCAGGTGGCGAGCCACTGGTGCGTCAGGATCTGGCCGAGCTGATCGCCGAAGCCCGGCGGCTGGGCTTTTACACCAACCTGATCACCTCCGGCATCGGCCTGACCGAGCAGAAGATCATCGATTTCAAGGAAGCAGGGCTGGACCACATCCAGATCAGTTTCCAGGCCAGCGACGAGCAAGTGAACAACATGCTCGCCGGCTCGAAAAAAGCCTTCGCGCAGAAACTGGAAATGGCCCGCGCCGTGAAAAAGCATGGCTATCCGATGGTCCTCAACTTCGTGACCCACCGGCATAACATCGACAAGATCGACAAGATCATCGAGCTGTGCGTGGCGCTGGAAGCTGACTTCGTGGAGCTGGCGACCTGTCAGTTCTACGGCTGGGCGCACCTGAATCGGGTTGGCTTGCTGCCGACCAAAGACCAGCTCGTGCGTGCCGAGCGCATCACTAACGAATATCGGGTCAAGCTCGCCGCTGAAAACCACCCGGTGAAGCTGATCTTCGTCACCCCCGATTACTACGAA